>Ga0302325_10015332_pt1 | contig 16296 bp, 17 predicted proteins | sample Palsa_T0_2_FD_201948 | JGI IMG/M metagenome (GOLD analysis project Ga0302325, IMG submission 201948) | Peat permafrost microbial communities from Stordalen Mire near Abisko, Sweden - Palsa_T0_2 | ecosystem: Environmental > Terrestrial > Soil > Palsa > Peat permafrost | place: Sweden: Abisko... | reverse complement strand
CGTAACAACACCCCACGGGTCGGCCGCGTCGTCGTCGGGCGCGGCCGGGACGCGATCGACGTCGCGCTGATCACATCGTTCGGCCTGCACACGCTGACCGGATTTCGGGTCCGCGCCGACCAGGTCCCACCGCCGGCGCTGAGCTGAATTCAGCGGCCGTCGACGCTCTCGGCGACGATCTGCGCGAGCAGCTGGTTCATCCGCTCGAGGACCGCGATTCGATCCGTCACCTCGTAGTCGGAGGCGAGCTCGGTGGGTGGCCGGTATCCGATCCTCGTCTGGCCCCCCGCGTCCCATGCGAGCAGCCGCAGCGGCAGCTCGTAGCCGATCGCCGGGTCACTCTGCATCAGTGGCGTCCCGGCCCGCGGGTCACCGAAGATCACCACCTCCTCGTCGGCCAGTTCGAGTCCGACCGCGCGTGCCCCGGCCGCGTGATCGATGCGCGCGAACACGTGGATGTCACGACTCTCCAGCGCACCGAGCACGCGGTCGATCGTCGCTCGCACGGTGTGCGGACTGTTCACGGCGATCAGTGGCATCTAGGGTAGTGTCTCCTAACTCGCTGGTGACCTCAACGCGCAACAAGACCTGTCTCGGCGTTGGGTAAGGAGGCCCGTCTCCGTAGAGACGCCGGGCCAGATGCCTACGTGGTGAGCGGAACGCTGGTCGGCATCGATGGACCCGGCCGGCGCACCGTTCGCAGACTGACCGTCAGGCGACTAATGGCCGATACCGACAGCGGGTTGTCCGCGCTGTCGATGTTCCCCGACCTCGAGGATCTCACGCTGGAGAAAGTCGCGGGCGTCGATCTTGCCGCGCTCGCTCAGACGCACATTCTCGGTCTCGGGCTGTTCGAAGTCTCGAGGGTCGATCTCGGGGTACTCGCCGCGCTCGATCAGCTGCAGGGACTGATGATCATCCAGATCGGAGACTGCACGATCCCCGCGAAACTGAGACTCGCCGGGTCCCTCGAGGGTTTGACGATCTTCAACGACGGCAGCGGTCTATCCGGCCAGCCGGTGGCGGATCTCGTCGAACGGATCGACTGGTCCTGCCTGGGCGGGCTGCGCACGCTGTTGCTGCACGTGGGCGGCAACCACGAGCTCGCCCCCGTGGGTGTCGACCTGAGCTTTCTCGCGCAGCTGCCAGAGCTGCGAACGCTGCGGATCGAGCGGGGCATCTTTCACGACGGTCCCGGGCCCTCGCCGCTCGAGCCGCCATTCCCGGGGTTATCGAGGAACCTGACCTGGGTTCGGGTCGATGCGGTCGATCCGGAGCCGCTGCGAGCCGCGTTCGAGGAGATCATCGTCACCCCCGCGCCCTCCGACCCAGGGCCGCACGGCGTGACCGTGTATAAGCGGTTCCCCCACGAGTCCCGACCAGCAGGATCCGTGGACTGGGAGATCCGTGCCTTCGACGGCGGCGGGTGGGGCGTCTACGGAAGCCTTTACGCGGCGGTGGATTCCGATGAGGAAACCGAATACGAGGCTGCCGAGCGAGCACAGGAGCGACTGCTCTCCGCGGATGCAGAGCTCGCGAAGCGGCTCGACTTCGATCCGGAAGCCAACGGCACCGGAATCTATGCCGAATCACGCGAGGATCTCGAGACCGCGCTGCGCTTGCTCGGCTTGGTGGGAACCTAGTGGAGCACCAGCGCGGCGACCTCGCGAGCCTCGCGCGCAGCGTCGAGAGCACCCCTCCTCGGCGCCGATGATCGAGCCGGTGACGAGGATATGGAACTTGCGGGCAACCGACCTCGCGTGGGGCGTGCTGCGAAGTGAACGGCAGGAGGGTGTCGCGAAACTGGTGGGGTTGTGAGAAGTTGACAAAGAATGGGTGTCCGCGAAGGCTGGAATCGGGGCCTGGGCGAGAAAGCGGAATATTCGGCCGCTTTCTCGACCACCCCCGCGAGCAACGCCACGCCCGGTGGTTCGTCGCGTCCGCGAGGCGTAAGCACCCGGTGCTGCCAACCGCACCGCGTTATAAGGATGTGATAACGGAGCAAGCGAGCGGCTCAGGAGATCTACGCAACCTTCTTTCCGGATAGCGGAGGTGTTGATGCGTTCATCAAGGAAATCCGGGCGGCCCTGGGCGGAACGCGGCGAGTCGCACCTCAAACGCACGCGCAAAACGAGTTCGCCCAGGGCGCGGGCGACGCCGTCGAGCGCCGGCGGTCATCAACTTTTGACAACCAACCGTGGCCGGGCAGGACTTTCGCGACACCCTCGCAGTTGTCCAAGTCGAGTAGACAGCCGGCGGCCCCCGGCGATAGAACTCAGCGGGGATGAACAACGAAGCGTGCGTCGTGCTCGTGCGTGGGAGCGGCGACGTGGGATCCGCCGTGGCCCACCGCCTGTTCCGATCCGGGCACCCGGTCGTGATCCACGACATACCACTGCCCGCAGCCCCCCGGCGAGGAATGGCGTTCACCGACGCCGTGTTCGACGGCGTCTGCGCGCTCGAGGCCGTTCAGGCGCGCCGCGTGGATCAGCTCTCGGCATTGCCGCGGGCGCTTGCGGAACGGGGGTCGGTCTGCGTCACGACGCTCGATCTGGGTCCAGTGCTCGCCGCCGTGCGCCCGGACGTGCTGGTCGATGCACGCATGCGCAAGCGCGCTCGTCCCGAGCCGCAGCTCGGGCTCGCCCCGATGACGATCGGCCTCGGCCCGAACTTCGTCGCCGGCGAGACGACGCATCTGGCGATCGAGACGATTTGGGGGGACGAGCTCGGGGCCGTCCTGACCAGCGGCGCCACCAAGGCACTGGCAGGTGAGCCTCGCAGCTTCGCCGGCCACGCGCGGGACCGCTTCGTCTACGCGCCGGTCGCGGGGGTGCTCCGGACAGGCGCCGTGATCGGCCAGCGTGTGCGGGGCGGCGAGCTGGTCGCATCGATCGGCGACGAGAAGCTCCTGGCGCCGCTCGACGGGATCCTGCGCGGGCTGACACACGACGGAGTCCCGGTGGATGCCGGAGCGAAGGTGGTGGAGGTCGATCCCCGCGGGGAGATGAATGCGGTGATCGGACTCGGGCAGCGCCCCAGGCGCATCGCGGAGGGAGTCTCGGCCGCGATCGAGCTGGGAGCGAAGGTGCCATGAGCGACGCCTCGATCGAACCTCAGCTTGCACGGGAGAAGTGGAACCGACGCTACGCGGAGGACGGACTGCGGCCGTTCCCGGATCGGCCGGCCGAGTGGCTGGCGGAGAACCGCGCGCTGCTGGTCGGGCCCGCCGGTCGCCGCGCGCTCGACGTCGCGTGCGGGGACGGGCGAAAAGCGCTGTACCTCGCGCAGCTCGGATTCGCCGTCGTCGCCGTTGACGTCTCCGACGTCGCGATCACGGCCCTGCGGGCGGCCGCGCTCGATCGTCGCCTCGCCGTCGACCCACGCAGGCTCGATCTCGAACGCGAGCCCCTGCCGGTCGAACGCTACGACGCGATCGTGCAGTTCAACTATCTGCAGCGAGATCTGTTCGAGCCACTCGCCGCCGCGCTCGCGCCCGGCGGCATCCTGATCGTCGAGACCGTCACGCGGGCGCACGTGGAGGAGCTGGGGAACCGCTTCGACCCGCGCTTCGTGCTCGACTACAACGAGCTGCTCCGGTCGTTTCCGGCTCTCCACGTGCGCCACTACCGCGAGGGCCTCGTCGACCGCGGCGGGAGGCCGAGAGCGGTCGCGAGCCTCGTGGCCGAGCGCCTCAGTGAGTCCGATCACGCGTGAGGTTGGGCATGCCGGTCTGTATCTCGAGCAGGCGACGCTGCGCGTAATCGAGCTCGCCCCAGATCTGGGCGACGCGACGGGCGAACCGGCTGGTGCGAGAGTCCTTGACGATGTTCATGGTCTGCCTCCTTGGGGCTTGCTTGCGGATGCATGAACCACGATGGCCTAAGCCGGCGCGCGCCGCATCGGCAGACCGCAGCCTGATCAGCCCGTCGAGGCCTTAGTTCTGCAGGCCGACGCCTTAGGCGTCGACAAGCAGCCCTAAGCCTGCGCCAGGATCAGCAGGTATCCGACGTCGATTGCCATCGTTCCGTCGGTGGCGCCGTTGGCGGCGGCGTACATGTCGTGGAGCCGGGCCCGCGCCTCTGGCCAGCGGCCGTTGGCCTCGAGTGCGGCTCGCGCCGCGATCAACGGCCCGAGGTGCTCCTGCAGGTTCGCCAGGTAATGCTCGACCGACTCGTCGACGAGCGTCACGGTGGCGGGCTCGAAGCTGAGCGCCGCCGCGCCGGCGAGCATCGCGCGCGCGTGCTCCTCGACCCCCCACAGGACCGGCGACGCGGCACCGGCGGGCGGGGGGATGAACGTGCCCTGTGCCGCGAGCATCTGACCCATGACGCCATCGGGCAACCAAGATGTGAGCACAACGGTCCCGCCCGGCCGCGTCACTCGCAGCAGCTCGGCGGCGGCGCGCTCGTGCCGGGGAGCAAAAATCGCGCCGAAGACCGAGATGGCGCGGTCGAACGCGTCGTCCGCGAACGGAAGCTCCTCGGCGTCCCCCTCCACCCATTCGACCTCGAGGCCCTCCGCGTTCGCTCGCTCCCGCGCAGCCTCCAGCAGCGCCGGGCTGAGATCAAGACCGGTGACGCGCGCGCCTGCGCGTGCAGCCCACAAGGCAGCGTTCCCGGTCCCGGTGGCGACGTCGAGCACGCGCTCTCCCGCGAGCACGCCGGCGCGCTCGACCGCCAGGCTCGCGGCGCCGTCGATCAGGCGCGCGAAGCTCGGATAGTCGCCCAGTCCCCACACGAAGCGCTGCGCCTGCTTGAACTGCGCGAGATCCATCGAGCACCCTTGGTCGGACGAGTCAACGAGTCGGCGAAGGGTATCGGCCGGCGAGCGCATGCTCGAGCTCCTCGAGCGCCGCGCCGGTGTAAACCGCCAGGTGCTGCATGTGCGGCAGGGTGTCGCGGCACCCGACGAAGCCGACGCCGAACCGTCCCGAGGTTGAGAACACGGCGATGAACAGCGCGACGCCGTGGAACAGGATCGCGATCGGCGCGAGCGACTCCAGCCTCGCGCCGGCAAGGTACTGCGGGTCGAGCGGCCCCGGGACATTGGAGATCGTCACGTTGTACGGCGGCGGCACACGCCCCCCGAGTCCGACGAACTGCTGGGCGACAAACGGGGCCATGAACAACGCTGCCTGCTTCTCGACCACCGCCTTGGATACCTGCGACAGCTTCTGCTTGGCTAGCGTGCTCGAGCCGTGGATGGCCCGAATCCGCTCGATCGGGTCCGCGATATCGGTAGCCAGCTTCATGACCACGATGCCGAACGCGTTCCCGGTGTCATCGTCGCCGGCCAAGCGGACGCTCACCGGCGTTCCGGCGACGAGGCCGCGATCGGGGAGCTCGCCGAGCTCCTCGAGGTAGCGGCGCAGCCCGCCGGCACAGATCGCCAGGAAGACGTCGTTGATCGTGACACCGGCCGCTTTCGAGACGGCCCGGATCCGTTCGAATTCGTACGTCTGAGTCGCGACCCGCCGCTGCTGACCGATGCGGCCGTTGAGGATCGAGCCCGGGACGACGAACGGCGTCGCCGCCGCCTCGTCGACGGGCCGCCGAGCTTCTCGCACCATGCCCGCGGCCACCATCCCCAGCCCGGTGCTCAGCCTGGCTCCAGCTACCGCGCGAGCGAGCACACCCCGCGTCCCGCCGAGCGGTGACGGGCCGGCGCCAGCTTCGCGTTTCGGGCGTCGCGTGGGTCCGATCGACCACAGCGGCCGGATCTGACGGTCCGCGGGATCGGGGCTGATCATCTGGGTGAAGCGCTTGACGCCGCCGACGCCGTCGATCAGCGCGTGGTGGACCTTGAAGTAGATCGCGAACCTGTCCTGTTCGAGGCCCTCGATCAGATGGCACTCCCAGAGTGGCCGTCTGGGATCCAGTGCTCGTGAGTGCAGGCGACCCACGAGCACTCCCAGCTCACGCTCGCCCCCCGGCCGGGGGAGCGCGTTGGCCCGAAAGTGAAAGTCGAGGTCTACCTCTTCGTCACCGAGCACGTCCCAGGCGGGGGCGATCGCCCGCAACCCCGGACGGCGCAAGCGGAAGTTGAATGGCGGCGCGAACGTATGGACGCCGCGGAAATCCGCTCCCAGTCTGGTCACGAAGTCCTCCTCGGCGCCGTCCGGCGGTGAGAAGATCGCGAGCGCTGCGATGTGCTGCGGCGTCCGCACCGCGTCGGCGAGCAGAAAAAGCCGGCCGGCCAGCCCTACCTTCGGCATCTCAGGTTCTCGTCTCTGGATCGTGAGTTTGTCGGCTCGGTTGGACCTGGATCCCGGGACGTTCGCCGCCAGGCGAACTCCCAAGGGCCGAAGGCCCCCGCGTCGGTTCATGATGGCAGCGCCGCCGATCGCGGAGGACGCGGCTACTTAGCGCGCACGCATGCGATTGTTTCGAGGGGCGTGCTCGAGCTCGGCGAGGCCAAGTGCCTCCATCAGCGGTGGGACGTACACGCCGAAGCGCCCGCGAAGCCCTTTCTTGAGGCCATAGAAGCCGCCCACCGGGTTGGACTCAGAGCGAGCCCATGCCTCCACCGTACCCTCGGCGGGGGCCTTCTGCTCATCGGCGCCGCCGAGCGCGATCCAATCGCCATGCTCGAGCAGCATGGCGTGCAGATCATCGATGCAGCTCAGCCGATACGACAGCGTGGTCTTGCCGACGACGCAGACGAGCGCGGACGGATCTGCCGCCTCGTCGCGGTACATCAGATACTCCGAGCTGCCGGGCGGCGTGCGCAGGACCCACGGGTCCGCTCGCGTTCCGGTACCGCTAGAGCTGGTCATGCCCGCCTCCTTCGATCGATCGAGAGCCACATTGTTCTCAGACCGTGCCCGCCTCGGCACGCGGCGCCCTGCCCAGCTCGCCACGGGGCGTCCCGTTGAGCTCGCGCGTCGAGCGCGGCAGGAGCGCGAGCAGCAGCAGGGCGACGCCGATCGCGCTGCCGACGCCGAGGACGATCCTCGCGCCGATCGCGCCCGCGAGCGGTCCGGCAGCCAGAAACCCGACCGGCAACAGCGCCAGCGAGCCCATCCAGTCGTAGGCGCTGACGCGCGACAGCGCGTGCGGCGGGACGTGTTGCGCGAGCGCCGTCTCCCACCAGATCCCAAGCAGCGAGAATCCGAACCCGCTCGCGAACGCGCACACGAGCACCAGCGCCTCCGGGGCGCCGAGCGCGAACACCCCGTCCTGCAGCGGCCAGGCGAGCACCATCAACAGGCCCGCTCGCAGCGGTCGGGCCGGACGCCACCGCAGTCCGGCGAGCGCGCCACAGACGGCGCCCACGCCGGCGACGCTCTCGAGCACGCCGAATACTCCGACGCTCCCGTACACATTGCGCGCGATCACCGGCGCGAGCGCGTACCACTGCGCGTAAACGCAGAGAACGGCACCCGTGAACGCCGCGATCGTCATCCACACCCAGGCGCGCGAGCGCACCTCGCGCCAGCCGGCGCGCAGCTCTTGCAGGACCGAACCCGGGACCAGCGCCTCGCCGCGCCGGCGCGGATGCACGCGCATGAGCACCAGCGCGCTGAGCAAGAAGGTCGCGGAGTCCAACGCGAACGCCTCCCAAGCGCCGATCCCGAGCACGAGCACCGTCGCGAGCGCCGGCCCGAGCAGGAACGCCAGGTTCGCCGTCGTCTCGGTCAGCGCTCGTGCGTCCTGGATCAACGCCTCAGGAACGGTCTGCGGGAGCAGGCCGCTGTAGGCGGGCTGGAAGAATGCCTGCGCCGCGCCGAATGCCGCTTCGATCAGGACGAGCTGCCAGATCCGCACCGAGCCGCTGAGGATCATGACGGCGAGCAATGCATGCAGGCCGGCGCGAACCAGGTCGGTGACGATCATGATCCGGTGGCGGGGGAGCCGGTCGGCCCAGACGCCACCGATCAGCAATAGCGTCACCAGCGCCAGCGCTTGACCGCCAAGCACGAGCCCGAGATCGGTCGGCGAGCCCGTCGTCTGCGTCACGAACAGCGCGATCGCGACTACGACCACGCGATCGCCGGTCACGCTCGCGGCCTGACCGAGGAACAACAAGCGGAAATCTCTGTGGCGCAGAACGCGCAGGTACGAGCTCACGACAACCTCTTGACTGACCGAACGACACGGCGGCCGCCGAGGCCCTCAGCGGGTGCGCGCGGCGGCGGAAGCGGCTGGCGCCGCCTCCAGTGGGAGCTCTGCTTGGGCAGAGCTCCTGCGGAATGCGTTCACGGTCGGTGGCTGGCAAGCATCGCCGACCGAGCGTACCAGCTCAGGTCCCTGGCAGCTCGACCCTGACAGTGGCGGGCGGACCGAGGTCTGGTCCCATGGTCGTCAGCGCCCAAGCCCTCCCGTCCTCAGTCCTCGCGGCCAGGCAGAACCGTCCGAACACGATCGACAGGCCTCGGGACCACACGTCGGCCAGCCAGCCGAACGGCAACTCGGCGCGGACGACGCCGTCGGTTTCGCTGAGCGTCGGCGGGCGCCGATCCTCGATCAAGTCCAGCTCAACCACGAGGTCGGTCCGGCCGAGCCAGCTGCGTAGCGCGGCGGCGACCCGACCCTGCATGCTCGCGTGTAGCTGCGGACGGGCCCGCGCGAGCCCGCTGTCGGGTGCTTCGAAGCGCTGCGCGCACGCAGCGGCGACGGTTGCCACCAGCCGGTCTTGTAGCCCGCCGCCAAGCCCGAGCAGGGCGACCAGCTCGCTCTCGGCCTGCGTTCTGAGCGAGAGCCTGCCCGGCGGAACGGGTCTGTTGATGACCTGGGAGGACGCGGTCCGCGCGAGCGCGGCGATCGCCCGGCGACGCGCTGGTCGCCGCAGCAGCGCCCGCGTTGCCATCCGCGACGGAGGTGCCATCGTCGGCATCACGGCTCCCAGCGGTACCCCGAGCTGCGCCGTCCAGTCTGCCTGCGCGGCGAGCGGGTCGGAAAGGCCGCGGCTGGCGAGCACCAGCACACGTGGGTCGCGCTCGTGGCGCGCCCACGCGTCGAGCACCTCCACGCACGTGCAAGGCTCGCCGCCGAGCGCGGCGAGCGACCGCTCGGCCTCGGGATCATCGTGGTCGAGCGCCTGCAACGCGCCTTCCTCCCAACGGAGGCGGTGGGTGTGCTCGCCGCAGGCGACTGTCGCCTGTGCCGGCAGCAGACCTGACCACCACGGGTTCACGTGCGCGTCTCTGTTGCGGCAGCTTGTTGCTCGGACCATGGCAACGTGAAGCTGATCAGCGCGCGCGTCGTCTCCGCGGTGGGCATGATCTCCAGCCGTGTCGCGCGTGGATCGAGCGCCGGCTCGAAGCCGATCAACCCGTGGCTGTAGTTCTCGGTGGAGCTCCAGTTGCCCAGGTGCCCGAGGAAGTGGTTGCCGCGGTCGTCTCTCGCCCACCATGCGAGTTGCCGCGGCTGCACGCTCCAGTCGAACGGCATTCGATGGTCGAGCCCCGGCGCGACCTCCACCTCGACCTGGAACGCGCTCGTGTCCGACTTGAGGTCGAGCACTGCCACGCTGAAGCCCTCGAACGTGGGTGCGACCGCTCCGACCACGACTGATCCCGTTGGCCCGTCGTGGCGGCCCTGCCTGGCCAGGAGCGAGCGCCACGGCTCCGGCATGCGGTCGAGTCCGTGTCCCGACCGGACGCTGGGCACCGGGCGGCGTTGCGGCATCGCTTCGATCACCGCCCGCACATCGTCGAGCAGGGGATCGTCGGCCGCCAGCACGCCGGCGGCGACCAGCGCGTCGATCGCGGGTTCGATGCTGTCCGCCGACTCATGGTGGAACTCGCTCGGCATCGCTACGCGCTGCCACAGATAGCGATGGGCCGGATCTTGCTCTGGCAGGCGCTCGAGCGAGGCGTCGAATCTTGCCGCCGCGCCGGTCAGCTCGAGCCGCGTCCCATCGAGCTCGATCCAGGCCGTGTCCGGCGCGAGCGGCCGGACCGTGGTCAGCCTGCCCAGCATGCCCTCATTCGAGCCGCCGCCGCTGAAGTGGGCGGTTTCCGCGGTACCCCGATCGTCGATCAACGTCGCCTGGGGCGGGTGGCCAGACCACGGACGCGATGCATCAGGGCGCCACGTGACCGCGACCGAGGTTGCGTCTTCGGACAGGCTCACATATCGGACCTGCACGGTTGCATGCGGTTGCTCGATGGAGCGCTCGCAGGGCACGACGCGTCGCGGTTTGAGCGCCTTCGTGTCGCTTCGACCTGGCTGCCTTCTGATCATGGTCCGGCGTCGAAACTGGGGATCGTCTCGCAGCGCGGTCGCGAGGCTGTAGTCCTCGAGCACGGTCTCGGCATCGGAGCCGGCGAGGACGCCGAGCGAGACCAGCGCCCCGGCGGCCTCGGCGATCGGCGGGCGCCGCGCTCCCCGGTCCCGCAGGCTCCCGTCGAGGAGCATCTGCTCGCCGATCAGCCGCAGGTATAGCTCTGCGTCGAAGTCCGACACGGAAGGACTGTCCCACATCGGCTTGTGTCGCACGACAAACTACGCGCATGGAAGACCAGGCTGCCGTGATCGAAGCGCTCGGGACCGCGATCGCGGCGCGGGTGCCGGTGTTGCTGTGGGGCGCGCCCGGCACCGGCAAGACCTCGGTCATCCGCGCGATGGCGGCTGCCGCCGGCTGGCCGTGCGAAACCGTGATCGCTTCGATTCGCGAGCCGTCCGATTTCGCCGGGTTGCCGATCGTCAAGGACGGTCCAAGCGACGGACGTGCACAAGTCGCCTTCGCGCCGCCGGCATGGGCCGTCGCGCTCGCTGACGCCGGCGAAGGGGTGGCGTTCTTCGACGAGATCTCGACCGCGCCGCCGGCGGTACAGGCCGCACTCCTGCGAGTCGTGCTCGAGCGGACCGTCGGCGATCTGGCGCTCCCAGATGCGGTCTCGGTGGTCGCGGCGGCGAACCCGCCCGAGCAGGCGTCGGACGGATGGGAGCTGACGCCGCCGCTCGCGAACCGCTTCTGTCATCTCGACTGGCCGGTTGACGCACGTACGGTCGCGAATGGATTCTCCGGAGGGTGGGCAACGCCGAAGCCGCCGGTGCTCGTGGACGGCTGGGAGCGTCGCATCCCGGTCGTGCGCACCTGGATCGCGGGCTTCGTGACCGTCCGCCCGATGCTGGCGCTCGCAGTTCCCGAGGACGCGGCGGGGGCGGGGCGTGCATGGCCGAGTCCGCGAACCTGGGACATGGTCGCGCGCCTGCACGCTGCCGCCGAGTCGGGCGGCGTCGGCGAGCTCGCGACCTCGCTGCTGGTGCGCGGATGCGTCGGGGCTGGACCCGGCGTCGAGTTCCTGACCTGGGTCGCCGAGGCGGACCTTCCCGACCCGGAGGCGGTGCTCGCCGATCCGGATGGCTTCGTGCTGCCCGAGCGCGGCGATCGCGCCTACGCGGCGCTGTCATCCGTCGCGGCCGCGGTCGCCGCCGACCCGACCAACGGGCGCTGGGAACGCGGCTGGCGGGCGTTCGGGCGCGCCGCCGGCTCGGCGCCCGACGTCGCCGCGGCCGCAGCGCGGACGCTAGCTCGCTGCCGGCCCCCGGGCGCCGAGATCCCGGACGAGGTGAAGGCGTTCGCGCCGCTGCTACGCGACGCCGGGCTGTTGGAATGAACTCCGCCGAGCTCGACGCGCGGAAGCTCGCCGCGGCGCGCCTGTGGGCGACAGTCCGGATGCCGTACCTCGCGAGCGCTCTGTTCGCGTGCGCGGTTCGAGCGGCTCCCGGCTCCGGGACGATCGCGGTCGATCGCGCCTGGCACCTGCACGCCGATCCGGTGGTGGTGCAGCGGCTGAGCGTCGAGCAGCTCGGCCGGCTGCTCGTGCATCTGAGCGGCCACCTGATCCGAGATCACGCAGGTCGCGCCGAGCGGCTCGGGGTCGCCGAAGACAACGCCCGAGCGCGCTGGAATCGATCCACCGACGCGGAGATCAACGACGATCTGGCGGCCGACGACTGCGTGCCCGGAGTCGCGCCCGACCTCCCGTCCACGCTTGGGTGTGACCGTGGTGGGCTCGCGGAGAGCTACTACGAGGACGCGCGCGACGGACCGCGACGGTGGGATTGCGGCTCGGGCGCCGATGGCTGCAAGCGGCCCGCCGACGGGGGAGAGGGGATCGCGCCCCAGCACGCCGAGCTGCTGCGGCTCGGTGTCGCGGCCGAGATCCAGCGGCGCCAGGCCCAGGAGCCCGGCACCGTGGCGGGTGGCTGGCTGCGCTGGGCTGAGAGCGTGCTTCCATCGCGGATCGACTGGCGCCGGGTCCTCGCGGCCGAAGTGCGCAGTGCCATAGCCGCCGTCGCCGGAATGGTCGACTACAGCTACCGGCGTCCCTCGCGTCGCGCGCACCTGAACCGCCGGGTCGTGCTGCCAACGCTCCACCGGCCGATCCCCGACGTGGCGATCGTCTGCGACACGTCCGCCTCGATGCACGACCGACTGCTCGCTCGAGCGCTCGCCGAGGTCGAAGCCGTCCTTGCCCGCGCGGGCCTACGCCAGTCGCGGGTGCGGGTCCTCGCGGTCGACACAGCCCTCCACACCGTGCGGCGCGTCAGTCGCGCGGCCCAGGTGCAGCTCGCCGGGGGCGGCGGAACCGACATGGGGGCCGGGATCGAAGCCGCTGCGGAGCTGCGACCGAGGCCATCGATCGTGATCGTGCTCACCGACGGCTTCACGCCCTGGCCCGAGCGCCCGCCCCGCGGGATCCGCGTCGTCGTCGGCTTGCTCAGCGAGGGGGCCCGACCCCCGGGCTGGACCCCTCCCGAGTGGGCGCGAACCGTGGACATCGTGGAAGCGGCCGGCGCCGCTTCCACCGCCACGCACTAGCGCGCCGGACCGGGTGTGAGAATGCCCTGATGCAATTGGATCGGGGTAGGTGGCCACGGTCGGGGGGAAGACGGCGTGCGGCGCTGCTGGTGATCGCGGCTGTCGCGGCGATCGAAGCGGCCGCGGTCGGTTCCGCGAATGCGCGCCCGTCGCCGAGGGCGGCGAACCCGTTTGCGAGCGCGGCGCTGCGCGACTATCTGGACCAGCGCGGCGGCAACGTCACGGCGGCAGCGTATGACGTGAACTCGGGCGTGACGTACCTGTACCGCCCCGGCGTCCGCGAGCAGACAGCGAGCATCGTCAAGGTCGACATCCTCGCCACGCTGCTGCACGAGCGGCAGGCCCGCGGCGGGCTGAGCGCCGAGCAGCGCGGCGTCGCCCAGGGGATGATCGAGGCCAGCGACAACGACGACGCGACGACGCTCTGGAATGAAGCCGGGGGCGCTTCCGCGGTACAGGCATTCGACGATCGGGCCGGGATGGATCAGACGTCGGCGAACGTCGCGTGGGGTCTGACCACGACAACGCCGCTCGACCAGCTCAAGCTGCTGCGTCTCGTCATGCTCCCGAACGATCTGCTGGACCTCGCATCGCGCGAGTACGAGTACGAGCTGATGCGGAGCGTGATCCCGTTCGATCGCTGGGGCGTGTCGGCCGGACTCGGCCAGAACGCGACCGTCGCGCTCAAGAACGGCTGGCTCCCGGTCGCGGCCGGGTGGCAGGTCAATAGCATCGGGCAGGTCACCGGATCCGGACGGCGCTACCTGATCGCCGTGATGACGAACGAAGATCCCAGCGAGGGTTTCGGGATCGCGACGATCGAGCGCATCTCGGGGGCTGCATGGCAAGCGCTGGCGGGTCAGACGCTGCTGAAGCTGGCGCCGCCGGCCAAGGGAAGGGGATTTCCGGCGCCCCCCACCGAGTAATCTCCGCCGATGGACCCCGACCGCGCCAGGCAGCTGCTCGTATCAGAACGCACGCGCATCGAGCAGGCGATTGCCGCTCTCGGCCAGCAGGGTCAGCTGGAGGCTTCTGAGCGCAAGGAGCCGGGCGACCGCGATTCCGAGGACCTCTACCAGGACGAGTTCAATGCCGGTCGTGCCGAGGACCTGCATGCGGAGCTCGCTGCCGTCGAGCGCGCCGAGGCACGGCTCGCGGCCGGGACATACGGACTCTCGATCGAGAGCGGCGAGCCAATCCCGGACGCACGACTCGAGGTGGTCCCGACCGCCGAGCGGACCGTCGAGGAGTAGGACCGCTACCAGCATCAGCGTGTGTGGACTGTGCGCACCTCGCTCTCACGGCTGGCGAGCACCGCCGCGAGGGTGACCCGCTGACGTTCGGTCAGCGAGCCGAGCGTCTTGCGCTCCGACAGCGAGACCGAGCGAAGCATCGTCGCGGAACGCTTTGGTCCCCAGCCGCGCTGGCTCAGGAGTAATTCGACGACGGTCATCGTGTCGGTGTCGCGCGAGCCGAGCAATATCGCCTCGGCCGCCGCGGTCTCACCGGTACGCAGCCGTCGCTTGAGCGCGGCGCGCGTGATCCGGACGTGATTGGCACGCTCGAGGGCAAGCAGGCGCTGCTGTGGGGGCGTGCGCGCGCGGATGGCGGTTATGGAGCTGATATCCACCCCTCCTCGGAGGGCAGGCAGACGCGACCGCGGAGGCGGTGCATTCGCCCTGTCGGGACGCGACCACCGAACCGGTGGGGTGACGCCGGTGAAAGTACTTCACCGGCCCCGCAGTGAGAACCGGCAACCAAGCCTCCCGCCTCGTGGCGCTGTTGCGCCATCGGCGGCATGCGGGCTCGGGGGGAAAATTCTGGCCGCGGGACCAGTGCCACCGCGACACTACTCCTACTGCCGCGTCGGTGGGCGCCAATCCCGGAATTGGCGGCAAACGCTTGGCGATCGCCCGGTGCCGCGTGGCTGCGCTGTCACGACCTCGCGCGCTACCTCCAGGCGGGCTCGTCTTCACCGAAGGGACGAGGCCCGTGCGCCCATTGCAGCGCGACGCCGTCCAGCTCGCCTGGCGGGGCGATCAGCCCGACGTCGCCGAAGACGACGCGGTGGCGATCGGGGTCGGCTGCTCCGGTGGCCGCGGTGACCGTCTCGGTCGGGCGTGGCGCCTGCAGCAACGCCGCCGCGGTCCGGGCGAGCGACAGCGCCGCCGGGGCAAACGCCTCGCCACGCTCGCGCTGCGCGAGCCCGCGGAGCGCGGCCCCGGCCATCAGGTGGCCCGTCGCGTGGTCGAGCACCTGCGCGGGCAGGACGCCTGGCGTCCGGTCGGCAGCCGCGCTCACCGTGGCGATGCCCGACGCAACCTGTACGAGCGAATCGAATCCCCGCCGCTCCGTCCACGGCCCCGGCGCGCCCCATGCGCTCAGCCGGACCTGAACTAGATGCGGATGGCGGGCGGCGAGCTCGTCACTCCGCAGGCCAAAGCGCTCGAGCGCACCAGGGCGGTATCCCACGAGCACGACGTCGGCACCCGCGAGCAGTAGCTCACGCCGCCGCGCGTCGGCGAGATCCAGCACCGCCGAGCGCTTGCCGGGACCAGTGTCGAGGTGCTGCGCGGGCAACTCCGGCAGTCCTGGCGGGTCGACTCGCAGGACGTCGGCGCCGAGCGCGGCCAAGGTCCGGCCCGCCACCGGCCCGGCGATCACGCGCGTCAGGTCCAGCACGCGAACGCCGTCCGCCGGCCGCGTTCTGGTTTCGGCAGGCGTCAGCATTGGACCCGGGCGCGTAGCCAGACGCTGATCCGAAGCGACGAGTGGCGCAGCGGCGGCGGCACGCCCAGCCGGATGCGCCGCCCATTCCTCTGGCGAGCGCAGCGCCGCCGCGCATCCTCCCGCCGCGACCACTCGCTCCTCCAGCGCTGACGCGTCCAACGCGCCTGCTGCCAGCTCGAGCGCGGCGACCGCGAGCTCGGGGTCGCCTCGGTGATCGATTCCCAGCGCCCTGCCCAGCGCCGCGGCGTGGTGCGGGTAGTTGCCGTGCGTGCGCGCCCAGCCGTCGCCCGCGCACCGGACAAGCCGCGACAGCGGCGCGAAGCTCGGCCCCGGCGAGGCTCCGCCGCGAAGCAGATGACGCTCGGAGCGGAAGCTGAGCGCGACATGCTCGGTAGACAACGCGATCTTCGGCCGTCCCGCCCCGCGGGCCTCGGCCAGATCGGCGGCCGCCAACAGCGCGGCCGCCACCGCTCCGACCGCGAGCTCGTCCACAGCCAGCGGCCCACCCAGCCACGCGTCGCGGCCGCTTACCTCGAGGCCCCGCCCCGCCGGGAGTTGGCCGCCAGGCCAACTCCCAATGGAACGAGGCTCTGCCGAGTTCCACATCATACGATGACCACCTCACCGCCCAGGTGTGGCGTGACGACGAGCATGCTGCGCCGCGCGCGCTCGGACTCGGGACGGACGGGCCGGATCGTCAGGTCGGCTGCGGCGCGCAGCACCTCCCGCATCTCCATCTCGGCGAACTCGTGCCCCGGACAGCGTCTGACGCCGCCGCCGAACGGAATCCAG
>Ga0302325_10015331_pt1 | contig 16297 bp, 9 predicted proteins | sample Palsa_T0_2_FD_201948 | JGI IMG/M metagenome (GOLD analysis project Ga0302325, IMG submission 201948) | Peat permafrost microbial communities from Stordalen Mire near Abisko, Sweden - Palsa_T0_2 | ecosystem: Environmental > Terrestrial > Soil > Palsa > Peat permafrost | place: Sweden: Abisko... | reverse complement strand
CGTTAAGGCGATCAGCGGGGCCAGCGATCGGCAGCCAGCCGGTGGCGCGGCGGCGCCTCCCGGCACGCGGCCTGGTGGCGCCTTTACCTCTGAATTCCGTATTCCTTGGCGTCGCGACCAACGAGCCCCGCTACCAAAGAAGGCGCTTTGTGGATAATGGTTCTCGGGAGTGTGATCATGAGACAAACCATTACGGCAGGCCTAATCATGGCGGCGCTGGCGTTGAGCGCAGTTGGGCAGGACTGGTATCACGAGCGCGAAGAGCGCTTCCGGGGTGAGCAATGGCGAGCGCACGTCTTCGTGCATGTGAGGACCGATCTCGAGCATATATGGAGCGCCGTCCGGGCGAGCGACAAAGAACGCAGGCGTCTCGAGCGAACGAAGGAAGAGTTGACCAAAATGCAGGCGGATCTGGATCAGGGCCGCTTCGATAACGGGCTGTTGAACGATGTGATCGATTCCCTTCGCAAGTCATCGAATGACGACCGTCTGGCGCCGCGCGATCGAGAAGTGCTATCCGACGACCTGATTCGGCTTAAGGATTATCAGGATCATCACGATCACTGGCCGCACTAACCGAACCGAAGGCATCTGCCTTCCATGGTTATGAGACCCCAGCGCGGCACCACGTCCCGTCAACCCAAAGTGTCGCGCTACGTCAGCAGCCCATAGCGCGCGCGAAACGAGCTGGAGCGCGCGGACCTCTAGCAGCACTCGTGCAATTTTGCCAAGCCCGCAGAACGGCTTTTCAAGGCACCAAACCCACGGCGCAGGCTGGGCGGTCCAAGGCGAAGACGCGATGCCCGTGCGAGGCTATGGGCGTCGGCGAGGCTGTGAAGCGGGCATGCCGTGTTAATAAAGGGCGATGTAGACCGGCGTATGTTCTTGATCGATGAACACGGAGAACGGCCGAGGCGGCAACTGAAATCCGTCCCGTCAATGGCGAACTGTACCGTTCCGGTAGGCGTGCCCCCGCCCGAAGCCGGCGTAACGTTCGCTGTGAAACTGACCGCTTGCCCGAAATTCGAGGGGTTCTGGCTGGAGACGACCGCGGTCGTGCTGGCCGCCTGAGTTCCGGACGATCTGACTGTCTGGTTCACGGAGCCGCTGCTGCCGGAATGGCTGCCGTCTCCGCCATACTTGGCTGTAACGGTGTCGGAGTCGCCCACCGGCAGTGAACTCGTAGTGCACGTCGCCGTTCCCGGATTGCCGGAAAGAGCGGAAGCCACGCAGCCCGTATTGGAGCTCCAGGTGACGGTGCCGCTTACGCCAGTGCCGTACGCGCCGCTGATCGTGGCCGTGAACGTCAACGATTGTGCATAGACGGAAGGATCGGTGCCTGCCGTGAGGACCACGCTGACGCTGCTGGTAGCGTTGTTCACTATCTGGCCGCCGCTCACCGTGCCCGAGCTGCCGCCAAAGTTGCTATCCCCCGCGTACGTCGCGGTAACGGTATGATAGGCCGCCGAGAGTGTCGAGATATTTCCCTAAGCGGCCGTGCCCGACGACAGCGCCGCCGGCGAACCGAAATTCGATCCGTCGATGGCAAACTGCACGGTTCCGGTGGGCGTCCCGGTGGCGGGCGCGACCGGCGTCACAGTTGCCGTGAAGCTGACCGCTTGGCCGTAGGCCGAAGGATTCAGGCTGGAGCTGACGGCTGTCGCGCTGCTCGCGTTGAGCGTCAGCGGGCCGCAGATATCGACCGTGTCCTGGCCGGGGCAGGTCGCGCCGGTGGCATAAGGCGAGCCGGAATTGCCAATCCCGGGGCTGCCTGCGGCGGACGCGGCGTTGGCAGTCCCGCCTGTTCCAAAGGTCAGGTTGGAATAGCCGGCGGTTGCGCCGGAATAAATGAACAGCGCGCCGCCCTTGCCCTGTCCGGACTGATAGCCAACTCCGCCTGTAGCGGAGTTGTTGCTAAAAGAATCGTTAATGAGCGCAAGTGTTCCTGCGTGCTCGAAAATGGCGCCCCCAAATCCCGCGCCGCCCCACCGAACGGGCCACCGTCCCCACCTTGAAATCCGGCGCCGGCGCCGCCGCCAAAACCGCCGCTACCGCCGGTGGTTCCAAAGATGCCGCTGTATTCATAGCCGCCCCCGCCGCCCGCGCCGCTGCCGCCGTTTACGCCCGCCAGACCAAACAGATCGCCGCCGGCGCCACCGGCATAGCCGACCGAGTTCCCGCCAAAGCCCCCTCCGCCTTCCCCACCCGATATGTTGTTGGCTGCCCCACCCTGCGCGATGTTCCCGCTGAAATTGACGCCGTTTACGGTCAAGGTTCCACCGTTTTGGAAAATCGCGCCGCCAATTCCGGCCGCGCCGCCACCCAAGTTGTTGGCGCCGCCGCCCTGGGCGAGCCCGTTCTGCAGAGTCAGTCCACTGATAGAAACCGGCCCTCCGCCGATAAAGAACAGGCGCGTTGCGCCGCCGCCGTCGATGGCCAAGATTCCCGCGCCCGGACCTTGGATGTTCAGGCTGTCGTCGATTCGCAATCGCCCGTCGAAGCTGTCCGGCATTAACGCGATCGGCGAGGTCAGGCCGGAGGAGAAGGTGATGGTCGATCCTGTACAAGCATTATTCACGGCCCGCCGTAAGATTCCCTGGTCCGGATTCGACAAGCTGTCCGCCGTGGTGCTATTCACCTCTGGATTGCTAGTACAGCCGGTGGTGACCACGGTGAACGTGGCCGAGTCAATGCCATCCGACGCCGTGACGGTGAACGAGCCCGGAGTGTTGTTGGCGGTCAACTGAGGCGAGATGGCGTTGCCATTGGAATCGATTCCGACCGTCACCGAGGAAGCGCCGCCGCCCCCGCCAAACCCGCCGTTGCGTCAGAATCTTAATAGAAAGGTACTAAACAGCCCAACACAGCGCGCCACCAGTTCCACCAGGCAGCAGCTTGCATCCACGTCCGAAATTGCTGATAATCTTCGTATCATTAGCTATTTGCGCCTTCTGCCTATGTGCTTCTCGTGTCCTAGTCTGTCTTGCGGCAACCGGACAGGTGGTCCGTGGTGCGTTTAGCGCCGCGTTTGTGGAGTTTGGTTGCCGTTGCTGCGTTGTGCTTTGCTAACCGCGCACCCGCGCAGGTCGATTACGCCACCGCGACCCTTCAGGGCAAGGTCCTCGATCCCCAAGACGCCGTCGTTCCGAATGTCAGGATCACCGTCATCAGTGAAGCCACCGGCGTCGCAAAGACCGCGGTCAGCACCGGTGAAGGCTACCAGGTCCCCGCATTGCTGCCCGGCAAATATCGCATCGAAACCGCAGCAGCCGGTTTCACCAGAGCCGTGGCCCGCGACGTGATGCTGACTGTCGGCCAGCTTGCCACACTCGACATACATTTAACCTTGGGTGCTGAATCCACCACCATCGAAGTGTCCGCCGAAATCGCCCCGGTCCAGCCCGAGCAGACCCAGCAGGCCAACATCCTCGATAGCGCGCAGGTGGAGAACCTGCCCAACATCACCCGTAACTTCGTGCAGTCGATTTACACCGTGCCCGGCGTGGTCAATTCCTTTGCGCCCTCTGTGCAGGACCCAGGCGTGGGCACGGCGTACCTCTCGTCCGGTTTTTCGCTGGGCGGCAGCGACGGGCGCAACAACCTGGTCACTATCGATGGCGGGGAGGACGACTACGGCTCCGGCAAGCTACGCGTGACGCACGTGCCCATCGATTCCATCCAGGAGTTCCAGGTCAACCGCAGCTCCTTTGCAGCCGAATTCGGATTCACTGTGGGCACTGCCATCAACATGGTTACCAAGAGCGGCACCAATCAGTTTCACGGGAGCGCGGCAGGCTATTTTCGCGACCGCTGGATCGATGCCGAAGACTATTTCGACAAGCTGGCGGGCGCTTCATCCAAGCCCTTCGAACAGAGCGCCATCTTCAGCGGTACTCTTGGAGGACCCATTCACAAGAACCGGCTGTTCTTCTTCACCGCTCCCGAAGTTCAACGCCTGGATTCGGCCACCGTACAAAATATTGCCGGCGAGGCCGAGTTTCAGGGGATCACGGCACAGGCCAACGGCTACAATGCTCCCACCGGCGCCTGCCCCAACCAGAACACCGCGCAACAGCAGGTAACCCAGGTCTGCTATCTCACCCAACTGTCGAAGTCCTCGGGACCCGCAAGCGCCATCGGCACCGGCCTGCTGGCTTCGCCCATCTTCGGCAATCCGCTGAGTAATCCCACCCTGCGCGCGCTGGTTACCTCTAACGACGGCACTTTCGACGGTATCGTGTCCGGCCCTGGCGGCTCCGGCGTTCCCGGAATTCCGGGCTTCAACACGCCCCGCGGCCGGTACCTCAACTGGGTCACGCGCCTGGATTACGTGCCGGTCGCCAAAGACAGCTTCGCGCTGCGTTTCTCATTCACGCACGAGACCGACAATATCATCCCCGCGCCGCCTTATTCCAGTTCGGAGTTGCAGGAAGACGTCACGCTCACGGGGTCCTGGACCCGAGTTTTGAGTCCGATCCTGGTAAATGTAGTCCGCATACAAGCTGTGCCGCGCAATGTGGCCACGGTCCAGGCGCCCTATCCAAATGGCTCGGAGATCGATTTGGGCAATCAGATCCAACTGGGGACGCCATTCTCATATCCGTACGACGCGCATTGGAAGCGATTTCAGTTCGACGACGGCCTGTCGTGGGCGCATGGCGCGCACAGCTATAAATTTGGGGGATCCTGGCGACCTGACTATTACAACGTGAACCAGAAGGTCTGGTTCGGGGGCCAGTGGGAGTTCACAGATGGCGCCTTCTCGATTCTGGACCTGATCGCGATTGGGCAGGGCGCCGGCGCCGCCGCGGCCCTGGAGAGCTTCAACCTCAGCCATGGTTATCCGGCCGCCGGCCCACCCTCCACCAATCTCACGGCGGTCCAATCGTATCTCGCAGGCACGCCCACGGTCCTGTTGCAGGCCAATCCCGAGTCCAATGCGACTTGGGCCGCCTGGGCCAATTCCGTGGGAGTGTACGCTCAGGATTCCTGGAAAGCGCTGCCGCGCCTTACCGTAAATTATGGAATGCGCCTGGACTACGAGGGCGACCCGTCCCCCGTCCCTCACAACACGCGAGTGACACCGCGGCTGGGCCTCGCCTGGGACCCGGCAGGGAATCAAAAGACAGTGGTGCGCGCCGGCGCCGGCATATTCACCGCGCCCAACATTTTCATGATTCCGTTCTATGCCAACCTGGTGGGCGACAGTGGCCGGTACGTGAATCAGAGCGCGCTGGTCGCGGGCTTGCCGTCACCGCCGTTTCCCTCGATCTTCGCCGCCTGGGCGCTGCAGGCGGGCAAGGCCACTACCGCCGAGCCCAATCCGGCTCTAACCAACTCAGATCTCGCCGCATTGGGTGCGGTGATCGGTCCGCCTGGACCTACCGCTTTCGGTAACTTCATCTACACCATGGCGCCCAATTTCAAACCGGCTTACACCATCCAGGCCAGCCTGAGCATTGCGCGGCAACTCTCTCCCAACCTGTCGCTCGAAGCCGGATACCTGATGTATCGCAGCGTCGACGTGGAGCAGATCCTGGAAGTCAACTATGTGCGCAACATGGCCGTGCCGGTGGATCCGTTCGCCGGCCCGCAATATGTTGCCAAGTCCGGCTTCACCGCCGGAGAGCCGAACGGCTCCATCTTCCAGAACGATGCCTTCTCCTCCAGCGGCACCGGCATCTACAACGCCGGAACCCTGTCCCTCACCAAGCGGCTGCAACACGGCCTGGAGTTTCAAGCCAACTACACCTTCAGCCGCGCCATCGACGACACCAGCGATTTCAGCGCGCTTAGCACGCCCTTCCGACCGGACCTGCTGAACCTCGACCGCTCGCTTTCCGATTTCAACGTCACCCACAACTTCGTCGCCAACGCGGTCTATACCACGCCCTTTCACGCCCGACAAGGTAGCCTGATTGCGCGGGCACTGGCGGACGTCAGCATTTCGCCCATCTTCTATGCCCGCAGCGGCATCCCCTTCACCCTGCTGGTACCCGGACTTTCCAACGGAACAGTGGGCCACAACGGCAATGCCCGGCCATGGTATGAAGGACGCAACGACGGCATCGGTCCCCGCTTCTTCAGTTGGGACCTGCGTATCTCCAAAGCCCTGCTGCGGGCTGAGCGCCGCACGCGCCTGGACGTGATCGCGCAGGCGCAGAATCTGCTGAACCGCACTAATTTCGCGGCCGTCAATAACAACTTTCCCGCGGATCCGAACTATCCTCTGCCGGGCGGCGGCACCCTCGCCAACGGTCCGTTTAACGTGCGCGGATTCATCCCGGCATCGGTGGCCCAATTAAGCCAGCCGCTGGCGTTCACTTCGGCTTACCCCGCGCGCCAGGTCAGTCTGGCGTTGCGGCTTTCATTTTAGGCTCCAGCAGCGCGCGCAGCTCCCGCACTTCCGGCGTACCGCGGCCCTCTTGAAACCAGGCATCCAGTGGTTCCAGCAAGGCACGCAGATCCCGTCTACGGCGTTTCCGGCGCCCAATGCGCGCCAGCGCCAGCGACGCGCGCAGCTCGGGCATGCGGGCCTTTTGCATCTGCGCGATTTCAATCGCCGTGCGGAGGCTGGCTTCGCCGGCGGCGCCATCGCCGCGCATCAAATGGATCTCGCCGGTGAGCCGGTGCAGTTCAGAGTCGTGCACCTGCTCGCCGTTCTCCGCCGCGTATCGCAGCCCGCTGGCGAGCGATGCGAGCGCCGCATCCGCGCGCCCGGCCTGGAGAAGCGCTTCGCCCATCATCAGGCAGAACTCCGGCGTCAGCAGCCCCGATCCCGTGGCGCGGTAGCTCTCCAGGCCAGCCTGCATCTCCCGGATGCCTGCATCCGTCATCCCCGTCATGGCCTGCACCCAACCCAAAAAGATGCGGGTTTGGGCCACCCAGAACAAATAGCCTTCTTCGCACGCCAGTTTGTGCGCCCGCTCCGCGATCGGCGCTATGGCCGCATGATCGCGGAACAGGTAGTGATAATCCAGCGTGCAGCCCAGCGCGTAGGCCGTGCAGGCGTTGATGTTCAGGGTATCGGCAATAACCCACGCATCCTGGTGCGTCTTCCGGGCTTGATCCGGATATCCCAGGAACCAGAGGCTCAGCGAAAGGATGTGAGCGCATGCGAACGACGACGGTACGTGGAAAGTAGCCACAACCGCCCGCTCGCGTTCGGGCGTGTAAAGCAACAGTCCTTTCTCGGCGTGCTCCCTGGTTCCTACGAAATCGCCCAGAAAATAAGTCGGAAAGCTGATGGCGTGCCGCGCTTCGATCAGCAGAAGCGCATTGTCGGTGGGCAGCGTTACATCCAGCACGGCATTGGCGACTTCCACCGACGCGCGATGATTCCCGCGCAGAAAGTACATGCCCGAGAGGGTCAGGAGCGCCTGCATCAACCCCGGGCCGTTATCCAGCTGCTTGCACAGATCCCGCGCGCGGATACATGCCGCTTCCAGCTCCCGCGAGGCCCAGCCGAAGGTGGCCGTGAGAGCGTGGCTCAACGCCAGTTGCGCCTCCATTTCGGATTGCAGCCGTTGCGCGTCATTTTCCGGCAGCGTTTCCAGCAACGCGATGGTCTTTTGCAGGTACGCCACGCACTCGCGCAGGGCGAATCGCAGTTGCGCCTGCAAGCCCGCCTTCATCCAGCCGGCGGTGGACTCCGCGATCCGGCCCGCGCCCTCGTAGTGCCGGGCCAGCAACTCCGGCTTGGTTTCCGCGATCTCCGGAAAGCGCTGGATCAGCGCGGCGGCGATCTTGTTGTGGAACTCCTGCCGCGTCTTGCGTAGCAGCGATTCGTAAGCCGCGTCCTGTATGAGCGCGTGTTTGAAGGTGTATGTGGATACTGGCGGCGTGCCGCTCTCGAATACCAGATCCAGCGCCACCATGTGCCCCAGCGCCTCTGCCAGCGATTCCGTGGATTTTCCCAGGACCGCCTGCAGCAACTCGAAACTGGATTCCCGCCCGATAGTGGCGGCCAGTTGAGCCACCGCCCGGTCCGGGCCCAGCCGGTCGATGCGCGCCATCAGCGAATCCTGTACGGTGGCGGGGATCAGACCCGGCGGCAGCGGTCCGGCCATCTTATATCGATCGTCCAGCTCGCGCAGGATGCCGGCGCCCATTACGGTGCGCGTCACGGCCTCGGCAAACAGCGGAATGCCGCCGGTCCGCGCCACCACTTCCTCCACCAGGGCCGTCGGCAGCGGCTTAGGGCCAGCAATGCGCGCCACCAGCGCACGCGTATCCTCGGGCTGCAAGGGGCGGACAGAAATCTCGCGGCAATGCGCCTGATCCAGCCAGGGGGCCGAGAATTCCGGGCGCGCGGTACACACCATCAGCACCGGCAGGGCCGCTTGCCGCATCACTATCTCGCGCAGCAAGTCCTGCGTGGAAGGGTCAGTCCAATGCAGATCTTCGATCAGCAGCAACACCGGCGATCCGCCGACAGAGTGCATCAGCATGTCCGCCAGCACCGTGAGGATCCACTGCGGCCGCTTGGCCAGCGGTATTTCGACCTCGCTATAACGGCCCTGTGTTGGAATCGAAAACAAGCCGGCCAAAGCCGCCGTGGCGCCCTCTACGTTCACACCGCGCCCAGCCGCGAATTGCTCCAGCAGGTCCAGCCGGCGGGCGTCGTCCGCGCAGTCTGCCAGCCCCAGCCTGCGCGCGATCATCTCCATGATCGGATTCAGCGGACTGTTCACCTGGTACGGCGAACACTCCGCTTCGAACACCTCGTGCAGCCGGCTGACGGCTGCCTGCCGGGCCGTCTCCAGCAGCCGCGATTTTCCGATTCCGGCTTCGCCGCGCAGCAGCACCGTCCGCCCGCGCCCAGCGCCGGCGTCGTTCCAGGCGTCGCGGATAACTTCCCGCTCACGCTCGCGTCCCACAAAAGGCGTCAGCCCTTGCGCCGCGCTCATGGCCTGAAAACGAGTGGCCGCGCCGCTCTTCCCAATCACGCGGAAAATCTGCAGCGGCCGCGACAATCCTTTGAGCGTGCGCGATCCCAGATCCTCCAACGCATACTGGCCCGCCAGCAGCGAGCGCGTATCGCCACTGATCACCATGGTGTCCGGAGCCGCTTCCGCTTGCAAACGCGCCGCAATATTAGGAGCCTCGCCTAACGCCAGTTGCTCGCGCCGCAAGCCGCCGCCCACGTCGCCCACCACTACCACGCCTGTGTGAATGCCGATGCGTACCTGCGGGCATTCGCCGGCCGCGTGAATGCTGCCGACACGCGCCAGGATCTCCAGCCCGGAGCGGACCGCGCGCGCCGCATCATCCTCGTGCGCGGCCGGGTACCCGAAATACGCCAGTACGCCGTCACCCAGGTATTGCGCGATATGGCCTTCATAGCGTTGCACGATCTCCGCGCACAAAGCCTGGTAGCGCGCGTAGAGTTCGCGCAGGTCCTCCGGATCCAGCCGCTCGGCCAACACAGTCGAACCCGCCAGGTCGGCGAAGAAGACGGTGAGCTGGCGGCGTTCCGCCGCTGGCGCCGCGCCGGAGATCAGCGGCCGCCCGCAACCTCCGCATGCCACCGAGTCACGAGGATTGCGGTACGTACAGTACGGGCATGGCGCGCCCAGGGGAAGCCCGCATTCAGAACAGAATTTGACGCGCGCCGAATTCTCAGTACCGCAACCGGGACACACCATGTGTGAGCTTGTCAGTGGTCAAGCAACTCGCAATCGAGACGCATGACCCCGTCCACTATATTACGATTGATCGAAGGTCTAACGCTATTCAGCGCCACATACCGGCGATGGGCGGCGGGTACGGCAGGCTGAGCCACCAGGGCACTCGCAGTTCGTAGCATCCCAGCGACGTGTCTATAATCGAAGGGAGCCAACCAACTTCGGGACTTCGCCCGGACGGATAACCCGCCACATAGGCCGCATCCACCTGAAGACTGGCGCGCATGGGCGCCAACGTGGCCAGGTCCCATCTCCGCTGCATATCGGACAGACTGAAAAACGGTCCTACAGAGAATGGGACCATGGAGATGATCGGCTGGCTGAGGATTTGCTGAATAGGTGCAAAAAGCGGAAAATCAATCACCGAACGGTACGCGTCGTTAATTGTGTCCCATTCCAGTGTCGCCAGGCGCTGACCGGTAAGGCTGGTGACGGTATAATCGTGCGCCCGCACCGTGATGTATGTCAGCTCTTTTGCAAAGCCCCAGAAAGCAATGCCTCCCAAGACTGGAAGCAGATTATCGAGGTGGAGCTTCGGCATGAAGTAGTAGGGCCCGGACGTGCCCACGCAATTGAGACCATTCGCGAGGAAAGTGAACGGAATCCCGACATGATGCTCGTGGTAGGTCAGACTGGGAACCATCGTTGGTATGGACATCTCCAAGCGGAACATGTCGTTGAAGAAGAGCAATACGGGATGGGTTCCAGCCGGTGTCAGATTCTGGCTGCCCAGTTCCAGGCCTGCCGGCAGAAGAAGGCGCACCAGTTCCCAGGGCACCGCTAGCGTGACACCGCGCATGGTGCTTTCACCATTCAGCCGGATGGCGTTGAAAGGATGTTGAGAGGTCATGAAACCTCCATAGGTGCGCCGGTCATACCGAAGCAGCCGGCCCGTAGGGTAAGCTGAGCCACCAGGGCGCCGAGAATTCGTACGAAGCACTCGCCGCCGAAAAGGATCCTCCGCTGAATCCGGGCATATATGCCGGATCCACATCCAGCACTGTACGCAGCGGCCGTACCTTGCCCAGGTTCCAGTTCCGGTCGAAATCGGTCAGCGAAAAATAGGGGCTGGCGGCGGGAAATGCCGAGATCAGGGTTTGATCCAGCAACTGCCGAAGCGCCTCGAACACTGAAAACCCCGCAGCTGGGAGATAGCCATCCCCACCATCCGCGCTCCAATCGAGCGACACCAGCCGCCGCCCGCTTAGGTTCGTCACCGTATAACAATGGCCGGTCCTCTTCACCGCCGCCAACTCCTTGTCGAACCACCACCAGAACCGCCCGTTCAACTGCACCCAGAGATCGTCCAGGTACAACTTGGGCATGAAGAAGTAAGGGCCGCCCGCGTCCAGGTACGTGAAGGGAATGCCTACTGTCTGTTCGTGAAACTGCATGGGCTGCAGCCATGTCGGAAGCGACCACTGGCAGTTCACAAAATCGTGGAACTGGAATATCACCGGATGCGTGCCGGCCGGCGTGACGCCCTGCTCGCCCAGCCGCAACCCCGCGGGCAGCAGCCCGCACACGTGTGCTCGCGGCAGCGCCAGGAGCACGCCGCGCGTAAGGCCGTCGCCGATGAACCCGCAAGGATAAGGAGCGCGCAACCGATTGCCTCGGGTTCGATCATTATATACTGGATCCGTTCTGCAGATGACCGCGTCACCGCAACGCATTGCCGTGCTGGGCGCCACCGGCCACATCGGCCAGGCGGTGGTGCGCCACGCGCTTGACCACGGCCGGCAGGTGACGGCGCTCTCGCGCCGCTGGGATCCTCCTGAATTGCACGGTCTGCCCGTAAGGCTGCAGCGCATCGATGCCTGCCTCGAATCTTTGGCCGACGCGGTGTCGGGTCACGATTTGCTGATCGACGCGGCTGCGCCGTATCCGCTCGAACTGTGTCAACCCGGCACGCCGGCCTGGCGCGCGGACGTGGATGCCGCCATTGTGCATGCTGAACGGGTGATCGATGCCGCGCGACGCTGCCGGCGGGGGCTGGCCTTTGTGAGCACCTGCGCCACGCTGCCGCGATGCGAATCACCGCCCACCGCGGCCGCCGCCCTATGGCGACGATCCGTTTCTCCCTATTTCGAGGCCAAAGCCGCTATGGAGCAGATGGTCCTGGCCGCCGCGCAAGGGCTGCCTGTGGTGGTCGTCAACCCCGCCGTCTTTCTGGGCCCGTGGGAATATCGGGCTGAAGAATTGAGCATCGTGCGCACGGTGCTGGCGGGCCGGCTTCCAGTTGTCATGGACCACACCATCTGCGTGATTGACGTGCGCGATGTAGCCGAAGCCATCGACTGCGCCTTCGCGCGGGAGCTGTTCGGAAAACCGATTCCGCTGGCCGGCCACAACATCGCCTTAGCGGAGCTGGTGTTTCAAACCGCCTGTCTGGCAGGGGTCCAGGCGGCGCCGCCGATTACCATCGACGGCGGTCTGCTATCGGCCGCCGCTTTCTGGATGCACGCCGGATTTTCGGCCTGGGGCATGCAGCCGCCGAACTACCTGAGTTTCATTCCGTTGATCCCGGACGTGGTGCCCATGTTTCCCTCCGCGGAGCAGAACGCCCTGGGCGTCTCGATCCGTCCGCTGACTGAAACGTTGCGCGATGCTATAGAGTTTCACCGAGCTCTTCGGCCTGCTTGAGAATGTCGGACGCCAAAGACTGGTTCAGCTCGATTTTATCGCCGTAATACCAGTCCGGGTCCCACGCCAGCGGCAGCGGCAACAACCGGTCGCGATCTTGGGCCTGGAACGAGTCCCGCCGCACGCAGAAATCCGGCTTCTGATAGGCGCGCGAGAGCTTGTTGATCAACGCTTCGTACTGGACTTCGCACTTCTGCCGCGCCAGGTCCACCATCTGGCCCTCTTCGGTGGAGTGTGCGCGCGCCGCCTCCAGCTTGACAGCGGGCGGATCCTCCGGCTTGGACTCGTCGGCGAGCTCGGCCCGCAGCGTATCCAGCAGCTCCTTCAACCTGTACTCCTGCGCCAGCGCCAGCGTGTCCAGGTTGTTGTGCGGCGATGGTTCGCCCTCCACGCCCTTGTTGGCGATCTCCTGCATCACCTGGATGAGCTTCCCGCCCATCGCCGCCAAATCGTCTGCACTGGGCATGCTTAATGGCTGTCCGGGCGGCTGCTGCTGGGCCAGCTTGTCGTTGAGCGCGCGAAACGCCATTTGCATGCCCGCCAATCCCATCACTGCCAACGGCGCCAGCAAATCCACCGCATCTTCCAACTGCAGACGCAGCGCGCTGAAGCTTCTCTGATTCTCAATGATGATCTTGAGCGCATCGCGCCAGCGAATCCCCGCCCCCTCACCGGCCAGGTTTTGCAGGATCAGCAGCAAATCCGCCGGCATGCCTACGACTGGTTGGCTCTGCGGCGCGCCGCTTAAATCCTCAAGCGATATGCGCGAGGCCACTGCGCCCGGCGGCGCCGCCATCAGATTGTTGATCTGCCGGTACAGCTCAGCTTCCGCGAAAGGCATAAGCGGTCCGCCTTGGGGCAATGCGCTCAGTCCCTTTAGAAGCGCTTGCCGGCCCTTGCGCCAGCGCGCATTCGGGTCGAAGTTGCTCCATTCGCGCGAAAGCACCGATTCGATCACCATCTGCGCGTCCACAAACCTGAAGGCGTTGCGCGCCTGCGCGGGCGTGATCTCGCCCACTTGATCGCCCGCCTCCCGCCGCTGTAAGGCCTGGTACATGGTTTCCGCCGTGCGCGACGGGTCCATCTGGTCCTGCAGCGTTTCGGCTTTCAAATCCACCTGGATCTTGGGCGCCGCGGAATCGTCGCTGAGCAGGGTGTGAAACGCGTTTTCGTGGAGGGTCCACGGCTCCGTGCCGTAGCGCGAGAGCAACGTCTGCCCCAGCGGCTCGTCCATGGTCGCCCGGATATAAAAAGGACGAATGCCTTGCGCGGTGTACACGATGCCGGCCGCGGGGTCTTCGAGGCGCGCCGCCAGGATTCCCAGATCGTTGACGATGTCGAGGCTGGGATAGTCGTAGATGCGCACAGCCAGCGTTTCTTCGATTTCCCGCAGGTCGAAAATTTCGGAGAGCCGCCTCGGCTGGCGCACCAACGACTGGTGGCACGCGCGATCGGGGTCCGTGACGTCGCGGAACTGCTTCAACGTGTAGAGCGGCACCGGCGCCTGGTTGCCGAGCAGCTCCAGCGCCAGAGCGCGCGCGATCTTCAGCTTGTCCCAATATTGTTGCTTGGCGCCTTTCTTGGTGCCCAGTTCGCGGCGCAAATCTTCCGCCCACTTCCAGGCGGTGTCGGGCGCGCTGCCCAACCCACAGTCTGGATCGTTGCGGCTGATTTCGATTACTGGCTGAAAGGTCGCCTGCTGCCCCGCGCCCAACGCCGGCAGGACTTCTACATCCACGCGCAGCACCGTCTGCGCCGGGCCGCTCGAACCCCCTTCGCCCAGCCAGACGGTCTCCGGACGAATGAAGTTGGCGGTGCCCGCTGCGATGCCCTGGATCTCGAAACGTGAAAATGCCGTGATGCAGTTGTCCGTGAACGTGTACGCCGGAACCAGCCCTAGGCCGGCCGTCTCCCAGTTACCACGATCCTTGACCGGCTTCCCATCGTCGCCCTGCCGCTGCCATTCGTGATCGGACATGCGCTGCCATCGCACCGGGATCATAAAAGACAGCTCGTCCTTGGCCCAGTCCCCCACGTTGTCCGTCTTGGATGTGACGCCTTCGAAACTCGACGCCGTGAGGTACACATAGGCATAGTTGCCGCCGATCGGCAGGCCCATGTTTATGGATTGCGGCGGCCGCGCCCACACCTCGAACCGCACGTGGTCGGCCGAGGGCTGCGCCATGGGTCCGGATAGTGGCACATTGAGGTAGGCGTTCAGAAACTTCTGCAGCGTAGCCTTTTCAGCCAGCAGCGGAATCACCCGGATGGTAGTGCCGGAGTATTGAAATGGGCCCGAGACGGCCTCAATCGCCGTAGAGACCGAACAGTTGAAAGCCGGGGCATCTGCCTGCGGCACGGGCTTCTGCGCGGCATCGAACGGTTTGCCCGTGTCGTCCTTCCACACGCCGTCGTACGCGCGCCAGGCTACGTTGTAACCGCGGCCATACATCAAATCCACATCGATCCAGAACGGCATCACCGGCTTGAACTCGGACACCTCCACACCGTTGGAGTTCCAGGTTTTCGACGCCTCAAGGCCCATAGTGCGCGCGATGGGCAGGGACGAGTGCTCATAGAGCCGGATGGTATGGCCGCCGCTCAATTCGCCGAACAGCGTGGATTCCTCGCCCAGCAGGCCGCCGCCGCTGAAGGCGGTGGTGCGCATGGAGCTGCTGGTGAGCGCCTGGTAACAGATGCGCGAGGGATCGCTGATGGTGCGGAATTGTTTCAGGTTCAACGAATTCAGGATGTAGCCTTCGCCGCCCGGCGCGAACCAGGCGGGCATCTGGCCCAGCATTCCCGAGATCAGCCGCGGATCGGACAGCGGATTCACCGGAAAAATCCGCATCGCCTGCGCCAGCCACACCATGTCGCGCCCGAATCCCGCGAAGGCTTGCGCCAGGTTGGACGCTATGTTCCAGGGCATCATCGGAGTGGATGCGTCAAAGGGCACGCGGAAGGCCGACACCGTCTCCCGCACCACTTCCAGAAAGACGCGCGTCTCCAGGTCGCCGCCCGCATAGGCTTTCTGAAAGACCGTGGTCGCCACGCTGGCCAGGTTCGACGAGGCCACCGGATTCTTCATCCAACTGCTATCGGTCTGCTTTACGGAGGCCAGTACTTTGGGGAACCCGTAGACGGTGCGCCCCACGGGCACCGAGATGTCGTCGTTCACGAAAATATAGGGTGTGATCACCCCCCAGTCGTGAAACACGTACTGCCCGTCCACCAGCTTGTACCATTCCACAGGAAGCCCGAAATACACTTCGATCTGCGAGAACCAGCCGCTGCGCATCATGGCTTCGCTCATCTGCCCGTAGTTCAGCAGCACTACGAATACATAGGGCAGCGGCGCGCGGAAGTACCCGGCCTCCCGGGGGACGAAATTGAGGTAGCCGTCGACCAGCTGCTGCAGCGTGTCCAGGTTCGCGCGCAGCGGAAAAACGCGGGCCGAGACCCCGCGGAACATCAGCGGCGGCTTCACTCCCAACTGGTCCAGCGTGATGCGAGGCAGTCCCTTAGTGAATTCCTCTGGCGTCATCGGTCAGTTCCTCTCAATTACCCAGGCGGGCAGCGCTTCCAGAAAACGCTTGTCGCGCGAATCGGGCAGCGCGCCGTACAACGCGTTCATCTCGTATCGCGCGGCCCCCGCCAGACCGTGCGCCACCTGGCGGGCATAGTCGCAGCACCCGTAGGCGCCCATCCGCTCCAGGACCCAGGCGACATCCGCATCCGTGCGTTCCTCGCGCGGGCGATCCAGCAGGGCCGCCAGCCGCTCCCGCTCGGCCGCGCGGGCTTTGGCCATCAGATCGATCAGCATCAGCGTGCGCTTCCCTTCCCGTATGTCACCGCCGAGCTCCTTGCCATAAGCGTCCGCATCGCCTTCCAGGTTGAGCAAATCGTCCTGAATCTGGAAGGCCGCGCCTAAGAAAAAGCCGGATCGGATGCAGCGGTCGATATCGATC
>Ga0302325_10015329_pt1 | contig 16299 bp, 16 predicted proteins | sample Palsa_T0_2_FD_201948 | JGI IMG/M metagenome (GOLD analysis project Ga0302325, IMG submission 201948) | Peat permafrost microbial communities from Stordalen Mire near Abisko, Sweden - Palsa_T0_2 | ecosystem: Environmental > Terrestrial > Soil > Palsa > Peat permafrost | place: Sweden: Abisko... | reverse complement strand
TGAGAAACGAAGTGGTGATATTGATGTTCTGGAAGGCCAGATGCGCCGCCTACGATTCAGCTCAACAAACGGCGCAAGAAGCCGGGAGGGCTCACCTTTCGCAACTCCACAGAACAACCGATCCTCCACGAGAAATCCGGGATCCAGTACATATGGTCTCTTCTACACCCCTGAGAGTATCAAGGACACCCCGCAGCGGTTCCAGAATTCGTTGATGTCATCGGTTGGCGCCCAGTCTCGAAGTTCACCACCCCGCAAGAAGTTGAGTGGTTATAGTGCGGAAGAAAAGGCTCAGCTTATGTTGAAGTTGACGAGAAAGAAGGAGGTCACGAATAAACTGAGGTCAGCTCTGCAGAAAAATGGGACCAACGTTCGCCTTATGGTCGATGATGATGATGACTAAGAAATGAGAAGCATGAATGAGCTCGTGGCGTTAGCATGTATAGTTAGGCCTGGCAGGCGGGAGGGATGTAACAACACAGCAAGACTTGGAATCATGACACGAGCTTTCCTCTGGTGAATAGCTCGCCGGACTGCATTTCAATCTGATTAGGAATTAATTCATGAAATGTAAGATACGGATATCCAACGTGCTGTGGTTGGTGAACCTCGAATAACGTAAACGTTCCTGCGAATATCTGGTATAATTTGGAATCGACGGGTGGGTCTTTGAGAGTTCCGGAGCATTTTGGTTGCGAGAGATTCACACAGGACGGATATTGCTGGACTCTGATTATCCAGAACTCTCCGTAAGAGAAGCGAACAAAGAAGGAAGAACCGACTTTTATGCCATTTATCAAGCCAGAATTTCGAGACCTTCGAAGATTGGTACTCTATCTCAATATAAGATAGCAATTCCATGTCTAAGAAATTGAGCTCTAAGCAATCACTGACATTTCATCGTTAAAAGATCTACCCAATCTCAGTGAAACCTCCATCGACCATGATTTTACGTTTCGAACAACTAGTCTCCTTGACGCCTCGTACTTACCCCCAAATCCAAACCACCCAGTCGCTATTCTACACCTAGACTTCCTTCACGAAACCCATCTCAATCACCCTATCAGGTTGCACGCGCAAATTCGCAACCTAAGCATCTCGTAGTCAGCATTACAAAGTTTTTAATGTACTGCAATACTTGGAACATTCGAACGAGAAGAAACATCGAGTGATTGCCAATCGTAAGACATCCAGGAATAAGGTTTGGAGCTCTAAAATATGCATACCTTGGTCCGAGTGTTGTCTCTAAGCCATAAGAAGGCCTTGAGAAGTATCTTGCGCCAAATTCCAGTACCAGCCTTAATCTTCATCTGCTCTTTCCCAATAATGTAGAGGACTTGACGGTCAAATGCTGCCTGAAGCTTGGCAAGATCCATTGCAATGGACTGCTCGGTTGTCTGGGATCTCTTCTTGGGATCACTGTAGCCTTTCTCCTCGCGTGGAAGAGGAGTAAAGGAGATCTCGCGGGTTTGAACACCCGTGGTTTTTGCCCCGTTCTCTGTCGCCCTTGATTTCAATGCTGCGCCTTGGGTAACAATGTAATCCCGGACTTGCTCGCAAACGAGAGATGCAAGATCTGGAGTAATGACTTCGTCCATGTAGCTAGAAATCGTGGGGTCAGCATTCCGTCACTGAAATATGAATCGGACAACGCTAGGAGCTGCGAAGGGGTTGCAATTCCATTATCCAGCAACTTCGTTTGACACTTGGAAGGTCAGGACCTTGAGTCTAGGACAACTCGTAAAACACCTGAGGAGCAAAAATGTCCAATTTACTCTAGCGTGTGAGATATTAAGAAACACACTTGGCATATAACGGAGCGCGTAAGGCATTGAGCGAGGGGAAGATAAACTGGAAAATAAACATACCCATGTCTCACGACAAGGCGGTAACAGTTGGGAATAGCAACTCGGGTGACTGTGTACCGAGTTTCGGGGGGAACTGAGGGCGTTTCTAGAGGACGGAGGTGGAAAAATACCATAATCTAAGGCTTACTAAGTACAGTCCTCGTGTAAAGTACAATCACAAGGGCACACTTACCTCAGGTGCTGCCACAAGCTTGCTCAAGAAGTGAGTAAATACTGCTGGCGTAGTTTCACCAGCTTTGTCGAAGAAGATCCCTTGCAAACGCCTTAGCATCACCACTACATGATATACTATTCTCAGAAAATGTCTACTTACCAAAGCCTTTAATAACACTCAGTGGGTCACCGCCATATCGGGGTGTTAGCTTGAGCCAACCCTCGAAGTCTTTCTCCACTAGATGCGTGGTAGGAAAGCGGTCCTCAGCTTCAGCAGCCCATTGCTGCTCTTTGCCGAACCGCCATAGGATGAGAAGGCAGGCAAGGACGCCGGCGAGAGTAAGGGTAAACCAAGCGCCGTTAGGAACCTTCGTAAGGGCGGAGGACATGTAGAGACCATCCAGACAGGCTATAGTGAGCCATGGAAGGAACACTACATAAGGGGGGAGACGCCAGACGATTAGCGCCGCAAGACTGACCATGCAGGTGTCGAAGAAAGTGACCGGGGGGTTCTCAGCATGAACTATTGACACATGTTTTGGGGAGGTAAGCTTACCGAACACTAGTGAATGGTCAGAGTTCATCTGCCTCTATAGAATCAAGAATAGCCAGAACACCAAATTGAATTTCAAGATCTTGAATATCTGAACGTTTTGTTCTCAAAGGCGAGGGAGTAGAAAAAAAATTCCAAGAGACTAGCAACTTACTAACGCAGACACTGTTTAAAAGTTAGCATCACGTACGAAATGAAAAGAAGAATAACACGATAACAGAACGCATACCCGTATGCATTTCCAAGGGAAGTTGTCTATAGAACAGAATTAGCTGGTCGCAGATCTAACACATATAATCAATTATTACATTGTTGTAAATTGCAGCAACCAACACAGTGCCAATCATTAGCATCCAGTTCAACAGGGGGACATAAACTAAGTTTCTGTCAGAACTTTTGGCCATTGTAGCATTTGATATGGATCACATATCAGAAGTACCTACGCTGGCCATGGAAAACCTTCGAAGTGTGGACAACCTTGATCTGGGGGAAGTCTAGGAAAGAAGGCATTAGCCGATAATTATGACGCGAACAGAATATGAGAGAGAATGGTCTAGATCAAGGCCTAGAAGAGTATCATGGAATTACTTACATGACAGTTTCATGACTTGAGCGATTAACTGAATACAGGTAAGCTTGAATAGCGGCATTGGCGAGAAACAGGGCTTACCTGGAACGTCGCAGTGATAATTGCCTGACTAGCAACGATAGCCGCCAGAATAGCAATAATCAGACTCGGATAGAGCATTCCTGGAGGTGCAGCGTTGAAGAAAGGGTTCTGATAAGCTCCAGGGTGATTTGCAATGTAAGCTGCCTGGCCAACGTATGCGAGAAGGAGGCAAGGAAAAGCATAACAGAGCCAACTTAATTGAATGGCTCTGCGGCTGAAAGCTCCGAGATCAGCAAATAATGCTTCCACGCCAGTGAAGGCCAAGAGAACACCACCAAGCATTCTCCATCCCTGCGTCTTGTTTCGAATCAAAAATTTGAAGGCAAAGCTTGGTGAAAAAGCCTTTAGCACAGAGTGATCGAAGTGGACTAAGTTGTAAATGCCAAATCCTGCATTGAACCCAAGCCAAATAATGACAATAGGGGCAAATGTAACGGCAATTTTTGTTGTACCAAAGGGCTGGATCAAGAATAGGAGAATCAGAATGGCACATGTCGTTCCAACGATAGTGGGTTTGGTAATATCAGGTTTGACGACGTTGAGCCCTTGGACAGCGCCAAGAACAGATTGGGCTGGATGGTCGCAGAGTCAGTATCGTTTGGAATTAAGAGGGGCAATGTACCACACAACCAATCCGCCGAGGAGTGGAGCCCAAATGTAACACAGCTTCTGCGACTTTTCAAAATCTGCAGAGATCCAAGACTACTGACCTGGTGTTAACACTCCATCACTCATAACCATAGTCCTGAATATATTAGTCTTGGACACGCCACTTCAACCAAGAACTCAGCCTGTGTAGGATATTCAATCACTTACACGGCAAGAACTCCAATGGTCTTTAGCAATCCTCTTGCAAAACCACTTTTTTCGAGCCGCGAACGAACTTTGAGAGTAGCTCTTTCAAGGTCCCCCGTGAGATACCTTTCCATTTGGATGAGGGACGCTTCACGCGGATCACGCTTGGTAATATTCGCCTAGACTTCACGATCAATAAATCAGGAGTAGAGGATTGCCGAGTTTACTTACAAATCTTGAGAGTAAGCTATAGGTGCTGAATGTGCCTCCCTCGCCATTGTTGTCTGCGTGTAGTATCACCAGCACATATTTTATCTATCAACTTTAGCAATCTCGGACTACGTGTTTTCTCCCTGAGCGTACAGTAACCATCATTGTGAGAGTCCATATTATGACTGTCGATGAATGATTAGATAACTTGGTTGTTGACTCAAACGGGCGTGAGTAGCACTGACCGGATAACACTCCAATCAGGTCCTCATGAGAAGGCTCAGAAGTGAAAGTGGAACTGTAGACATAGAGAGGACTGGTTCCGATATCTCCATAAATCACGCCGATGCTCTGATAGGCAAGGTAGAGCAGCATCTTCCCTTTGAAGACCTTGCTTGAAGTCAGAAAAGCATGCATGCCATGATGATTGTTCGAATCAAACGGACCTGTCTCTTCTTGAAGTCTCCATCCTGACGGAGCTCAGCATCCTCTTCGGCGTCTTTGAGGTCGCTATGTCTACTCCGTGCATCTCGGGAGCGACTTCTGGTACGGGTTCGCTCGATCGAGGTAGCGCGAATAGGATAAACCCCACCACCAATGCCGCTGCCATCAGGCCTGGGGGGGCCGCCTGCGTCGGCAATTCGGATCGTCGCCATGCCAAGCAACTATACAGTAAGGAATTGCTGCAGTGCAGGCCGGCACGACGGCTTGGCAATTCAGAAGTTAAGTAAGTAACTAAGTAAATAAGTAAGTGATTCGGATTTCCTCAACTCGAAGACTTGCAAAGCGATTGACAATTGGAAAACGAGAGGAGAGGCGAAGGTTGTCAAAAGAAGTCGAGGAGTCGAGAGTGGCATGCGTCAGTGATCTCCGCTCCCGCTGTCACCTTACTCGTATCTTCTATTGGGAGCGCGCAAGGTGAGGCCGAGGCCGCTTACTTGCGGGCTCGCTTTCAGCAGCCAGGCTGAGCCAGATGGATCAACATCGACTAATGCTTGCACGTGCGCCATGGACAACACCAGACCGTCATTTAATCGCGCAACACCAAATTCGCCATCCGACAGAGATAAGAAGGCCCATGACTTGTTTCATGGTGCAAATCCTCATGATAGGCTTCTCTCATCCACTCATCGCATCACGAAAATGCAACGAGGGGCGACACCGGAGGGTCATGGGAAAGAAACTACCAATTGTCCTGCCCCAGACCTTGATATTGCTAAGTGAGAGGCCCAACCCATTGCTATTCAACCTCGGGCTAAACATCGCTTTTCCGAACGGGAGAAGTCCCTTTCCCCACTTTGGGGAAGCACCTCTTTGCTGGCATTCAACGGAAGACAACAAGCAGGCGACTAAGCTGCTTGATGCATTATGCGCGAAGGGAACTCTCTTCGCCCCCCTCTCTTCATGTTGCTTTTCTCCTTGCTATGTCTCGTTCTTCATTGAAACCTAACATTTCAACTTAACAATTTGCAGATAAGGTAAAGGCAACATTTCCTGTTGGAGCCCCTCTTTCTGGGGCGAATTACATGGTGGCTCGGACACATCCCTCCCAATGCCCCTTAATGACGCTGATCGTTACTCCAGCATCTGTAGCTTTTAATTCGATGAGTGCTGTTCCCGATGACCTGGTCGTAGATGTTGATTGTCCACCACAGTTAGTGATTGTCCCAGATGCGCTAATAATCAGCACAGTTATCTCTCATATCTTTCTCGTGCGGTTGCACAGTGAAACATAGTGTTCAATCAATGTGCGATTAAGTAAGACTCCCTATGCCGACACAAGTCTCAGCTCTACAGCAAATTGGTCATGAAAAACAATGTTCCTATGGTTGGAGTATTGGGGCTTCAAATAAGGGAACGTTAATTACGACTTACACTATTGTGTTGAGACTAGTAGTGCCTGTTAGTACGTCTGGGTTAACGATCGTTGATACACGCAGACGAAGAATCTCGAAATAATACTTGCTGACAGATACCGAAGGGAATGGATTAGCCCAAGCTGTGGAGGCTGCTAGAATGCATGTGATGATATATATATATGTATATATTGTGAAAGAGGGTAGCAAGAAGTTGCGGATAGGAATGAATAGATAATACCGAAGAACCGATTGTTAGAAAGAACGAATGAGATTGGCCAAAAAGCCCGAGTTGGGAAGAGCAGAAAGCACAACACATCAGACGAAAGTAGAATATTCAAATAGCTAAGAAAATTTGGCTAAGCTTATTAACGGTTTTCCGTTCATAGGAATTCCTGGTTTTAGGACATTATATATTTCTGAAGTTGATTACAGGCTATCTCTGAGCTCAATTTAAGAGAAGAGGAGCCTCGTATCAAACTTAAAATTATCTTTCGTCTGATTAAGGGACGACACGCCCGAACGATCTTTGGTCTATGTTTCACTTGCAGAAGCGAGAAAACGAGCCCTTTTGGCCAAGCGCTTCAGACGAAACCACGTTCCCGTTGCTCCAATTAGATCACAAGGATCTCGAGATGAGATGAGAGGCCGTCCGCTGGGACAGAGATGAAAACAATAGTTGTAGCGAATTGTGAGTTAAAGAGGAAAATAAAGCGTATGGCTTCAAGACCAGAATCCGAGGCCACACAAGTTTTGCAGGAGAAAAACTGCCCTCGACGAAAGGAAACAAGCGGCATTTCTAGTGAACCTCATTGTCCCAAAGTTAGGCTATTACACTCTAAAAAAGAGCGTTCTGTAACAGAGCCCCGCCAAGGCTTTCCACGTTGATAAAACTCCTCGTTTTCTCACACAAGTAATGGAGAGATGACCGAGTTTAGTATTAACATTTGCTATCTCAGGATGCTACTGAGCACATCTGGAAGATTGTAAAATACTGTAAAATATACAGAGCAAAATACTAGAACTGATAGTCTTGAAAATCCTCATGCCACAAACCAGGTACCATTAGGGGCACTTCCTGGCACCGCAAACGCCGCATAGACCAGCATCTCCAGCATTTACAAACTCGCTCTCCTTGCAGGTTGAGCTCTTGCACCGCCAGGCGCCAGGGACGAAATTCGGCTTGAGAACGTTGGAGCACACTATGCAGGTCAGGGCAGTTTTTTCGTTCACCACTGAACAAACCGGGCATGACGCGGCCGGGATGGCGGGCTGCGGTGTTCCCGAGTTTCCAGCGCTATTATCATGTGTAATTGAGACACTTCTTTCTTCTACTCCGCTATTTTTCAACGGGTTTTCGGACTTGGCTAGACTCGGCAACTGTGAGATTGGGAGGGAAGATATCGATGGCGCGGGTGATCTCGACGACGAAGCTCGAGAAATTGACGGTTTGGACCTCTCTATCTTGTGAGAGGAAAATTGACAGAAGCTACTAGGGATATTCTGGAGCTCTCGCAGTTCGTTCTTTGCATCATCGTCGTCCTTATCTTCATCCTCGCAAATCCGAACCTACGAGACAACAGCTAGTTAGTAATTGCTTGAGCGGAAAGGGCTCGTAGATGCTGGATGCCCAAGGTTAGGCATTTTAAGTTCCTAGATTTACTTACCATACCGTGACCTTTGCGATCTAGCAATCGCTTTCCATTGATATCAACGGCGTCGTCCAGTTCGGGTTTGATAACAAAATCTTCCTCTGTGTCCGTCTCGCTGTCGGTGACCAAGTCTTCATCCTTGATTTGTGGATCTTCCTTGACCTCAAATCTTGCCAAAGCTGCCGCAGCACGCAGTTCACGTCCTCGAGCACTCCCAGCCACCCTGGGTTTCCCAGCTAGCCTTTTGCCTTTCTCCAACTTTGCCTTGACTTCTTCATTCGCCCCAAGTGTAACTCCATTAACGCCAAACTTCTTGTTGATCCTCTTTTCTTGTCTCTCCTTGTAAGTGATCTTCGGCTTGACCGTCCGCTTCTTGCCGCCTCGGGATTTGAATGTTCCACCGCACATATGTTCAGGTAGTGCCTCTCCTTCTTCCAATGTCTCGCGATCAAATAGACCATTCTCCAGCAGCACCCCTCTACCCCAGAGCCCATCACCAGTATATCCACGGTTCCACAAAGCTTTCATTTCGCTGGAGAATTCGTTTCGCACCGCCCAAAATGCCTTGGAGTGATTCATCTGTTTGTTATGTGCCAGTTCATGCATCATCACCATCTGCACGAACTTGAAGGGGAGCCAGTGGCCCGTCGATGGCGACCTCAGAACAAGTTGTATCACCTCGCCATGATTGAAATTTCGACCCCAGAACTCTCGATTGGGTTCATATTCCTCCAAGGACACGACTGCGAGATGATACTTGTTCATAATAGGCAGGCATTGAGCGGCAATCCGTTCAAGATAGTCCCTCGATATGTTTTCTTGCGATCCAGCGAGTGGTTTTAGAAACACGATATTCTTGTTCGGGGTCGTCTTTTTGGTGTTGATTCTCTCCCAGCCCAGAGGCATCGTGGGTTTTCCGTGGACAAGTCCGAAAACTTGCGCAAGGGGTTGTGGAGAACAAGTCGACTGAACAGTGGGATATCATGGAAAAACAAACAAGTTATCTGACACTGACAAGACCCGCCAGCGAAGGTTGCGGTGCACGATCTTACCTGGGAGTTGTATGAGGTATGAGAGGAATGAAGCGAGGGGCAAACGCGATCGCGGGTTTCCAGTGTGACGCCAAGTCACGTGATAGTCTCATGCATCTCGTTTCTTAGCACAGTGCAAGACACTTTGTTTCCGGCCTGTCCATGAGCTCTGGATATGAATTCAGCTATCTCTCACTCACGGTTACAGTTGAGTACCTAAGGCTTGCATTCTATCATGGCTATTTTGCAAGCTGGGTATTACTAATAGCCGACGGGGTTACTTGCAAGCATTTCAAGCCGGCCCAGCAAAGCGAGAAACAGCCGACGGGTAAGGCAAGTTATGCAGGTCGGCGTCGGCCCCGCAAAGCGGGGATCAACCGACAAGTACCCCTCACCACTGCCGCTCACAGCGTCTCCGAATAATCTCCCGATCTAAGGCTTCTTTTACTAGGTATCTTCTTCCGTATAACAATGTAGCTTGGAGTTGATGCTATGAGGTTCCTTCATGATAACTCTTCGTAGGCATTTGTTTGACAATTAGTTGCTCTTCAGCAAGTGTGGATACTGGCACTAAAGAAGAGAAGACCCCACATTGGAACCGGAAGTCTTCGAGAGAACGACCATCTATTGCTTCTTCTATTTCTTCTCCTCCTAACTGATCAAGCTTCTACCGTTCTGCCCTCCACCGCCCAATGGCTCCATCAGAAACTCCACAGAAACCTTTCCACGTCGCAGTCTGCGGTAATTACTACGTACACCCGCAATCCAAGTCTGCCCACTCTAACAAATTCCAGGTGGGGGCATTGGAGGTCTTTGCATGTTGATCGGCCTCCTGCACCAAAACATTTCCTGCACACTCTATGAGTCCGCGGCAGCATTCGCAGAAATCGGTGCAGGAGTCTCCTTCGGACCTAATGCCGTACGGGCAATGTCCTTAATAGACCCGGATATCAAGAAAGGCTATGATAGAATAGCTACCGGGAACGCATGGCCGGAAAAGAAGAACTTCTGGTTCGAATTCAATCTGGGACCAAAGGAGAATGGATGGAAAGATTTGGAAGCGCCGGGAAAGGAGGGTCAGCAGATTGCCCAGGTCGTGGCCCTGGATGTGGGACAGAGTTCCGTACATCGGGCACACTTTTTGGATGTACTTGTAAAGCTGGTTCCCGATGGAGTCGCGCAGTTCGGGAAGAGAGTCGATAAGGTAGAGAAGAAAGGGCTTAAGATGATGTTAACCTTTCAAGACGGTTCCACTGCTGAGGCTGATGCAGTTATTGGGTGTGATGGAGTGAAATCCCGGACAAGAAAGATTCTCCTGGGAGAGGACCACAAGAGTACAAATCCAACTTTCACCGGAAAGTATGCTTACAGAGGCTTGATACCTATGGAGAAGGCGGCAAAGGCTTTAGGAGACGCGTTGGCGAGGAATAGTCAGATGTATTTGGGTCGTCATGGGCACGTCTTGACATTTCCAATCGAAAATGGCGAGACGATGAACGTTGTTGCGTTTCAGACGAAGATGGACGGGAAATGGGAAGACGAGAGATGGGTTTTACCAATGAAGAAGGAAGACATGTTCAGTGACTTTGAGGGCTGGGGTGAGACTGTCCAGCAAATTCTTTCAGTAAGTCCTGTTTGCATGGAATTTCGAGTATTACATTCTGACCCCCGTAGCTCATGGAAAAACCTGACGTCTGGGCATTATTTGATCACCCTCCAGCACCAACATACTTCAAAGGACGCTTAGCATTACTTGGAGACGCCGCCCATGCCTCAACTCCACACCAAGGTGCCGGTGCAGGGCAAGCAATCGAAGATGCCTTCATTCTGTCCAACCTCCTCGGACAAGCAAATTCGGTAGAGGAAATTGAAAAAGCCTTCCATGCATATGACGCCGTTCGTCGACCCAGAAGCCAGAAGGTCGTGGCCACCAGCCGTGATGCCGCAAAGATATATGAATTCGAAGACGAGGAACTGGGATCAGATTTGGATTCGATCAGAAGGAGGTTGGAAATACGCTATGACTGGATTTGGAATGAAGATCTCCCCAAGCAGTTGAAGAAGGCGCAAGACATCATGGGTATCTAGGCAGGTGCAGGCTTGTAGACAGAAAATAGTTAATCGATCGGATCGTCCCGGAGCGCAAAGAGCTCCTTCATAACCTCGTCTGTCTTACTCCTAAGTGCGTTGTGGTACATTCCATTGGTGATGTATTGGCGACAGTTTTTGACCAACCTGGCAGTCTGCTGCGCAATAACGAAGTCGACATACATATCGTCAATGAATGTAGCGGCATAGAGGGGAACCTATAACTGTTAGATTAAAGTGTCGATTCCCAGAGCAAATTATTTACTTCGTTTCTAGCAAGTTGAAATAGATCGTAAAGTTCAGGCCAACCCGAGTACTTGGCTAATTCATCGGCCACAACAGCAAGCTTTTCAAGCTCTGGGAATATGTCGAACAGAAATGGGAAGATCATTTCACCAGAGAAGAACAACGGGGCCTCGCTCACACTCGATGCGGACTGAGGCGCTCCAGAAAGCCCTGAATGAAAGGGAGTTAGTAATGCTTGAGAAATATCATCCCACAAAAATCAAGATCCATTATGGGACAGGCAGGGGAAGAGGTTTTTCACATACAAGTAAATTCTCGCAAACTTCGGCCCACTCGATCAGCGGCCCAGTTACTTGCCTCGTTCTCACAATAGATCGATTCATGAAGGACCGCGTATATAACGTTATCATCAAAGCTAAGAGCCCTTTCGAGAGCAGATAGAGTCGGACGGGTAATGAACTGAAAGGTAGCAAGATCTGTCTTCATGCGAAAGACTAGATCGTGGACCGAGTCTAGACCACCGTGCATGCCGAAGTTTCTGCCCAAAGTCAAGAAGCCTCTCACAGTCAAGACACCACCAGACGGCAATTTAAGGCCCCCTTTGCTCTTGATGTGGAAAGCTAAGCCGTGAACTGCGTCAACATCTTCTGGGTACTTTTTGTAGTAGGCTTTGTTTCTCTCTGCGCACTGTTGGGTCAAGTCAGTGTTATCCTTTTGAACCCGAACGACGGACAAAAGGTATGCATGCAAGAGGAAAAGCCACAATACCTTTCGAAACGTAGCTCGGTAGACTTGCTCGGGAGTCTGGCCGATAGGTGGAAGCCCTCCAGTCGTGAAAACCTCACGGAGGCCATGAGGGGCAAAACTCAGATAGCTCAAAGCTACAAAGCCTCCATATGATTGTCCAAAGATAGACCTGTATAACGTTAAACCACTTCTCGCTTGGAGGGATTAAAGACTCGAATGTCAGTTGACTAAACGGTCTTAGTTGACAACGCATGCTCAGAACGATCGCATGCGTTTCTTGATTTGAAATGACTACGTGGCAGGAGATACGGAGTATTCCAGTGGATATTATCTCTTACCATTTCTTGAGATGGCTTGGGAAGTCCTCAGTGAGAGTCTTTCTGACCGCTTCGCAGTCCTTAACGATGCTATCTGCCCGAAAAAGCTTCAGATAGTCCGCTTGCCGGTGAACATCTCCATGCAGAGCCAGCGTTGCTGCCGATATAGGGCTGCTAAGACCAGTTCCACGTTGATCGAGATATAGCATTTGATATCCCTTATCAAGTATGGCTTGGGTCATTGGAAAATCTTGAGGAGGCTGGCAGCCGAATCCTGGTCCACCCTGAAGGTAGACCATCCATGGCTTGTAGGCTTTCTTGCGAGCCTCCTCTTCTGACAAGGGGCCTGCTGGTTTCTCGTACTTCGAGACTGAACGGCCAAACAATTTTAGGGTACCTCTATCGGGATGGGAATAATCTCTGGGCACCTCAAACATGAGTTCTGAAACTTTGAGCTTCCCTAGCTAATTTGTTAGCACTTCCAGGCCGAAAGACGGGCAGTAAAGAGTTTCTAGAAGAAAAAAGGCTTTTCATTATGCCCAAAGATTAGGAAAAATGCCTTTCCTCAGAGGTTCTTGGTAGACATTTACCGGCACCGCAACGGCATCACCTGACTGAAAGCCTTAACCTTACCAGGGATGAAGTGGGATGTAGATTCTACCAGCCTAGCAAACGCCATGGTAAGACTAGGTTTTACCTGCTTTAGGAACAATCTTGGACTTTGCGAATATGGCGATGTGACCTGAGTGTGTGAGGCTTGGTAGTTTGGAAGGAGTGCAAACGTCGATAGATCAACCGGCGTGGTCGGGAGAACTTCGCTTTCGACGCCCGGCTCTGGCTGCGCACAGCATAGAATTCGACAACAAACCACCACGCCCGGAGAGCTTACTTGCTTGAAAAATTTGAGGTAAGCAGCCACACAGTGATAGATCCTCGATAGTCCTATTAGGGTAGCAAAGAGTGGGCTCCTAGTCGTTGCTCCTCTCTCAATCAACTGAATAAGCAGGGCTCAAAAAGCCCTGCTTGAATGCCACACAGCACTTCACGTGTAGTTGATGCATACCATATTTCGATCTCTTATTTATCTGTCATCAAATTGTCATTCAACCACCCCTTCTGTGGACGTTAGCTCATCTTCCTAACTCTCAGACTCCCGACCTTGAAAACTCGAATCCAGTCACGTGCACATCTCCTACATAGGTACCTACCTAGGCAATCCATTGAAACCAAATGGCGAAAGACAAAAAAGGAAAGAGCGAGGGCAAGAAGGCGAAGATAGCAGAAAAGAAGCAGAAGCAAGAAAAAAAAGGGGAGAAAAAAGAAAAAGTCAAGAACTCCAAAGCCAACGATAGTGATGTTGAAGACATCGATCTCGATGCCGTCCTTGCAGAATACGCCAAAAAGCAAGAGCAGTTCCTCAAGGTCACAGAGACGCCCTGTGATCCCCCGAGAGCTCGAGCTTCTTCTACTTTGATAGCGTCGCCTGCACACGACAATGAACTTTTCCTGTTCGGAGGCGAATATTTCAATGGTGCATTAGCCACATTCTTTAATGATCTCTACGTCTACTTGATCAATCGAGACGAATGGCGTCTAATAACATCGCCCAATACCCCTCTACCACGATCTGGGCATGCGTGGTGTCGTGGTGGTAATGCTGGGGGCATATATCTGTTCGGAGGGGAATTCAGTTCTCCCAAGCAAGGGACCTTCTACCATTACAATGATGTAAGCAATGTCACTGTCATATACCACAAATTTCGAGTCCCAGCTTATTTTTGCCTAGTTCTGGCGTTTCGAACCTTCAACTCGAGAATGGACCAGGGTGGAAACCAAAGGCAAATCTCCGCCTGCAAGAAGTGGTCATCGCATGACATATTACAAGAACTACATTATACTGTTTGGAGGCTTCCAAGATACTTCACAGCAGACGAAGTATCTTGCAGATCTCTGGCTCTATGATACTCAAAATTTTGTCTGGCATAACCCTGTTCTTCCTCTTGCGACGCAGAAGCCTGATGCCCGTTCTTCCTTTACTTTCCTTCCCCATGATTCAGGTGCAGTATTATATGGTGGATATTCCAGAGTCAAGTCAACAGTGACTGGCAAGCAGACAAAAGGGGGCGGACAGGTCCAACGTAATGTCCTTAAGCCGCTGGTGCATCAAGATTGCTTCTTCCTCCGTATTGTTCAACCAGCCGCTGAGACCCAACCCAATTCTCCTCCCACACTCAGATGGGAGCGAAGGAAGAAGCCAGCCAATGCACCGAATCCACCGCGAGCTGGAGCAACAATGGCTTACCACAAGGGTCGAGGCATAATGTTTGGCGGTGTTCATGATGTGGAAGAGAGTGAAGAGGGGATCGATTCGGAATTCTTCAATAACCTGCTTGCTTGGAACATTGAACGAAATCGTTATTTCCCGTTGTTACTGAGGAAGCCCCGAGTCAACGCCAACCAGCGCAAGCCTCAAGAGGCAAGAAGTGGCCGTCGTGGGAGGGGTCAGGCAAACGAAGATGAGCTTCTACGCAACCTCGCCGCACTACAGACTGGAAAATCACTGGCAGATGCAGATGAGATGGATGTTGAGAAACCTACAGATGGTACGGACGAGCAGCAGCTTCCTGCTAAAGAAGTACTCCACGAGTTTCCACATGCGAGATTCAATGCACAAGTCACTGTGCAGGTAAGTCTTATTTTCTGAGCACTTTTCTGAAGTACAAAAGCCCCAAGATCGACCTCAGTGTCTTCCATATCTCTACGTTCCGTTTCTGCCTGGGGCAGGGGGCTCAGTAAGACCGAGCCACTTTAGCTTTTTAACCATTTGGCAGTCCTAACTTACTGCGTAGGATGATGTTCTCTACATCTACGGAGGTACTTTCGAGAAAGGAGATCGAGAATTTACATTCGACGAGATGTACGCCATCGATCTCGGGAAGCTCGATGGAGTAAAGCAGATTTTCCATCGTGAGCCAGAGAACTGGCTTGGATCTGATGATGAGGATAGTGAAGAAGAAGAAGGCAGTGATGAGGATGGGGAAGACTCGTCCGAGGACGAAGAAGGGGATGTCAAAATGAGAGACGAGAAACCGCTGCACTCGGAGAGCACTCGGAAATCTAAGAGAAAGGATAAAGTGGTTACCGCTGGAGACGAAGTTAGCGAGGCGTCTTCGTTGCCCTCTGCCTTCGATGATACGCCTGATGATGCCACATCTGCACCATCTACTGATGATAATCTACCACATCCCAGACCATTTGAGTCTAGAAGAGATTTCTTCCAGCGGACTGGAAATGAGTGGCAAGAGGCGTTGATGGCTAGCTTAAGGTGGAAGGGGGTCCAGCCGGAGACTTTGTCGGTGAAGGAGATCAAGACTAGGGCTTTTGAGATGAGTGAGGAGAAATGGTGGGATTGCCGTGAGGAGATCACTGCTCTTGAGGATGAGCAAGAGGCTGCGGGGATCGGAGAGGTTGTTACTCTGGCTGATAGGGCTGAAGCAAGTGGTGGAGGTGGGAGACGAAGATAGTGACTGGTAGAAAAGACTGTAATTACAAAAGCCTTGTTTCATCGGAAGTTTGTGGATCAGTGCAAGCCACACTGGGAGACAGACATGAGTCTCAGGGAGTAAAAGCGTGCTTCTCAAGGTCAACCACAATGAGGTTTCCATACACCTCACAGTATCTGAAATTCTGTTACAATGAAACTCGGGATAAAAAAATACCCATTCCTTCAACTCCGAATACCAATGCCCAATACCCAGATATCCCAATACCATTTTATGCACCGTACCTAGTAAAGCACTCCTCTTGATGAACCTGCAAACACTCCAAAGCACAAACCCTCCCTCCACACCCTTTACACTTAACCCATCCCCAATACCCACAAACCTCACAGAAATGCCTGATGGGTTTCATCCTATCCTCATACACCCACGGTCCCCTCGCCTCGTTGTAAGTCATTGGCGGCACAGCCAAAAGTTTCTCAATCTCCTCTTGTGACGGCATTAGCGGTATCCTCGATACCAGCAACGGATCTTTGTCTCCTGGATGAGGGGTAGGAATTGTAGAGTTCCCTTGGGAAAGAAGAGGAGCGTCGAGCATAGGGATGTCTTGGCC
>Ga0302325_10015327_pt1 | contig 16299 bp, 12 predicted proteins | sample Palsa_T0_2_FD_201948 | JGI IMG/M metagenome (GOLD analysis project Ga0302325, IMG submission 201948) | Peat permafrost microbial communities from Stordalen Mire near Abisko, Sweden - Palsa_T0_2 | ecosystem: Environmental > Terrestrial > Soil > Palsa > Peat permafrost | place: Sweden: Abisko... | reverse complement strand
AACGTCCTCGCCTACCGGTACGCCGGTTGATAGCCACCGCATGTACATCAGCATGGCGATCATCTCCTTAGAATCGAGAACTAGCGCTTTGCCATTCATCGAGCGCTGAAAGCAGTCATTGATTCGCTCCTGCAGGGAATTAATATGACCATTCCGCGTGCGGTATTCTGGGTACACACCCCACAACCCTACAAAAGGGCCGGCCGATTCCTTGGTGCCGGCTCCAAGATGGCAGTTGCCGCAGTTGAGACCGTTGCCCACGTTGCTCGGCAACATCTTGTGCGTGTCAGTAATCAACACCCTGCCGAGCTTAATCGCCTCACCTTCAGGTCCGTTTGGAATGGTGCTGTCCTGCGGCACATTGAAGGGTGCCGGCTCCGTCGCATAGGCATTACCGCAAGCCGCGACGCACAGCCCAGCCAGAGTACTCAGCAGGCAAGATCGAAATGACTCGGACATGCTCGCTCCCATAGATCACTTTGACTCGGCGAAGTGTGTGCCGAGCCCAACGTCTCACGAGTTGAAGTACCCTGCGCCGGCACATGCATTGTAGACGCTTTGGGGCCGGGGTCCGCGTTGCGCCTGGCTACGAGGTCTTTACCCGCAGCTTCTGGCTTCGGTTCCGGCGCAGCAGGATGGTCGCACTTGGAATGCGGAGCATAGTCGTTGGTTGACGGCGCAATCCTGAAACCGACGCGAATTCGAAAGGCTGCCCTGGGTCAGGCCTCGGGTTCGTGGCAAACCATTTCGATGTTGTGCCCGTCCGGACCAATGACGAAAGCTGCATAGTAGTTCGCGTGGTATTGCGGGCGCAGACCAGGCGCACCATTGTCTTTGCCGCCCGCGTCCAGAGCCGCGCGATGGAAAGCTTCGACTTGCTGGCGATTCTCGGCTGTGAACGCCAGGTGAAGATGCGCCGGCTTCTCCTCGGTTTGGCACATGCACAATGAAGCCTTGCACTTTGGGGGGCTAAGCTCAACACCCAACGGCCCCTCAAGGACAACAGCTACGCCGAGCGGTTCGAGTGCCTTGAGGAAGAACGCTTTGCTCGCTGCATAGTCGCTGACTCCGAACACGACGTGGTCAAACATCAGTTCTCCTGAAGTGTGTAGGCCTACGCGAGGCCTAACGTGATGTAGATCGTAAGGGGACATATTGCCGGATACGCTAGCCAACGCAATGTGGCGCCGTCAATCAGAGATCATTGAAAGAACAGCGTTTTTTCAATTGCGAATTCGCAAGGTCGACGATACGCACTCCCGGGGAAGTGCTGAGGCACGTCTACGCGGGTCAACTGGACATCCATAACACCCGCCTCTGCTTTTGCTGTGCCCCAACCATACAAGCGGCCGCTCGCTTATTTTCCGCAAAGCGGCCATTCGCGCATAGAATTTCGCCTCGACCCGGCTCGCACCCAAACGGGCGTAGTCTGCTTACGCATTTTTGTCGAAAGGAGCAACCATGAAGGGACGTTTGATTGTCGCTGCGCTCCTGCTGTGTAGCGTAGGGGCGAATGCCCAGGAGTCGCCGCCGGTGATTCGTTTCGACTCCGCACCCGAACCGCTGAAGCTTCCGAAGGATCTTTATCTGGGCGAAGTGACAGGCGTCGCGGTCAATTCCAAGGGTCATGTCTTTGTGTTGTCGCGCGGTAACACGTCGGGCCCGGCGTACGCAGCGGCGGCCGCCCAGTTGCTTGAGTTTGATCGCAACGGCAAATTCGTTCGCGAGATCGGCAAGAATCTCTACGCATGGTCATTTGGTCATTCGGTACGGGTCGATCGGGAGGACAACGTCTGGGTCACAGACAAGGGCTCGGATATGGTGATCAAGTTCAATCCCGAAGGGCGCGTCGTGATGGTCTTCGGACGCAAACAGGAGGCCTCGGATGAACACACGGGGCCGCTCAAGCATCCCAAGCCTCCCCTTCCACCTGAGATAGGTTACTTTCGACAGGTTACCGATGTCACCTGGGACAGCCAGGGCAATACCTACATCAGCGACGGATACATAAACTCGCGCATCGCCAAGGTCGACAAGAATGGCAAGTGGCTCAAGTCGTGGGGCGAGCCAGGCGATAAACCTGGTCAGTTCAACACGCCGCATAACATTGCCGCTGACGCGCAAGGCAACATCTATGTGGCTGATCGTGGCAATCGGCGCATACAAGTGTTCGACGGCGAAGGCAATCTCCTGCGTGTGATAAAAATCGATGTTCCGTTCGATGGCGACGCACAGCCCGCGATCGGCGCCATCCCCGATGTCGTCAAGCTGGAAGCGGACGGCTCGCCGCTCACTCAAACACCGGGGGCACCGTGGACGATCTGCATTACGCCCGGGCCCCATCAGGTGCTCTACACGTCGGATTCCTACCCGGGCCGAATCTACAAACTAAGCCTCGATGGCAAAATCCTCGGGGTGCTCGGCGAATCGGGCAAACAGTTGAAGCAGTTCGGCTGGATCCACGAAATTGCGTGCCCGTCCGAGATTGTCCTCTACGTGGGAGAGTTACTGAACTGGAGAGTGCAGAAGCTGATCTTGCACCCTTGACTGGGCGCAAGGAGGCGATTTTGGCAACATCGGGTGGTTGCTCAAAGCACTGGTTTGAACCATCGGTCGCGGCACAAGTAATACTTGCCCAAATCGAAGCCTTTCGGTTCCAGCGCTGTCGAACCGCGTCGCAGCACGATAGTCGCCGGGGTGACGTACAGGTTCTTGACAATGTCGGGCCGAGACGCACAGAGCATAAACAACTCAATGAGCAGGTTCGACATGGCAGGCAACCATGGAGGGAAGAATTGGCTCTTCTGCCATTGGTCGCCTTTCCAGTGCGCCCAGCCCCAATCCTCGATGATGTATACGCCATCGCTTCGCAAGTAAGGCAGCGTGAGATTGAAAGTCTTGCGTGTTTCCGCATAGTGGTGTGACGCATCATCGACGATGAGGTCGATGTTCTGTCCTGGAAAATTGGATGCGAGAATCTCCCCCATCGCGCGCTCGTCTGCCTGATTGACGCCGTAATAGGGCGTTACGCGGCCTTCGAAACCGTGGTCACGAATGAAATCGGTCAGTGCGCTCACCGGCGTGACAGCAAAGTCGATCGCCACCAGTTTTTCCGGATCGAACAGTTTCGCGTACAAGGCCGCACTGCCGCCTTTGAGAATGCCGACATCGAGAATTCGCTTGATCTGCCCGCGCTCCGGCAATGCCGCCATGTCCTCGACCATCGACCGAACTTTGCCAAGCAGAAAGTGATCGCGTCTCGACTCGTGCTTCAGCATCTCCTGCGTCTTGGTCGCGAGATAGAACTCGACGCCGTCCAGACGGACGAGTTCATCGCTCACCCATTCCAATTGGGCCTGCATTTTTCCTGGTTTCCGGGTAATTACAATTAGTTAACCAATCCGCGCCGACCGGTACACCGGCCGGCAACCCGAGCCTAGCGCTTTCCCCGTCCCGCGCCGAGGCATAAAATGCCGGTCTTTATCGCTGTGTGAGGCCCCCATGAAATCCCGCCTGCTGCTTATCCCCGCACTTGCCGTACTGGCGTTTGCCGCCGTTCCCGCGCTGGCACAGTATCCCAACAAGGCGCCCCAACCGGCGCAGCCACTGCCGCAGCCGCAGCAGCAGCCCGCGACGCCCACTCCCGCGCCGACCCTTACTCCGTCGACCGAAACGCCCTCGGCACCCATAGCATTGCCGACGATTGCACCGCCAAATTGCTCCAAGCCTGAGTATCCGGGGAGCAATGCGCCGAACGCCAAGATCATCGCCTTCAACCAAAACTACAAGACCTACGGCGACTGCATCAAGAAATTTGTCGACGAGAACCGGGCTTGGATCGCCAACGTGGTTGAGACCAACAACAAGGCGGTCGAGGATTACAACAAGTACACCACCGATCTGAAGAAGATGTTGGATGCGGAAAAGTAGTCGGTCCCGCTCCGCCGTGGGCGCCGCGCCGTTTTAGCGGATAACGGTGCGATCGATGCCTTCGACTCTTCCGTTGACGCAGACCACGCGCGTTCGCGTCGGCTCTGCGCTACCGGCGGGCTCGTAAAAATATTCGGTCATAGGATCGCTGGCGCTGTCGAGCGCGGGCACGTCGCGCTTGCGATCGGGTGGTCCAAGCTCGGCAAGCGCCTGCTTGCAATCCTGGCCGCGCGCAATGCCGTGCCTCGATTCGCTTACCTTGGCGCTGAGCTGCGCCGCGTGCGCGCTCTCGGTCAGCGCGGCCGGTGCCTGGGCCGACGGCAGCGCCTGGACGGGAGGCATCGCCTGCACCTGGGGCGCTGACTGGGCTTGCGGCACCACCTGAGCCTGCGGTGTGGGCTGGGCTTGCGCTACGGTTGGCGGTGCCGTCGGCGCTTGCGGGGTAGCCTGCGCTTGCGCTGCCACGCGCGAGTCCGGTGGCACGCGTATTATCGTCTGGGCTGCGGGAGGCCCCTGCTCGGCCGCGACGGCCGCCGGCCGAACAGCCATCGGCGTCTCGCGCACCCAGAGTACCTGTTGCCCGAGGATTCCGACCTGCGTGCTGCGGTCGGGCGAGTTGTACAGCCAAACCTCATCTGCCCCTGCCGTGGCCGTGTTGCGCACCTCCTCGGGCTCACCGAGTGCTTCTCGAACCCAGCGCAGCGGCATACCGGCAACGACCTCATGCGCCATGGCATGCCGCTGCCACGCCGCGTCCTTCTCCGCCCGATCAGCCGTCCAGCTGTTGTCGAAGATTTCGACCTTTCCGGCCTTGGTATCTTTGGGGCACGGCGCGTTCTGATAGACGACGTTGCCCATGGTGTCGGTACATTTGAAGATCTGCGCCCCGGCCGGTATCGCAGCGAGCGTCAGCAGGGGCAGCACGAGCCGCACGAACCGGAGGAGCGTTGCGGTGTAACGGCCCGGATGCGACGACGGGGTGGCGACCATGGGGTCATTACTTTACGCCGGCGCGGCCGCAGCGTCACGCCTACTCTCCCCGGCCGCTTGGGGCGCGAGTAAACTCGCCTGAGCATCGCGCCCTGACCGTGTCCACACCCAGCCCACTCTATCCCTCCCTGCGCCCCCGGCCGGTCGACATGTCGCCCGCTGCCGAGCCGGCCGCGATCGCCCAGGCAACTCTGGAGGGTTTCAATCGCCACTATGCGCTGTTTCGCGACTGCGCCCGTGTCGCGAAGAGTCATTTCGAGGCCGGCAATTGGCTCGCTATCGCGCATACCTCGCAAGATCGCATCGATTTCTATGATCGCCGCGTGCTGGAGACGGTGGCACGGCTGGAGCGGGAGTTCGGCTGCGACCGGATCGACGAGGCGCGCTGGGGGGCAGTCAAGCGTCATTACATCGGGTTGTTGATCGACCACCAGCAGCCGGAGTGCGCCGAGACCTTCTTCAACTCGGTCTCGTGCAAGATCCTGCATCGGACCTACTTTCACAACCGCTGCCTGTTCGTGCGCCCTGGGGTGTCGACCGAGCACATCGACGCCGATCCGCCGTCGTACCGGTCGTACTATCCGCGCCAGAACGGCTTGCGCCAGGCGCTGATCGACGTGGTGCTGGATTTCCGGCTGGAGCGCCGCTTCGCCGATTTTCGCCGCGACTTGCGCGTTCTGCTCCGGGCCTTTCGGACCCGTTTCCCGCGTCCATTTGCCCTCGAGGCCAACCACCAGCTGCAGGTTCTTTCGTCGCTCTTCTTCCGCAATCGCACCGCGTACATCGTCGGCCGCATTGTCAACGGCTATCAGGTCTATCCGTTCGTCGTGCCCGTCAAGCACGACACGGGCGGCAGACTCTACGTCGACGCCCTGCTCATGGACCCCGAGCAGATCGCCCTGCTGTTTTCGGCCAACCGCGCCTATTTCCTTGTCGATATGGAGGTGCCCTCGGCCTACGTGACGTTCCTGCACGGCATCGTGCCCGTGCGCACCGAAGCCGAGCTCTACACCATGGTCGGCCTGCAAAAGCAGGGCAAGACCCTTTTCTTCCGCGATTTCCTCCACCACCTCAAGCATTCGACCGACGCCTTCACGGTCGCGCCCGGGATCAAGGGGCTGGTGATGACGGTGTTTACGCTGCCTTCGTATCCGTACGTGTTCAAAGTGATCCGAGACCGGATCGCGCCTTCCAAGGAGACCACTCGCGAAAAGGTCAAGGAGAAGTACCTGCTGGTGAAGCACCACGACCGCGTCGGTCGAATGGCGGACACGCTCGAATATTCGGACGTCGCATTTCCGCGTGCCCGTTTCACCCCCGAGCTGATCGCCGAGCTGAAGGCTGTCGCGCTCTCCGCCATAGAGGAAGACGGAGAGATGATCATCGTCAAACACGTCTACATCGAGCGCCGCATGACGCCGCTCAACCTATTCCTCGAAACCGCGTCGCCGGCACAGCGCGAACGGGCCATCGGCGACTACGGTGACGCGCTCAAGCAACTTGCCGCGGTCAATATCTTCGCTGGCGACCTGCTGTTCAAAAACTTCGGGGTGACGCGTTTTGGCCGGGTCGTCTTCTACGACTACGACGAGATCGAGTACCTCACCGATTGCAAATTCCGGCGTATCCCGCCGGTGCCCGCCGGCTATGACGAGATGGATAACGAGGTCTGGTATCCGGTCGCGGTCAACGATGTCTTTCCGGAGGAATTTGCGACGTTTCTGCTTACCGACCCGGCCGTGCGCGAGGTCTTTCTCGCGTGCCATGCCGATCTGCTTGAAGCCGAGTGGTGGCAGGCTGCGCAGCAGCGGCTGGGCGGCGGCGCGTTGCCCGAGGTGTTGTCGTATCCGGACCGCATCCGGTTCGTGGCATCGCCCGCGGCGCGCTAGCAGGCCGGGGTTCGGGATTTCAGCGCGGCGAGTTACCGGCGGCGACCAGGCGGCGTGCCACATCTTTTGCCTGCACCGCAGCGCCAACATCGCCCTGCTTCGCCGCCTGCACGTACCAGTCCAGGGCCCGGCGCAAATCCTGCGGCACGCCGTCACCGTGCTCGTAGAAGCTGGCGATGATGTATTGCGCGCCCACGTCACCGTTCTCGGCGGCCGCCTCGTACCACTTGGCGGCGAGCTTCCAATCCTTGGGCGCGCCGCGACCGAGGAAATACTGGGTCGCCAATTGCACCTGCGCCTCGGTGTGCCCCTGTTCGGCGGCCTTCTGCCACCAGGCCGTGGCGCTGGTGAGCGAGCGCTCCATGCCGATGCCGCTTTCGGCGAGCAAGCCCAGGTTGTATTGCGCCTGCGCCATGCCGGCGTTCGCGGCCTTGGTGAGCCAGACGACTCCGGCGTCGACATCGACCGCGTTGCCCTCGCCGCGCAGCAGCAACATCGCGAGGTTGAATTGCGCCAGGCGGTCACCCTTCCGGGCGAGGGCCTCGTAGCGTTCGAAAGCCGCCGCGTAGTCGCCACGCTTGTAGGCTTGCCAGCCGCCGTCCGGCGCTTCGGCCGGAATCGGAGCGCCATGAGCAGCCGTGGCCAAGGCCGCCGTCCACAGCGGCAGCATCAGCCAAATCCGGCATGCTTTCATGGGCTTCACCAGAGTATGATCGAGGGTTAGTCTAACACCGAGCGCCGCGCTCCCTCACCGAGCCTCTCCCATGTTCATCAGCGTCTTCGATCTATTCAAAATCGGGCTCGGGCCATCGAGTTCACACACGGTTGGGCCGATGCGCGCGGCGCAGCGCTTCGCCCACGAACTCGCCACTGAAGGCAAGCTCGAGGCGGTGGTGCGGGTCGTCATCGATCTGTACGGCTCGCTCGCGCTTACCGGGCGCGGCCACGGCACGGACCGGGCAATCCTGCTCGGGCTCTCCGGCGAGACGCCCGATCGCATCGACCCGGATCAGGTTGCGCCCAAGATGCAACACATCCGCGCGCAACGCGCGCTGCTGCTCGATGGGCGGCACCCGATAGCCTTTGTGGAACAAGATCAGTTGCGCTTCCGCATCGACAAGACCCTGGCGTTCCACAGCAACGGCATGCGCTTCACCGCGTACGACGCAGCCGGTGCGATTATCGCGCGCAAGATCTTCTACTCTGTCGGAGGTGGCTTCGTGGTCACCGAAGCCGAGGCGCAGAAGCTCGTCGAGCCCGTGGAAGGACCACGCGTCCCCTATCCGTTCGACAGCGCCGCCGAATTGCTTGCCCACGGCAACGCTGCCAAGAAGCGCATTCCGGAAATGATGCGCGTCAACGAGCTCACGTTGCGCAGCCCCGACGAGCTGCGTTCCGGCTTGCTCGAGCGCTGGGTGATCATGAATGACAGCATCGATCGCGGACTGCGCCACGAGGGCGTTCTACCCGGTGGCTTGAACGTGCGACGGCGCGCAAAGGGCCTGCGCGATTCGCTGCTCGCTCGCCGGGATAGAAAGGAGCAGAGCCCGAGCGAGGCGATCGACTGGGTCAGTGCGTACGCCATTGCGGTCAACGAGGAGAACGCCGCCGGAGGCCGCGTGGTCACCGCGCCGACCAACGGCGCAGCCGGCATCATTCCGGCGGTCATTCGCTACTACCGTGAGTTTTATCCGGAAAGCAACGAAGAGGGCATCATCGCCTTTCTACTGACCGCTGCCGCGGTCGGCGGACTGTGCAAGCGCAACGCCTCGCTCTCCGGCGCCGAGGTCGGGTGCCAGGGCGAGGTCGGCGTCGCCTGCTCCATGGCCGCCGGCGGACTCGCCGCGGCGCTCGGCGGCAGCAACGCGCAAATCGAGAACGCCGCCGAGATTGGAATCGAGCACCACTTGGGTATGAGCTGCGATCCGGTCGGCGGCCTAGTGCAGATTCCGTGCATCGAGCGCAATGCCATGGGTGCGGTGAAGGCGATCAATGCGGCGTCGCTCGCGCTGCGTGGCGACGGCACCCACCGCGTTGCCCTCGATACCGTCATCAAGACGATGTTCGACACCGGCCGCGACATGATGTCGAAATACAAGGAGACTTCCCTCGGCGGTCTCGCCGTCAACGTTGTCGATTGCTAAGCGACAGGGCACAACCTCGGCGCGCATTGCGCCGCGCATGCGGTGCTGGCGCATCCGGGCTCGCTAATCGACCAAGAGACGATAGCCGACGCCGGCCTCGGTGCGCAGGAAGCGTGGATTGGTTGGATCGACCTCCAGCTTGTGCCGCAGCTGCGCCATGTAGATACGCAGGTAGTGTCCGTGCTCGACGTGTGACGGGCCCCACACGTCGGCGAGCAGCTGGCGGTGGGTGCAGACCTTCCCCGCATGGCGAACCAGTGCCGCGAGCAGGCGATACTCGTTGGGGGTAAGGTGCACATCGCTGCCCGCGCGCTGTACGCGACGCGCGGCCAGATCGACGCGGACCTCGCCGAACTCGATAGCGTCTTCGGCGGCAACGCCTGCGTCGCGCGCGGCACGCCGCAGCGCGGCGCGAATGCGCGCCAGCAGCTCGCCGATGCCGAAGGGCTTGGTCAGGTAGTCGTCTGCGCCGGCGTCGAGCGCCTTGATTTTCTCCTGCTCGTTGCTGCGCGCGGACAGGATGATGATCGGGCGCGTGTACCACTCGCGCAGTTCGGCGACGACTTCGACGCCGTCAATATCGGGCAACCCGAGATCGACAATGACCAGGTCGGGCTTGCGCGTGGCGGCCTCGACCAGGCCCGCCCGGCCCGTCTCGGCCTCGAAAATGCGAAACGGCTCGGCTGACAGGCCGCTGCGCAGGAAGCGGCGGATCTGCGGGTCGTCCTCGATAACGACGAGAGTCGAGCTACTCGCGCTCACGGGGCGGCTCCGGTGGCGACGCGGGTCTCTGCCTCCGGTTCCATCCTGGGCGGCTCGCCGGCCGGCAATTCGAAGCGGAACAGCGCGCCCCCGCCAAGGCGATTGGCAGCGCTGATCGTGCCGCCGTGCGCGGCGACGATCGCCTTGCAGATCGCCAGGCCCAAGCCCACGCCGCTCTGCGCGGCCTCGCGTTGCAGGCGATAGAACTTGTCGAAGAGCTTGGTCTCCTCGCCGGCAGGGATGCCAGGGCCGCGATCGGCGACATCGACCGCGACGCGCCCGGGAAGAACCTGCGCGGAGATCTCGATTGGCGTCCCGTTCGGCGTGTACTTGGCCGCGTTTTCGAGCAGGTTCGCCAACAGTTGCCCGAGCAGGACCGCATCGACGTTGAGCAGTGGCAAGTCGGGCGGCAACGAGACTTTGACCGGATGCGCTACCAGCGCTTCGCGCAGCCGACCTAGAACGCTGCCCACGATTTCTTCGAGCGGAGTCCACTCGCGCGCAAGCGCGATCGCGCCCGATTCAAGGCGCGCCATGTCGAGCAGGTTGTTGACCAGCGCGGTCATGCGTGTCGCTTCGTCGTGCACGGTCGCCGCGAGCTCCCTGCGCGCCGCGTCCGACAGCCGGTCGTCGTCGGTGATGAGGCTAGATGACGCGCCCACGAGCACCGCCAGCGGCGTGCGCAGATCGTGCGAAATCGCGTTCAGGAGCGAATTGCGCAGGCTTTCGGTCTCCGCCTGGCGGGCCAGTTTCGCGGCGTCGGCGGCGAGCAGCACGCGCTCGGCGGCTGCCGCGATCTGCCCGGCGAAGGTCTCCAGCAAATGCCGTTGCTCGGGGATCAGCAGCCGTTCGCGCCGGGAGGGCAGAACGGCCAGCACCCCGACCAGCTTGTGCGCGGCAGCCAGGGGCAGATACAGCGCCTCGGCACCGGGAAGGGTGTTCGTCCCGAGGCCCGCCACGACGCGATTGGCGAACACCCAGCGCGCAATCCCCAGGTCGGCGCCATGGTACGAACCATAGATGCCGCCGGCGCGCGGGTAGGAGATCGTCCCGGCTGCATTGGGTATCAGCACCACCGCCTGCGCTTCAAACACGCGCGCCACGTGCTGCACGGCGATCATGACCACCTCATCCAGGCCACCGGCGCGCGATAGCTCGCGCGTCATTGTGTACAAGGCTTCGGTGCGCGCCTGTCGGTGTTGCGCAACGCGCGCCTGCAGCCGAATGCTTGCGGTCAGGCTACTGATCGTCAGGCCGACCAAGAGCATTACCGCAAAGGTGAGCAGATACTGCGTGTCGCTGATCGCGAAGCTGTAGTAGGGAGCCACGAAAAGAAAATCGAACAGCGCGACCGATAGAACCGAAGCGGCGATCGCCGGCCCGCGACCGTAGCGATAGGCCACGAGCAGCACGCCGCACAGGTAGACCATGACCAGGTTAGTCGCCTCGAAGCGGCCGAAGAGCAGCCACGCCAGTGCCGTCGCCAAGGCGCAAATGGCCGCTGCCGCCGCGTACGCCGGCCAGCGCACCTTGGGCGAGACGGCCTTGCTCTGGTCGATGCCGAGATAGGCCTTGGTGCGCGCAAGCTGGTCGGCAAATCCGGCACCGCCAAGGCGTCCGCGATCCGGGTCGCCGACCAGCTGCAGGTCGAGACCGCGCAAGCGCACCGTCACCGCGTCGATTACCGACCCGAGCAGCCAGCGCCGCCAGCCGGTACGCGTCGGCTTTCCCATCATGAGCCGGGTGGCATTCTGGTCATGCGCGAACGCGAGCAACTCCTCGGCGACGGTCGGGGCCGAGAGCACCGCGGTCTCCGCCCCGAGTTGCTCTGCCAGTCGCAGGTAGCCCAGGATCCGGTTGCGCTCAACCTGCGGCAGCCGAAGCAGGTGCGGCGTCTCGACGTACACGGCGTGCCATTGCGCGTCGACCGAGTCGGCCAGGCGCTTGGCCGCGCGCACGAGCTGCTCGCCGCGCCTGTCCGGTCCGATGGCGACGACGAGGCGTTCGCCCGCCGCCCAAACCGGCACGATCGCTTTCTCGTCGCGATACTCGCGCATCTGCGCGTCGACGCGGTCGGCCGTTTGCCGCAGCGCCATTTCGCGCAGGGCAATGAGATTGCCCTTCTTGAAAAAATTGGCCAGTGCACGCTCCGCCTGCTGCGGGACATAGACCTTGCCTTCGCGCATGCGCTTGAGCAGCTCGTCCGGAGACAGATCGATCAGCTCGACTTCGTCCGCGGTCTCAAAGAAGGTGTCGGGGAGCGTCTCATTGACATGGATGCCGGTAATCTGGCCGATGACGTCATTGAGGCTCTCGATATGCTGCACGTTGAGCGTCGTGTAGACGTCGATCCCGGCGGCAAGCAGTTCGTCGACGTCTTGCCAGCGTTTGGGATGGCGCGCGCCGGGGACGTTGGTATGCGCCAGTTCGTCGACCAAGAGCAGCGTTGGGCGGCGCTTCAGCGCGGCGTCGAGATCGAATTCCTTGATCAACGTGCCGCGCACGTCGAGCATCAGTGGCGGCAGAAGCTCGAGGCCTTCCAGCAGCGCCGCGGTTTCCGCGCGGCCGTGGGTTTCGAGCAGGCCGACGACGACGTCAGTGCCGCCGCGGCGCAAGGCCTGCGCCGCGGCGAGCATGGAGAAGGTCTTGCCGACGCCGGCCGACGCGCCAAAGAAAATCTTCAAACGCCCGCGCTCCGCGCGCGCGGCCGCCGCCTTCACCTCGGCAAGCAGTTGGTCCGGATCGGGACGTTCGCTTTCCATCGCGCGCCGTCAGCATGGCAACGGCGCGTAGTGTACCGCGTGCAGAGAGGGCGTGCCCTCAGTGCGCGTGGTCGAGCGCGAGGTTCAATTCCAGCACGTTGACCCGCGGCTCGCCGATGACCGCGAACGTCCGCCCTTCTTCGTGCGCAGCCACGAGCGCCATCACCTGGTCGATGGAAATGCCGCGCACCCGGGCGACGCGTGGCGCCTGGTACGCCGCCGCGGCGATGCTGATATGCGGGTCGAGCCCGCTGCCCGACGCGGTGATGAGATCGACCGGTACAGGCGACGCATTGCCTGGATCAGCATCGCGCAGCGCCTTTATTCGTGCGCCCACCGTGTCGGCGAGCGCCGGGTTGCGCGCGCCCTGGTTCGATCCGCTCGACGCCATGGCGTTATACGGCTGAGGCGAGGTGGCCGATGGCCGGCTCCAGAAATACTTCGGATCGTCGAAGGGCTGGCCGACGAGCGTCGAGCCTAACGTCTTGCCATCGGCAACGATCAGGCTCCCGTTCGCGGGGCCCGGAAAGGCGAGCTGCGCGATGCCGGTGACAACCAGGGGATAAGCAACGCCGGTGAGCACGGAGAGCATCAGTAGCATGCGCAGCGCCGGCAGGATTTGAGCAAAGTCGAACATCGACGATTCCTTCAGGCCAGATGGATGGCGGAGAGCAGCATGTCGATCAGCTTGATGCCGACGAACGGCAGGAGGATGCCTCCGACGCCGTAGATGAGCATGTTTCGGCGCAAAATCGGCCCCGCGCCAACCGGACGGTACTTGACACCGGTGAGCGCCAGCGGAATGAGCGCCGGAATAATCAACGCGTTGAAAATGACTGCGGAGAGAATTGCGCTGTTGGGAGTCGCGAGATGCATGACGTTGAGTGCGTCGAGCACCGGGTAGGTGCTGGCGAAGGCGGCAGGGATGATGGCGAAATACTTGGCGACGTCGTTGGCAATTGAGAACGTCGTCAGTGCCCCGCGCGTCATCAGCAGCTGCTTGCCGATCTCGACGATCTCGATGAGCTTGGTCGGATTCGAATCGAGGTCGACCATGTTGCCGGCTTCTTTCGCCGCCTGGGTGCCGCTGTTCATGACCACTGCGACGTCGGCTTGTGCCAGAGCCGGCGCATCGTTGGTGCCGTCACCGGTCATGGCGACGAGCTTGCCTTCGAGCTGGATGCTGCGAATGAGCTTGAGCTTCGCCTCGGGATTGATTTCAGCGACGAAATCGTCGACGCCGGCCTCGGCGGCGATCGATGCCGCTGTGAGCTTGTTGTCGCCGGTGATCATGATGGTGCGGATGCCCATCTTGCGCAGCTCGGCGAAGCGCTCCTTGATTTGCGTCTTGACGATGTCCTTGAGTTCGACCACACCGAGCACATGGGCGCCTTCGGCGACGACCAGCGGGGTCGAGCCGCGCCGGGCCACCTCTTCCACGCGGTTGTTGACCTCCGCATCGATGCGGCCGCCCTGGGGCGTTATCCAGTCGCGCACGGCGTCGAGAGCGCCTTTGCGCAGCTCCCGCCCCTGGTAGGTGACCCCGCTCATCCGCGTTTGCGCGGAAAACGCGATGATGACGAACTGGCCCGGAACCATGTCGGGCGGTGCGATACCGTACGCGCGCTTGACGTGCACCACGATGCTCTTGCCTTCCGGCGTCTCGTCGCCCAGCGAAGCGAGCAGGGTCGCCTCCGCGAGTTGGGCCGCGGTGATGCCCGCGACCGGGTAGAGCGCCGAGGCCTGGCGATTGCCGTGCGTAATCGTGCCCGTCTTGTCGAGCAGCAGCACGTCGCAGTCACCGGCCGCTTCGACCGCGCGACCTGACGTGGCCACGACGTTGGCCCGCATCATGCGACCCATGCCGGCGACGCCGATGGCGGAGAGCAAGCCACCGATGGTGGTCGGGATCAAGCACACGAGCAGTGCCACGAGCACCGTGATACTCACCGGCGTGCCCGCTTTGGCAATCTCGACGCTGTAGAGCGAGTACGGCAACAGGGTGACCGTCGCGAGCAGGAATACCAGCGTCATCGCCACGAGCAATATGGTGAGCGCGATTTCATTCGGGGTCTTCTGCCGCTTGGCGCCCTCGACCATGCTGATCATGCGGTCGAGAAAGGCTTCTCCGGGGTTGACGTTGATGCGCACGATGATCCAGTCGGAGAGCACCCGCGTTCCGCCGGTAACCGAGTCAAAGTCGCTGCCGGCGGCGCGGATCACGGGCGCGCTCTCACCGGTGATCGCCGACTCGTCGATCGACGCCACGCCCTGGATCACTTCGCCGTCGCCTGGCACCAGGTCGCCCTGTTCGACCAGGACGATATCGCCCTTGCGCAGGTTCGACGATGGGGTCGGCGTCTGCGCGGCGTCGCGCTCCGGCCGCGCCAGGCGTTTGGCCGTCGTATCCTTGCGCGCGCTCTTTAGCGAGGCTGCCTGCGCTTTGCTGCGCCCTTCGGCGATCGCCTCGGCAAAATTGGCGAAGAGCAGCGTCACCCACAGCCAAAGCGTCACAGCGAGGATGAAACCGGCGGGTGCCTCCCCCTTGCCCCCGAGGGCCTGGAACCACAGGATCGTGGTCAGGATGGCGCCAATGTAGACGACGAACATGACCGGATTGCGCCACTGATAGCGCGGCGTCAGGCGGCGGAAGCTGTCGACAAGCGCGGTCCGGAGCAGCCCGCGGCTCAGAAACCATGAAAGCGCGCTCGGCTGCGCGGCGGCGGTAGTCATGTCGATCCTTTGGCGAATCCTGCCGGGTTCAATGCGATCAGTGGCCGGAGAAGAGCAGCAGGTGCTCGACCACGGGGCCCAGCGCCAGGGCCGGTACGAAGGTGAGCGCGCCGACGGTGATGACCGTGCCGATGAGCACGATGACGAACAGCGGCGTGTGTGTTGGCAGCGTGCCCGCCGACGGCGGCACGTGCTTGGCGGCAGCAAACGCTCCGGCCAGTGCGAGCACAGGGATCGCGAGCCAGTAGCGGGCGAAGAGCATCGTGATCCCCAGCGCCGTGTTGTAGAACGGTGTGCCGGCGTTGAGCCCCGCGAACGCGCTGCCGTTGTTATTTCCCGCTGACGAGAAGCCGTAGAGGATCTCGCTGAAGCCCTGGGCACCCGGATTCGAGGCGCCCGCCTTCCCGGCATCGAGCATCACCGCAAGCGCAGTGCCGCAGAGCACCAGCAGCGGCGGAATGAGGATCGCGATCGACGCCATCTTGACCTCGAAGGCGCCGATCTTCTTTCCCAGATACTCCGGCGTACGACCGATCATGAGCCCGGCGATAAACACCGCCACGACCGCATAGACGATCATCCCGTACAGGCCGGAGCCCACGCCGCCAAAAATGACTTCCGAGAGTTGGATCAGCCACATCGGGATCATGCCGCCGAGCGGCATGAACGAATCGTGCATCGAATTGACGCTGCCGTTTGACGCCGCGGTGGTCGCGGTCGCCCAGAGGGCGGAATTGGCGACGCCGATGCGCACTTCCTTGCCTTCCATGTTGCCGCCGATATTGGTTGCGGAGGCAACCTGGTCGGCGCCAAGCGAAGTCAGTATCGGGTTGCCATTCTGCTCGGCAAGGTAGGTACAGGGCAGCAGGGCGGCGAGGACGATGGTCATCGCGGCGAGGAGCGCCCAGCCTTGACGCGTATCGCCGATCATGCGGCCGAAGGTGTAGCACAGCGCAGCGGGGATGAGCAGGATCGCCAGCATCTCGAGGAAATCGGTGAGCGGTGTCGGGTTCTCGAGCGGATGCGCCGAATTGACGTTGTAAAAACCGCCGCCGTTGGTGCCGAGCTGCTTGATGGCGATCTGCGAGG
>Ga0302325_10015326_pt1 | contig 16299 bp, 18 predicted proteins | sample Palsa_T0_2_FD_201948 | JGI IMG/M metagenome (GOLD analysis project Ga0302325, IMG submission 201948) | Peat permafrost microbial communities from Stordalen Mire near Abisko, Sweden - Palsa_T0_2 | ecosystem: Environmental > Terrestrial > Soil > Palsa > Peat permafrost | place: Sweden: Abisko... | reverse complement strand
GAGCGGACTCGGGTCTTGTTCGGACCTTCCGGGGTCGTCTATGTCTACCTGGTGTACGGCATGTATTACTGCCTCAATGTTTCCTGTTTGCCCGCGGGCCAACCCGGTGGTGTGCTCTTTCGCGCGATCGAGCCTCTCGAAGGGGCGAAGACGATGGCCAGGCTCAGAGGTGTACCCGAAGCGTCGGGCGCATCTCGAATCAGCGGTGGCCCAGGTAAACTGTGCCAGGCGCTGGGCATCACCCGTGAGCTTCACAATGGAGTGGACGTGACCCGGCAGGGCTCGACAATAGAGTTGGTAGACGACGGCTACCATGTATCACGCGTCGTCGTGACGCCAAGGATTGGAATCAAGAAGGGTGCGGATCTTCCATTGCGATTTCTGATCACCGGCGATCATCGAGCTGCAGATGTCAAGACCGAGAAACAACGAGCCCGAGCCACCTGAATCTGAATATGGGAGGGATGCCCGAAAAGGCGAATTCGCTAAAGCGACTCTTCGATACAAACCCGCGACTGTGCGAGTACTCTTCATCGCGGAGGCTCCGCCGGCGTTCCGATTCCACCGCCTCTTCTACTTCGAGGATTTAAGGGATGGTGACACTCTATTCCTTGAGATGATGAAGACCCTCTACGCTTCCGCGGTGGGGTTCACAAAGAATGGCTTCTCGTCTGGGAGTTCTGCTCAAGGAATACGTAGCCGCAAGTCCGAGCTCCTTGCGCGTTTCATGCGCGAAGGATACTTTCTCATTGACGCCAGCGAGGAGCCGATGCCGGACCGGGCATCTTCTTCCCAAAAGCTTGCCCTGCTGCGGGCTTCCGTGCCCCATCTGATTGTTCGTTTGAAGCAGTTCGCTGTCGACAAAAACACTGCCATCGTGCTCATCGGCGCGGTGACCTATTCCGCCTGCGCACAACCTCTCATGAATCTAGGATTCAACGTAATCAACGAAGCGATGATCGACCATCCGGCGCGCGGTGGCCAATCGCGCTTTCGCCAAAAACTTCGTTGGACGTTGCAACGACATTTTGCCTGATCTTTTCAAGGAGAGAGAAATCGACAGGGCTGCGGCTGAAGATAGGGGAAGGCACCTACTAGTGGACGGCAACAGCTCATTCAGTAGTGCCGCAGGGGCTAAAGCCCAATTCTCTCTCAGCCGTTGCGGCCCGACTAAAGTCGGGCCCTGATACAAAGCAACAGAGCCGCGCCCCTGAAAAGAGTCGCTCATTTTCGCAGACTTGCTTCTAACTACAGAATCAGACGAGACCTTGAGGGGCACCCACCTTTAACCCCGGAAGAAAAGAGCCGATGTCCTTTTTTGTCCGATTTTAGTCCGTCGCGTGTCTTTTAATCGCTAGAGAGGACTGCGTAACATCGAAAGCAGAACAACAGAGGTGCATTCAATGTCCATTGCTGAAACCGCTCTTCTCGTAATTGACGCCCAGGAGTCGTTCCGCCATCGCCCCTATTGGAGCGATACTGACTTTCCGTTCTTTGTGGAGCGCCTGCAGGAACTTATCGACGGCGCAAAATCGCTGAGAATCCCAATCGTACAGATTTTCCACGTCGAAGATTCTGGGCCTTTTTCTCTCGCATCCGGCCATGTGGCGCCTCTTGCGGAGCTTTCCTTGACAGCGGACGCGGTCTTCCACAAACGCAGCCACAGTGCGCTTATCGGCAGCGGCCTCGACGTGTGGCTCGTCCAACACGGCATACGCCGCCTCATCGTTTCCGGCATCCGCACCGAACAGTGCTGTGAGACCACCACGCGGCACGCTTCGGACGCTGGCTACCTAGTCGATTATGTCACCGACGCCACGCTCACCTTTGCGATGACCGATCGCCATGGAAAGCAGTGGAGCGCGGCGGAGATCAAAGCACGAACCGAGCTTGTTCTGGATGACCGCTTCGCTCGCATTGTTACCGTCGAAGAAGCTCTTGCCTGGGGCGTCGAAGAGCTTGTTTCTTAAAATGAACGTTGAGACCTCGGTTGGGGTGGCGCTCGCCGCTATTTCCTTTGCGTTTGTGGTTCTGGCTCGGCTGCAGCTGGGCAAGTCGTTTGCTGTGACTCCAAAGGCGAGCGACCTGGTAACGCACGGCCTGTACTCACGACTGCGACACCCCATGTACATCTTTGCCGATTTGACGGTTTGCGGGATTGCGCTCGCCGTGCATCGCTGGTACGTATTGCTGCTTTTGGTCATTTTGTTGCCGCTGCAGACAAGAAACGCGCGCACAGAAGGCAAGATGCTGCAAGAGAAGTTCGGAGAGCGTTATGAGACCTACCGTCGTGCTACATGGTTTTAAGGGCAGTTCATCTTGCCGGCGGACTTGGTCGCTTCTATGATAACGATGACTCGCCTTCGGAGAAATAAAGCCAGGGGCGACCGATAAAATGCGGCAAATCCAAGTCTATGTGGTCATTCCGCCACGCCTCTTGCTGCTGGATGTAGCGGGCCCGCTTGAAGTCGTGCGCCGGGCCAACCAGGTGCAAACAGAAGTGCAATTCGACGTGCACTATGTGGGACCATCGTCCTCATTGCAAACTTCGATCGGCTTGATCCTAACGGCGATTGATCCACTGCCAGACAGGCTACCCCGGGGAGCGTTCGTCGTGCTCGCTGGGGACGTGGAGCAGGTGATGATGTCTGGCCGTCAGACCAGGCTCGGAGAAGCAAAAGCGGACGCCGCCGATGAGGAAGCAATTGTCGAATGGCTGCGGGCTGTCATCCAACCTGGTCATAAGCTGATTTCGATTTGCTCGGGAGCGTTGTTGGCAGGACGCGCCGGTCTTCTGGATGGACGCGCTTGCACCACCCATTATTCCTGCTGCACGGAACTCGCGCTGCTTGCCCCTAAAGCCAGGGTTCTGGAAAACCGTCTCTACGTGGAGGATGGCGAGCGCTATACCAGCGCCGGGATCACCGCCGGTGTTGACTTGATGCTACACATTGTCAGTCAACTCACCAACCAGTCGTGCGCCGTGGCAGTGGCGCGTTATCTGGTGGTTTATCTTCGTCGCAGCGGCGCCGATCCACAGCTGTCACCTTGGCTGGAAGGCCGCAACCATATCCACCCAGCGGTGCACCGAGTGCAAGACGCAATCGCCAGCGACCTCACGAAATCCTGGAGCTTGAGCAGGCTGGCGAAGATCGCCCGCGCCGGCAATCGTCACCTCTCGCGGTTGTTTAACGAAAACGTCGGCATGAGTATCAAAGACTACAGTAACCGCCTACGCGTGGCGCTTGCCAAGGAACTGCTCAGTCAGACCAGCCTCGACATGGAACGCGTGGCGGAACGAGTTGGCTATGCCTCTTCACGCCAGCTGCGGCGCGCATGGCGGAGGATATACCCAACAGCCCCTCGGCAAGCACGAAACAGTTCTCATTCCTGAGGCGCTAACCTCGTCCAGATGAGTCTGTCCTGGGATATTGTTTGTCGATAAGTGTCATGCCATCCATTGTCTGTGGATCGTAGCAGCGTCTACAGGAGTGAAGGAGGTCGTTCAAACACCCTTCATGAGGAAAACAACATGAAAACACTGTCGATCTGGAAGCTGCGCTCACGCCTCTTCGCCGGCATCCTCGTCGCCACGTCATTGTCGCCAGCGTCACGCGCGCAAGATCTTGGAATGTCTGTCGAGGTCAACGTGCCGTTTGCGTTCGAGAACGGAACTCAGCATTTTGCACCTGGCCTATACATGATTCGCATGGAAGAGCAACACCTTCTGCTGATTCAGGGCAGGTCGCAATCCGGTCTTACACTGACGTGGTTTGACGAAGACCTCAAGCCCTCGAAGACGACCAAGGTCGTGTTCCAGAGATACGGCGATCGGTACTTTCTGAGTGAGATCTGGCTCACGGGAGATACTACTCACGCTTATATTTCGCCTTCTAAGGCGGAGAAGGAGCTGGAGTACGCTGCAAACAAGACGGCAAACACAGGCGTGCAGGTAGCTCTGTTGGCGACATCCCACTAGGGGGAACGGGCAAAGTGGCGCGGAAGCGAGCGAGAACCCGGACTGGGGGTCTCTCTGCATGACCCCCAGGTCTCAAAGGCGAGACCTGGGCCACCCAGTCATGTTGGGCTTAGGGAGGTGGTTCTCACGCTGCAGTTTGTCCGGAGTCCAGAGGCCGAAGAAGATGGTTCTGGCGAGGCTACCGCAGGCGGAGTGGATCGCCTGTTTTCTCCACCACTATGTTCGCCTTGCTCCATCGCCTTTTCCAATTCTTTCTGGTGATCAGTAAGCAAAGCGTGAATTTTGCCGTGCGTCTCGTCGCTGATCGCATGAATCTGCGGACCAAGCTCCTGCCGCGAAGCTGTAGGATTCTTATCGAGCAACGCCTGAATCTTATCGTGGTGCTCCTCGATCAGAGGCCGGCATTGCTGCTGCTGCTGAGAAGTCAACTCCAGATCTCTTGTAAGGTGAGCAAGCTCCTGGTCGATTGATTGGGGTGTATGGATGTGTTGAAGCTGTTGACGCGCAGAGGGCTGTTGTGCCCCGTCGTCCTGGATCCTGGCGGCCATTTGCTCGAGTTCGTCCCAGGTACGGGGCAGCGCCCGGTAGCCATAGCGTCGAAGCAAATCCTTTCGGTAAAGGAGGACTCCGATATCGGAATGATAAGGCACGGCGACTAGTTTTCCCTTGACCGTGTAACTGGCGACGACGTCGGCGTTGATGGACGGGAGTTCTGTGGCCAGATACGGCTTCAGGTCCATCAATTCTTCGCTCAAAACTCCGGGCCAGATCACATCGACACCATCCACATCCGGACTTGAGCTTTCCAGCGCGGTCTCCGGGGTCGGCAGATGCTTGACGGCAATTCCCGTCTGCTGGGTGAAATCCCTCAATCTATCGTCTGCAAGCAGAGTGATAACCCAAAAGGTTTCTGATTCGCATCACAGGCGCCTCCACGATGTACCGGTGTTCTCAAATTGCCAATCAGCATGTTTGCCCAGATTTTGGAAGGTTGTAAGCAAACCAGGTCGCATACGCGATCATGAGCGGGCCGCCAACATTTTGTCAAAATGGTGCGTAGTAAGGCGGTTTCACGATTGCTGTGATCTCACAAGCGGAGATCGGACTGGCGTGTGATTGTTAGACTCAGCAAGTGGATCCTTACTTCAACCGGCTCGGGCGCTGCCTTGCGGCAGCTGCCGCCGTGGTGGTGCTCTTCTACGCGGTCGCCGGCTATGTGGGCAGCGCCGACATGTTTGGGGATCACCCGCGTTGGCGCGGGATGAACCGCGGACCGGCGGACTTTGGACTGCGCAGCGAAACAGTCTCATTCGATTCGACAGACGGCATTCCCTTGAAGGCCTGGTGGCTTCCGGCTTCGGGTACGCCGCGAGGAGCCGTCATCATCGCTCACGGGATCGATCACACGCGGCAAGTCATGCTGCCCCGTGCAGCCTTTCTCGTCCACGGCGGTTACGACGTCCTGGCAATTGATCTCCGAGGTCACGGCGAGAGCGGTGGCAGCATCGTCTCGCCGGGGCTCCTGGAGGCACGAGACATCCTCGGCGCACTTCGATATATCCGGTCACGTGGAAATAACGAGCCCATAGCGCTACTGGGAGTTTCATACGGCGCAGCGGCGTCGCTTATCGCCGCCGCTGAATCTCCGGAGATTGCAGCAGTCATTAGCGATAGCTCTTTTCTAAGCGGGAAGGACGCCTCCGAAGATATCGGCCGCCACTATCTTCACGATTCGCGGACGAACTTCTGGGTACGAGCCCTTTTCCTGACTTGGTCCATACCAGGCACGGCGCGTGCGATAGCGCTGACATATTATCTCCGCAGCGGAATATACCTCGGCCCCGAATTGCTATCCGTTATTCCGTCTGCCAGCCGGATTACAATTCCTGTCCTGGTAATATCCGGCGGTCAGGACTGGATCGTGCCAACAGACAAGGCACGACAGATTCTTTCAGCGATTCCCCGGAAAGAACTCTTAGTCATTCCAAATGCCGCTCACGACACGGCGTACAGCACCGCGCCAACGCTCTACGCGAGTGCGGTTTTGAGTTTTCTCGAAAGATCCATTAAGAGCAATATCTCAGTGCCTTAGCAGTGTTTCGCCCGGTCGTACGAAAGTGAGCAGGGGCAGCCTGCCGAGCTCCAAAATCGACCGAAAGCGGGGTAAGGTCTATACTCCTGGAACTGGACATTTGTCCAGGGAAGGAGGAGTTTGTCATGGTCAAGCCAATTCCCGACGGATACAGCTCTGTCACGCCGTATCTCGTCTTCGAGAATGCCGAGTCCGCGATTGAGTTCTACACCAAGGCATTCGGCGCACAGGAACTATTTCGTATGCCCATGGGGAACCGGATCGTCCACGCAGAGATACGGATCGGGAACTCTCGGATTATGCTGGCCGATGAAGCCCCGCAGATGGATGCGTACGGCCCCAAACATCATAACGGATCGCCCGTCAGTCTGATGCTTTATGTCGACGACGTCGACTCTTTCACAAAAGAGGCCGTCGCAGCGGGCGCAAAAGTTCTGCGTCCGGTGACGAATCAATTCTATGGCGATCGTTCCGGAACTTTTCTCGATCCGTTCGGCTACAAGTGGACGATCGGCACGCACGTTGAAGACGTTTCGCCGGAGGAAATGGAGACGCGCATGTCGAGCGCGGTTGCGGGCTAGACTTCTTTGAATGGACTGGGCCCGACGCGGTGGATCCGCAGTCGGGCGCCGGCCAACAGAGCTACAGCAAGAGAGAACGGCATGGTTGCCACCGCTGGGCACGTCTAGGGCCAAGCGAAAAAACCAGGGGCTAAAGAGGGTGTGTCAGGCCTAGGCTTCGCAAATCCAGCCCCGAAGGGGCGACCTGAAAGTAGCCCAGGACGCAGTCCTGGGAACAGACCAAAATAATGCGTTAGTCCCGGAGGGACGGCTGAAACGGGTGAGAATGGATTCAGCCGTCCCCTTCGGGACTAGATATTTTCCCTGAACACAACCCAGGACTGCGTCCTGGGCTACTTTCAGGTCGCCCCTTCGGGGCTGGACTTGCTGCAAACAATTCAGGCGCAACTCGATGGTTGCGGAATCCCTCACAGCGGAATAAAGCTGTGGCGAGATGGCCTGACGGAGTACTTCTGGCTCGACGATCCCGACGGTATGCGTGTCGAATTCTGGTTGCTCCCGCAGTAAGAACCATTGCCCGCAGCCCTTCGGCGGATGCGGTGCATACCGCTACAGCCGGCTGGGCTGAGGCATTGTGCCACGGATGCATTGGGTCGGCTCACCCGCGTATTCGGCGAAGTGCTTCGAGCCAATATTTGCAATATAACCATCCGGGCGAATTAGAATACGAAGCCCCTGAGGCGTGCTGAATTCCGCCGCGAAGGGACCGCGCAAATGATCGAAGAGCCTGCTGCCATCTTCGAGCCGGGCATCGGGCATGCGATCGCCAGGACGCAGGCTTCCCAACGGAACGCCCGAGGATAGGGGGCTCGTTCGGTAATGCAAGGCAAGCTGGTTGGTTGCGTCGCCGCGCTTGATTGATCGCGTTTGGTGCAGGTGTTTGCTCAAGCCGAGAACGGCCGCAGCGATTGGAAGCCGCTCGCCTTCGTAGGTATCGAGCAGCGAATCGGGGCCGCCGCGGGCGATGTGCGCGAGCTTCCACCCCAGGTTGTAGGCGTCCTGCACACCGGTGTTGAGCCCTTGACCTCCTGCCGGCGGATGCACGTGCGCAGCATCCCCTGCCAAAAACACTCGCCCGACGCGGTATCGATCGACCATGCGCACCGCCGGCCGATAGATCGAGCTCCAGGCCACGCGCTCGACGCGATGACCTGTAATCTTGTGGACCACGTCCTCGATGCCTGCATCTGCGATCTTTCCTTTCGAAGTGAATTGAAACAATGTGGTGTTCGGCAACGGGCAGAGCCCGACCATTCCGCCTTTGGCGAAGGGCCAGAGATGCCAGTCGCGGCGATCGAACCCTTCGAGCTCGACGTCGGCTACGAGCATAGGCTCCTCGTCGACCGCCTCGCCTTCGAGTCGCAAACCGAGAGCCTTTCGCACCGTGCTGTGGCCACCGTCGGCACCGACTAAAAAGTCCGCTTGCATCACTTCACCGGTCGAGAGCGTGGCGTCCACTCCGTGCTCATTTTGCGTGAACGTCGCCAGCGCCTTCGCGAATTCGACCTCGCCGCCGAGGGCTCGTAAACGCTCGCGCAAGATCGCTTCGGTGCGCGATTGCGGCACCATCCACAGGTTCGGATAAGGCACGCTGTCGGTCGGCTGCCTGGGTGAAGCGAGCGAGCCCGCCCGCAGCGAGAAGGATCCGAAGTGGGTGCGAAACTTCGGGTACAGCGCACCTCCGGCCAGGATTTGGTCGATTACCCCAAGATCTTCGAAGATCTCGAGGGTGCGTGGTTGGATGCCCTTGCCCCGCGACCCCTCGAAGGGCGTTGCTGCGGCCTCGATCAAACGAAATGAGATCCCGCGGCGTGCGAGATCTACGGCGAGGGTCAAACCCGTTGGTCCGGCGCCGGCAATCAACACTGTAGTTTCGTACATCGTACGAACAACTGTAAGTGGTACAGTGTACGAATGTCAAGACGAAAATCGCAGCTGACCCGGGAGAAGATCGCTGCTGCCGCACTTGCCATCGCCGACAAAGAGGGTTTCGAGGCGGTGTCGATGCGCCGCGTGGCCGAAGAACTGAAAGTTGGGACCATGAGCCTTTATTACTACGTGAAGGACAAAGACGATCTGCTCGCAGTGATGGACGACTCTCTCATGGGTGAAGCGCTGCTACCCTCGCTTCCCAAAGGCTGGCAGCGCGCGATGATGGAGATTGCCAAGCGAACGCACGCTGTTTTCATGCGTCATCCCTGGGCTCTGGTTTCCATGTTGTCGGCTCCGCCCGGGCTCAATGCAATGCGGCACGGGGAGCAATGTTTCGAGGCTCTCGCTGGAACATCGATGACGGTGAAGCAGAAGATCACGCTGCTCGCGACGGTCGACGACTTCGTCTTCGGTCACGCACTGCGCGCCGCAGCCGGCGACGCGGCGATCGACATAGAGTTCGCTACCGCCCAGCTCGCCACGGGCGCCTTCCCTCGGCTCGCAGAAGCGTTCGGCGGCGGTCGCATCGACGCAAGCAAAGATCGCTTCGAGCAAGGTCTGCGGGCGCTGCTCAAGGGGACTTAGCCAGCCCGCATTTCTCACAATCCAGCCGCCCCTTGGTCGCAACCTCTCCATTTGTAGGGAGCTTCGACCGAAAGCTATTGGTGAGCAATGCGGGGCAATTGAGTTTCGATCTCGAGTATCTTTCTGGTGCGCGTGGCTGGGGCGCCTGGTGCAGGTTCCGGCAGCAGCGCCAGACTCTCGTTGGCTACAGCAATTGCCTTTGCCGGTTGCCCGCCCTGGCGATAGGCTTGCGCCAGTAAGGCCAGATACCCCGGCGTTCTGCGATGGTCGAGAGCGACCAGACGTTCGGCATACTGAATGGCCGCTTGTTGGTTTCGTAAGCGAATCGGCAAGACCCTCAGCGCTGCCGACGTAGCAAGTTCAAGCACGTCCATGGACGCATCGCCGGCTGAGGCTCCTTTGGTTAACGCTGCAATGCCGGCGGCGGCCATTTGAGCGCCACTTTCAGGGTCACCCGCACTCTGTTCGAGAGTGCCGAGGCTCACTTTGTCGTAGGCCAGGTTCGTCATCCATATCCGATTGCCCGGGTCTACCGAGAGTAGTTTCTCGATGATGGCAATGGAGTCACGCAACAGAGCGACGGCATGCCGCGCGTTTTCGCTCCGGTCTCCACTGTTCAGATTCAGCTCGGGGTCGAGCATATCGAAGTAGGCCTGCGCTTCATCGTCATCGAGGACGAACAGATCGGTACTGGCGCGAATGTCTTTGGGGTCTGCCGCCGCGTATCGCCGAATGGTACTGTCTGCCTGGTCAAAGGCGGCAAGGGCAGCCGTGTAGTCCCGGCTTAATGACAGGGCTTGGCCTAGTTTCATATACACCCGGGCCAGTCCGCGTTTGCTGGTGGCGCTGCTGTCGCCACTTGCAATCAGGGCAGACCACGCAGAGAGCGACTGACGATACTCGGCCACGGCGGCAGCTGGATCCGTCTGAATGACAATGTCGCCAATCTTGGAAAAGTCGATGGCCAACGTACGGCTGGAGCGGGTGAAGTTTGGATCGATCGCGAGCGCACGGCGAGAGAGTTCGACCGCCTTGCGGTAGGCGTCGAGAGCTCCTGCGGAATCGCCCAGACTGGCAACTCCGGGTAGGCCTAACTGGTCGCCGAGCCCGTTGAAAGCCCCTGCGGCTTCGTTGAGTTGGGGCGGCGTAGCGGTGGTATTGGCAAACTGCGCTTGGAAGGCATCGATCGCAGCCCGTATGGCGACGATGGATTCCCTGGTTCGGCTCATGCCGAAAAGTACATTGCTGCGAGCCTTCTGGGCGATGGCAAGCGCGCCGAGCACAGAGGAGTCTTTGGGGTTTCTGGATTGAAGCGCCTGGGCAATGCCAATCGCCTTATCCAGACTTACCAGCGCGCCGGTTGCGTCGCCGATGTTCTGCTCGTAGGGGTTGCCTTGGAGATTGCCCAGGCGAGTGTACGCGCTGACCAAATCGAGCTGCGTCCTACGGTCTCCCGCGGCGTCTTTCGCCACATGATCGAGATGCTCGAGAACGCGCTGCACGATCAACTGCTGTACCGGGGTTGAGCCGGGAAGCTCTTTGAGCGCTTCGTCGATTTCGGACAGCAGACTGTTGCTGAGTTGGCGCAGATCTTCGGAGCGAGCCTCAACCCTGCGCCGCTCCAGGTTGGCGGCGCGCCACTGCCATACGATGCCCACCAGGCCGGCCAACACGGTTGCGAAAAGGAGTACAGCGGCGGAGAGAGCAAGCTTGTTGCGACGGACAAACTTCCCCGCTCGATAACGCAGAGTTCCACGCCGCGCCAGCACCGGCAACCCGTTGAGGTAGGCCTGAAGATCGGCGGCAAACTGGTCGACACTGATATACCGTTGCTGCGGCTCCTTACGCAATGCCTTGAGTGCGATGGCATCGAGATCCGCATCGGGAGGTTCCGCGGAAACCGCGAGGGCGCTGGGTTTTGGCGGTTCCTCGGTGCAGATGACGCGCAGCATGGTTTCCGTCGTCAATTCCTTCAACTCGTACGGAGGGACCTCCGCCACCATGAGATAGAGCAGCAGGCCGAGGGAGTATATGTCGGAAGCGGTGGTAATCGGCCTGCCCATCACTTGTTCCGGGCTGGCGTATTGGGGGGTATACGACTGCAAGCCCATGAGGGTGAATTCGCCGCTTGAGGGCATCGGGGTAAGCAGCTTGGCAGTACCAAAATCGAGCAGGCGGGGCGTGCCATCGGCCACCACCAGGATATTGTCCGGCTTCAGATCGCGATGGATCACAAGGTTCTGGTGGGCGTACTGCACGGCCTCGCAGACCTTGACGAAGAGGAGCAGGCGCGATCGTAGCGACAGGTGTTTCTCTTTGCAATAACGTACGATCGAGACGCCATCAACATACTCCATTGCCAGATACAACTCGCCATCGCTACTGACTCCACCATCCAGTAGCCGGGCAATGTAAGGATGAACCAGGCTGGCGAGTATCTGCCGCTCCATGCGAAACGGCTCGCGGAAGAGGTCGGTAGCCAGTGGAACATCGATGAGCTTGATAGCAACTTGTTGCTGGAATTCCCCGTCGGCGCGGTGCGCCAGGTACACCGCGCCCATGCCCCCACGTCCGAGCAGACGGTCCAATTGGTACGGGCCCACGCATTTGCCTGGAGCCATGGCGTCGAGATCGATGTGCGGCCGGACAGACAGCCGCGCAGACAAAGTCTCCTCGGCTTGACTGGCATCGACCAGGGATCGCACTTCTTCCATCAACCCGGCGTCGCCCTGGCACAGCAGTTCGATCAGCGTTGACCGGCGGTCCTGGTGCGCCGCAAGCACCTCATGGAAGATCGCTTCGGCGCGCTGCCGCTGACCGAGCGATTCGTTCACGGATGACAAGGTGCACCTCCGGCCGACAGTAAAGGCTTATATAAGACTGCGGAGAAAACATAAGAAACGAATCAACCGGCGGCCGGATTCTTACTTTTATCCGGCTCGATGCGCCGATACAGCCATGCTTTGGAATACTTCAGCTCGCGGTCCACGGTAGCCTTGGAGACGCTCATCAGAGCGGCGGTTTCCTCGGCAGTACACCCGAGGAAGTAGCGCAGTTCCACCATTTGGGCCTTGGAGGCGTCGATCGCTGCCAGAGAGTCGAGCGCGCGATTCAGGTCGATCAACTCAGGACTTCCCAGAGCGACCCAGGGAATTTCTTCGTGCAGGGGAATGTGTTCCACGCCGGCTCCGCGGCGTTGGGCCAGAGTTTCCCGGGCATGATCGATCAAAATCATCCGCATAACCTTGGCGGAGAAAGTGTAGAAGTGGGTGCGATCGTCCCACGCCGCGTTCCTCTGGTTCAGCAACTTCAGGCAGAGTTCATTCACCAGCGAAGTTGCCTGCAAATCGCCCCCACCCCGCTCTCGCCGGACAAGGGAGGCAGCGACCTTGCGCAGATGCGGGTAGACCAAGGGGACGAGTTTCTCGAATGCGCCCGGTTCCCCCTCTTTCCACCTGGACAACAGCAGGGTGATTTCGCCGGGAAGAGGTTCCAAGCAAGCCTCCAAGGATCGACGCCTTCGGGCATCAGCTTAGCATCTCGGCTAAAGGGAATGCAGAAAGTTGAGGCATTTCATCCCGATCTTACGCAGTCTCTGATGGAAGCTAGTTTGCATCTCCAGAGGTTTCTCCATGGCTACTCATGGTTTCTCTCGCTGTGCCGAACGTGAACTTCGACAGTTCTTGCCCCTATTTCGTTGGCTCCTGCTGGCCGATCGCCACCATCCTCAGGGAGCGCGAACCCAGGAGCCAAGAGATGGTTGTAGCAGCAGTTACCAAGCGCACGATCACGGAATAACTTTTGAGTCTGCCGAGGAGGTAGGAAGATGAAGATCATAGCGTTGGAGTTATCCGAAGTTACCGGTCTGGTAAAGGCCGCATTACCTTTGGGTGGCGGGATGGCCGTCACCAAAAGCCGCTTGTTCCCCGGTATCCGGGTAGCGATCTCTGCGCTGGTGCTGTTGGTGATGGCGCCCGCGATGTATCCACAAACGGACTCCACGGAGAGCGGTCCCGACGTCAGCAATTACGTTTCGCCCAGTCTCGAGCCCGGTGAGCATGAGTACATGCAGAGTGCAATCAATCAACTGCCGGCAAGCATGAGAGAAAAGTTCTTGCGAACCGATCCCACGCATGTCTCGATTTCCGTTTATGACGGGGCCACTGGCGAAATGCACTTCAACCGGCCGGAACTGGCGGGCAACCTGCATCTGGAACCATCCCGTCCGCTGCCGGGCGACGATTATCCGTTGGCTTTGGGAGGCAGCAAGGACGGATCGTCCGGGGCCATCCCGCAAACGGTCACCTCTTGCGGCGGCAGCCCCGCGCCCGGTTGCATCTCTGGAGCCGGACCCTACCGGCGCATCTTTACCCCCGAAGTGGCGGCAGAAGTGACTTGTCCCTCCGGCGTGAGGAGGCCGTGTACCCCCGCCAACGGTACCAACAATGGGTATTGGATCTCAGGCAGCGTAACCACCGCATGCAAGGCGGGCATTTTTAAAGACAAAGGCGATATCGGGTTCGTCTACCTGGGCGGATACAGCACCAAGCCGGATGAAACCGGCGGGACGGTAGACGCGGGCCTGCAGTACAACTACGAGGACGATCCCAGCCTTCCCAACCTGGATAACTATGAGATGTTCATCGGTATCCGGAACGAGCCCAAGCTGGTTTACACCAGCACCAATCCTCCGGGAGATCGCAAGCCGGATTTCATCGACTGCGGCGGCCCACCGGCTTCGATGGAGTTCCGCGTGGCGCCTTGGGAGCTCAATCTCGCCAGAAGCGGAAAAGGCTGCGTCAGTTCCAAGACGGTGACAAGTTCCTTCCAACTGGAAGCTTGCGGAACCTTCGCATTCATCCTGGAACGCGGTGTCGGCGGCGTTGGTGAACAACACAATGAGCAAGTCATCGTGTGGGTCGCGCCAGGCATCTCGTATGGGGGTTGGGGTGTGTTCTCCACATCCAACCAGGGGACTAAGAAAAAGCCAATACCAGAGTATTTCCCCCAGGTTCCCTGTGGCGGATGCATCTTCAAGTGGGTGACGGGGATCGGGCAAGAGCAGGAGAATTTGACGGACGGCTCGCTCTTCTCCGCCACCTGGAGCGACCGGGGTATTGCGCCCTGGGCCACCAACCCAGGCACTCTGGTGCTGCCACCCAACGGCAACCCCGTACCCATGACGGAGAATCTGACGCTCTGCACCGAGTACCCGCTTTGGAGGGGGATCTACGACGGGGCGACAGCCAAGGAGGATTGCTCCGACACCCCAAATGTAACCGGCAATGCGGGCGATGTGAAGGTGGCGAAGTACAACGTAGAGGGAGAACTGGACAGCATCACCCTTACCGACAAGGGTATTCCTTCCACGAAGCCGATAGATCCGCACATCGAATGATCGGTGGCCGGTCATTCGACGCGGAGATCGCAATCGGGCCAAGGATTTCCCGGCGTTTACTTCTGCAACTCGGGATGTTCCGAGAGGCTCAAGATATTCCCGTCGGGATCCTTGAACCAAGCGACCTTCGCGCCGGACGGTGAGGTCCAGATGCCTAGCTCATCTTGGTCCATCCCCGCAAAGCGCTCGAAGCGGACTCCGGCTTGCAACAAGTCCTTAACGGCTACGATGATCTCCGGCACGTGCCAACCCAAGACCGTGCCATGGGCCGGCGGGAGTTCTTTGGCCATGCCGAGACGCAGCATGATGCCGTTGGCGTCAAAGACCAACGCGAACGGCGGTTCTTCCATGATCAGGCGCAGGCCAAGAGTGTCGCGATAGAAATCCCTCGCGCGCGATACGTCGACAATGGAAGCGAATGCGATGATATTGTATTTGCCAAGTCCTGAGTGTTGCGACATGCGGCTATGATGGGCTCTTTTGGAGGTTGTCGCAAGAGGGCTCTCGCGCCATAATGTATCTCTATTGCGACAGAGTAAGGTTTTAACAGAATACGATCCGAAGCGCGGCGTTTCTATTACGACGCTCGCCTATGAATACCCGACCGGCTTCAAGGTACCGGAACACGCACACGGATCCGACCAGTTGATCTACGCCATTAGCGGCCTCATGGAAGTATCTTCCGATCAAAGCATGTGGCTCATCCCACCGCATTTCGCATTATGGATTCCTGCGCGAACCCACCATAGGATTCAAATGCCAGGAGCTGTTTCCATGCGCACGCTTTACCTGCGTACAGGCTCGCGGGCAAGAGTGGAGTCAGGCTGCGCCGTGCTGCACGTGACTCCGCTGCTGCGGGAGCTGATTGTTGAAGCGGTACGCGCCGGCCAACTGAGGATGAGAAATAGCTATGAGTGTGCCCTTCGCGAGCTTCTCGTCGCTCAGCTGCAAAAGGCCTCCCCGGTCCCTACCTTCGTAACGCTGCCACGAGACGGGAGAGCACTCGCAGTGGCGCAGGCAATATTGCGGGATCCGGCCGAAGCTAAGTCGATGGCGGTTCTGTGTTCCGAGGCAGGCGTCAGTGTCAGAACGATCGAAAGAGTATTTCGTAAGGATGTTGGCACCAACTTTGAATCGTGGCGGCGACAGGTCCGGCTGACGAAAGCGGTGGAGTTATTGGTTTCCGGATATACGGTTAAGGAAGTTGCATACAAGGTCGGTTATTGCCAGTCGAGCGCCTTTGTCGACATGTTTCGCCGGACATTTGGGACAACTCCGAAGGCATGGATCTCAGCCCTGGAGACTACTGGTCACATGTAAGCAATCAGGCGCCAGGAAAATATAGTCCAGGCAGCGGAGGGTGGTGGCAGCATTGCTGCGCGACCACCCCTCCTTTAGCGTTGATTTTTACAAGACTCGCAGATGTTGGTCATCGTTCCGCGCAAGGGCCCGAATAGGCGCATCCGGTGTTTTGCAAGAGCAGACTGTGTTTGCCCTCGTAACCGGAGGAGCCTTGATAAATCAGCTCGATGTTCTGGTCGTTGGCTCCGGTCGCTCTTCTTGCCGAGAGAGCTTATGCCCCAGGATCTAAAATTCGATCTGGACCGCTTGACCCAGGAGCAAGCTGTCGGCGCAGCGTGCTATCTCGCTGGGGTGGTCGGAAAGGCTCATGGTAGACAGATGGACCTAAGAACAAGATCAGCCTGGCTTGCTAAATTGAGGAAACAGCATT
>Ga0302325_10015325_pt1 | contig 16300 bp, 10 predicted proteins | sample Palsa_T0_2_FD_201948 | JGI IMG/M metagenome (GOLD analysis project Ga0302325, IMG submission 201948) | Peat permafrost microbial communities from Stordalen Mire near Abisko, Sweden - Palsa_T0_2 | ecosystem: Environmental > Terrestrial > Soil > Palsa > Peat permafrost | place: Sweden: Abisko... | reverse complement strand
CTATTCTGGGAAACAGGTGGAGCCGAGAAGCTTGTTTGGGTATCAACTGCAGTCAAGGATGAATGGCACGGGAAATAGTGGGTAGCGAAGAATGCGTTGAGAGAGCTCTCACTTGTGAATCCTTTTCCTGGGACAATCGTCGCATAAATCAGCGACTAAGACTGCCGAATTTGGCTGCCATCGCGCTTAAATCTTACACTGAGCTGTAAACTATGTAATCTTACAAGCACGCTGCCTCTTCAAATTTAATGCATAATGCTATGTTTGGAAATTGAACCGTCAGAAGATGTCGATGAAGAATAGCCTTGCAAATACCATGCCGTAATGGAACAAGCGCACCGAGCATCGGTCCAACAACCCGCACGGAAAATTCGAGACAATCGGCTTTTGAAATGCAACCGACAATATTGCGAGGACTGGCTGCTTGCGCGAATCCCGGACTCAATAGACAATCGGCATCTTATACCAGATTGACAGATTTCCGTAATTGGCGCCAGAGCCCCGTGCCTTGCACGTTCAAACTTCACAAAACTCAAAACATGCATTCACGATATGCACAAATCATTACTCAGGCGCGAAGCCAAATCATATTTTCGCAAATCCTAATTCTCAGCGTCATGATCGAATATCCAGCCACCAACCTCATAATCATTACAATCCATTCAATGTTATGTCTCGTTAACTCCTCGAAGCACTCGCCTCGATCTCCATCAGCAATATACAGCCATGCCCCTCCCTAAACCCGATCTCAAAGGTGCACTGCTTCGTGCTCAGACGTATTTGCGCAACTAAGATGGGTCAGTATTTGTCAAGATGCTGAGCAAGGGGAAAGCAACTCACATCAAGCGTCAACGTCTTCGAGCTATTGGCCTCTTGGTCCCTAAACACACCCACCAAACTCTCACTTCCTTGGAACAAGCCCGTCTTCAAAGAAATAACAATGAACTGCATACCCGGGCCCGCATGCTCGCGAATATAGTTCTTGATCTTCTCCACATTGGCATTGTCGAGCGCAGCGTCAACCTCATCCAGCACGAAGAAAGGAGAAGGTTGGTATGAATGCACAGCGAAGAGGAGAGCGAGGGCTGCCATTGTCTTCTCACCACCGGACAGATGTTCCATATCGCGGAAACGCTTGAGAGGTGGCATGGCGTGGTATTTGATGCCGGAGAGGTACGGAGCATCGCTATCTTCGATGTCAAGATAGGCTTGGCCACCAAGAGGGAAAGCCGCGGAGCGAGTAAGATCCTTGTATACGTGGGAGATTTGCTCAGAGATGTGTGTGAAAGCTTTGTTGAAGAGGTCGAAACGTTTCTCTTTAACTGCGTTGAATTCGTCTTTGGATTTCTTAGCTGCTTTTCGAGCATCCTCGAAGTCCTTTTCGGTTGATTTGAGACGAGCTTCGACGCCATCTAGTCGGTCGATCGCGCGCATATTTGGGTTAAGTTTCTCGAGTTCAGAATTCAGGTCAGTAATTCGTTGCAAAAGTTGCTCCTCCACTTCTTCCTCATCAGGCTGAGATAGTTAGCGCACATCATGAAGGCGGCAAGGAATTTCTTACCTTCTTGAGATCATCATCGAGATCTTCGAAGTCCACTTCAATACCGTAGTCCTTCATCAGCTCTTCAGGGGCCTCGTCACCCTCGTCAACATCCATTGCATCAGGATCTGTTTGCAAGACATTGTCATCAACAGGAAGAGAGTCAAGCTTCTTCGACTGCTGTGCCAGAGGTATGGCAATCTGTTCAAGCTTGCAGCGACGGAGTAGAGCATATCTTCCTGAAGCGTTACGCTGGACTTCCGTCTCCAGTTGCGTGATAGCCTTGGTCCGGATGTCGATTTCTTTGCTGCGTTTTTGAAGTTCATTCTTCGCTTGATTGACCTTTTCATTCTTTGCTGCAAGCTTTTCCTTCAATTTGTGGAGCTCATCCTCCATCTCGGTGATTTTCGCTCTATCGATGTCTATAGCGTTCTCCAAGGCAGTCTTGTCTTTGGTGTAGTTTTGGATTTCCAACTCGAGGGCTTCAACACGATCTTCAAATCTCTGCACACGCGACTCTGTATTTTGATGTTCAGAAGTTTCCCACTGAACCTGCTTTGCCAATCTTTGCTTTTGTACTTCGAAAGCATTCCTCTTCTCTGCGGCTTCTTGCTCCAAGCTACCCTGTTGTGCTTCGTAAGCCCGAATATCTGAATAACCCAATCGTTTGCAGAAATCAGAGAAAATCTTGTCTTGAACCTTGGCCACAGCATCTTGAAACTCCTGGACGGTTTTGGATATGCTCTCGAGACTAGACTGCTTCTCTTTGTACTTGGGCCGCATCTCTTTGAGTTGTTTTTTCTCATGCTCAAGCTCTTTCTTTTTGCTGGCGAGGTTCTGCTTGAAGGCGGCGAGCTCACTCTGAGCATAAGCCAAGCGCTGCTCTAAACCATTCAAGTCGCCTTGCAATGCTTCTTCATCGGAGCCTCTACGGTTGACTTTAGGCAGAGAAGCAATCTCCCCGCGGAACTTTTCAGCCTGGGTTCTGAGATGCTCGATATCATGATCCTCAAATTTGCGCTTGGTGCCTTTATTTTCGGGTCCACGACCACCAGTCATCAATCCGGCCTTGTGGATGACAAAACCTTCCAAGGTCACAGCTTTGACTTGAATCTTCCTCTCGTAGCAAATGTGCTTGGCCGTTGCAAGGTCGTCGCACACAATCGAACTTCCGCAAGCATATGCCATAGCCCGTTCAAGTGAGGAATCAAAATCGATGGTGTCGATGGTCAGTCGGGCCTTGGGAAGACTTTTCAGATTCGCATCAGGGGCTGTGACTTTGATGTTGTCAAGCGGAATGAAGGTCATTGGGCTGGATCGGTTGTCCTTCAAGTATTGAACGCATTCTGTTCCAGTCTTCTCGGTGTCAACGATAACAGAGTCAAAATCTCGGCCGAGAGCAGTGATAACAGCTTCGTCGAACTTTTTCTGCTTGGGCTTGCAGAGATCACCAACGCGGCCACGAACACCAGGAAACAATCGCTTGAGAGCGATAATCGTTTCCCTCGTCCTCTGCTCCTTGTCGTTTTGTCTGCGACCGGCATCAGCATCGACCAATGTCCTCAAAAGAGCTTGCAATTTCTCTTCCTTCTCGGTATGTAGCTGGTTTATGCGGACCCTTTCGGACTGAATGTGGTTAAATTCCTTCTTCTTGGCATCGATGTCCTTGGAAATGTCCTTCACAGAAACCTCAGTAGCTTCCTTTCGTTCGTTGATGGCACCGAATTCTGTCTCAAGCTTTTCAATGGCAGCTTGATGGGCGTCTACTTTGCTTTTCAAGCTATTGACAGTAACCTCATCTGTCTTCATCTGGCGAACGAGAATGTCTAGCTTGGGTTGATCGGCAGATGTCTTCGCAACAACTTGAGATCTCAGTGTGTTGTATTCTTTGAAATCAGCCTGGCTGAGTTGCTTTCCTTGTTTTTTCAGCGTTTCTTGCCACTGTGTCTCGAATTGCTTTTGCGCCTTTTCCACGGTTGATAACTGCTTCTTACTGACTTGGAGGGCAGCGCTTTGGCCATCTCGCTCCTTGATAACACCGTCAATCCTCCTGCGAATCTTCTCGATTTCCTGAGTTGTGAGGTCGACCTTCTCGTCAATAGGCACCAAGCTGTTCTCTTTATTCTCGACTTCCTTCTCCTGCTTCTTGATACTTCGCTCAACTTTGGCGACATCTTTGCTGACTCTGGACTGAGCTTGACGGGCTTCTTCAAGAGTTTTGTCGTACTTCTCCACACCTCGTCGGTACTCTTTCAAATTCTCCTGATGCTCTTGAATACTCGCTGTCGACTCTTCCATCACGCGCTGGAAGTGGTATAACTTCCAGAGGATATGGGTTACAATCGCATCATCTCGTTGATCTGCTTTGGCTTGAAACGCCTCGGCCTCTTTCTTCTGCTCTTGATATTGCTTAATTTCTGAATTGATGCCTCGGCGACGGTGCAGGTTGTAATTTTGATTCTCCGCTGCTTGCTCTGCTTCTTCTTGCAGCTTCTCGTATTCTGCCTTGTATTCCAAGCTGCCCGATATTTGCTCGATTAGCCGAGTGAGATCCTTTGGTGATTGCGACGCAATTGCCTCAACATCTCCTTGGAAGACAAGGAAGTTGCGCGCCTTAATGAGAATGTTCTCGGACTCCAAAGCTTCATTGTATTGCTGCGCCGTGACCACGCGATCGTTAATACGGTACTCGCTGCTGCCCTGGTTCGTGATTGTGCGCTTCCATTTCTGCTCATCACCGGCATCATCCTCATAGACAGCCATAACCCACGCGCTCTTTGGATCGTTCCGTCCAGGCCTCTGCGATTGTGTTTCTTCATCTGAGCCTTCACCATCACCATTCGCATGACCGTTTGTAGTAGGGGCGGCAGCGGATCCATCGTCGTTGATCTTAGAGGTCTTCAAGACTCTTCCACGGTAGACAAGATCTCGGAGATGTGCGGAACGAAGATGGGACGATTTGATACCCAAGACGAAGGAAATCGCGTCCATGCTATTCGCGCGATTAGTGAAATGGATGAGCCTTTTTCCTGGAGGTATACTCACGAATTGGACTTGCCAGAGCCATTGGGACCGATGATCGAAGTAAAGTAGGAATCGCCGAAGAGGAGCGTATGATGACCCTTGTATGACTTGAAATCTAAATGGCCATTAGCTCTAGCATAGAGATGAGGTGTGCGACTAACTTACTGAACAGTTCAAGACGAATAAGCTTCCCCATCTTGACTTTGACGCGTTGTGCCTGGATGGGAGGGGCGCACGCGCCGAGAAGATTATGATCGAGGGTCGTTGTCGATGGACAGATAGATGGAGTTTATTGCATCAACGGTGTCATTGGACACGTCGGTTTCACGCCGAGGAAAAAGGAGTGTGGTCAAGGCAGGGTTAGGATCCAAGTTAAGGTTCGCGATCCATCCTCTCGCTGGAACAAACGCGCCAAATGTTCGCGAGTAGATAAATTCCATCACGTGATCATATCTTTTGCTGGGGTCTGGCTGCCGAGGGACGAGGCTGCGCTTTGCGGAGGACCGTGGAGAGCTGCAGCATGACGACGGCGACGTGAAGTCACTCACGACAGCTTTCCGAGTCTGCCTTCTGCGCATCTGCCTTCATCCTTCCTCCCTCGTGCCTGACTGTTGCTGACTCGTGACGTTCTTCCCACACCTCCACGAACAGTCTCACGCCCTCATTTTCTATTTCGAGCAATAAGAGCCCAGAGTTATTCGTGCTCTGTCTTGCCTGGTGGTCAACTAAAGCAAATATATTAGACGAAGCTCAGCCAACCAAATCAACCACGATTCTTGCTCGACCACTAACCATCCAAAGCTTCCCCAACACCCACGCGCATTTCTACAGTACTACTCAGTCAGCATCACGAAAACAGTCGCCAGCCTCTCCGCCTCTTATCGAACTGAGTAACGTCGGCTCATGTGGGGTCGATTTACTGCAAGATCTGGCTGCATGCACATGTCCCTCTGATCACCCCGACAAGCTGCTGAGCTCCACGATTTAAGACCGCCTCTTGCCCAAGCCCTGGTGAGTACCTCATGTCTATTTCATATATGATTTCCATCTGTCTTGCCACTCTTTTACGCGTCAAGATCTCTCGTGCGCAGCATCATGGCTGACGGTCTAGTTCTAAGAGGAGGTAGTATACTAAGAAGGGTGTCCTTTGGAGTTTCGTCTTCCACGGCCCAAAACTGCACAATATTCGAGATGTCAGAGCCCATACCTATACCAGGCGCGAAGCCCGAGAATATGACGGATTATAACAACTTGTCGCCTGAGATATCTCGCGCTACGACGCGCACCTCTTCCACGGGAACGTCGCCCCCGGATGGGATCAAGACACCAGTTCTCACGCCCTCGAATCCTGGCAGTCCACGATTATCGCGAAACCCATCATTTTCAGGGAGCAGCTCGTACGCGGAAGATTGGGATGCATTCACCCCTTTAGATAGGATCACCGTCTTCGACTTATTGGATAACTTCGCCCTTCCTCAACAATTAGAAAAGCTGCAGAGGAATCTCTCTGCGCAGACCGAAAAAGTCCGAAGGCAAAGAGACATCTTGAAAACTAGAGGATCACATGCTAAAGAAAGAGTCGTTGAGGAATGGCGAAGGCGCGTCCCTCCTGCGGACGAACAACTGGAGAGATACAGGAAACGAATGCGGGAGAGCGTCGACAGACTCGGCAGACGTTGGAACGATACCAAGGCGGTCACAGCGCGGGAAAAGATATCTTTCATATGTGGAGTCCTGAATGTTCTCATCAGTGGATACCTCATCGGAGGATATCCCGAATACTTTCACATCTGGTATACCTTGCAGCTACTATACTTTATGCCTATTAGGTACTACACGTACTATAAACGGGGCTACCACTACTTCTTGGCGGATCTCTGCTACTTCGTTAACTTCTTGTGCATGTGCACTATCTGGTTCTTCCCCAGATCGAAAAGGCTCTTCATCAGCACCTACTGCCTAGCCTTCGGGAACAACGCAATCGCCATAGCAATGTGGAGGAATTCGATGGTCTTTCACTCTTTCGACAAAGTGACCAGCCTGTTCATCCACATCATGCCCTGCGTCTCCCTCCACTGTCTCGTCCACCTTCTCCCAGAAGAACTCCAAAAAGAGCGCTTCCCCGCCATCTGGACCATCAAGAATTCGCCACCAGGCTCCAAAACACACTACTCTCTCCTCGCCATGACACTCTGGTCCACCATCCCCTACGCAATTTGGCAACTATCCTACCACTTCATGATCACCGTCAGGCGCAGGGAGAAAATCGCCGCCGGCCGCCCCACCTCCTTCACCTGGCTCCGAAAATCCTACTCCAAAGCCTGGATCGGGAAATTTGTACTCTCACTCCCCGAAGCCCTCCAAGAACCAGCATTCATGCTAATCCAATACTGCTACGCCGTCGCCACCATGCTTCCCTGCCCAATCTGGTTCTGGTACCGCTACGCATCCGCCAGCTTCCTGCTCGCTGTGTTCTGCTGGTCTGTGTACAACGGGGCCACGTACTACATCGATGTCTTTGGCAAGCGGTTCCAGAATGAGCTTGAGGCGATGAAGAGGGAGGTGCAGAAGTGGCAGAATAGTCCTGATATGATGACCAGCCCGCTCATGACGCCTAAGGCGGACGGAAGTGTGGATCTGGGCGCTGTGATGGAGTCAGATGTGGAAGGCGACAATCATAGCAGGAGTAGAAGCGTGGATAAGATTCCACTTCTCAGTGAAACTGGCTTAAGCACCGGCTTGGATGGAGGAGCAAAGGATGTAGCGAGGGAACGGAAGATAGGAGAGTTACCTCCGTGATTCTATCTTGCTTATTTTCCTGCAAGGACTGTTTTTGTATCGAACGATCGTACTAAATTGGACGCTTGGGTGGTGATTTTAGAATCAGCGTTCATCAATTTTCTTCACAGAGTATTCTTCTTTCTTGAAGTTTTTAGATAGCCTGGACATTAAATTGGCCTAAGCAAGAGCGGGGCGGGGCGGAATATACCAGGCGTTGGATCGGCTTGCTTTCATCTCACACTTAATAATACACCAAATAATATCACATCAGACTTCACCGTTATGATCTAAGAGTTTAGAAGAGCAGAGAGTCATGAAAGCGCGAATAGTGCGTGTCGGTATCACAGGGGGTGGCCTATTAAGAGTATACTCTTGTTCTTATGGTGTTGCAAATAGGTGCAGATTCAAAGAGGTTGCAGGTGCATGAGAACCTTTATAGGGCTCCCATTCACCTGTTGCCTAATCGGGTTAGGCCCGATCAGGTGCTTGTTCCCTTGTTCCGACAGTGCGTTTAGAATAGGGATGCATGGTGTCGTAGCCAGTGGACCAGAAGAATCAGGTGTTCTTTTCTGAATTTGATGGATTGACAGGTGGAGGAGGGCTGCATCTATTTCGGTGTCTAAACGGAAATCCAGGAGGTGTGGCGGGATGGGGAGGACGGCGGGCGGGAAGGGGGTAGTTTGAGTAGTTTTCATGGAGGGTGGGGTGGCGTGCATCGAAACGGCAAAAAAACAACGACAATTAATAAAAGATTGCAGCCACTGTTGAGAAAGACGGAGGCCTACAGAGAAAAGATAGAAAAGGGATGTTCAATCTTTTCATCTAAGCTTAAAACAGCCTGCAGCCTAGGCGAAGTGTACTTGCGTAACCTTGTAACATGACACCTTAAGAGACATACTCAACGACGCCTTATTTAAAGCTCGCTCTCGAAAGTACCCTCAAATAATTCATGAGTTCCTTACAGGATTGATGATATGAATGAAACCTTAATGGCGTTTTTTTCGGACGCCCCTTTATTCCGGCTCGCTCGAGCGTTGGCAGCCTATAATTACCACTCGACTTTTCTTCTTTTTCTTCAAATTCTCACATCAACGACTGAAAGTAATCGAAGTGATTGGTTGATCTCTAAATAGTTGAGATAATCCTCTACCAATCCCCTGCATACGCAGAGGTAAGTAAAGCGCTAATACACAAACACAGCTAGTGGAGAAGATCTACTGTCTTACCAGGCCTAGCATAAATCCGCAACGCTCTGCCAAATCGCCAGTCAGCTCCCGTTTCCATTCCCGAAATATTCCAGTCCATTCCATACCGCTTGCTGATCTGGTTTGAAAGTGCTCCCATGCCATGATATGTGTGATATAAAGCAAGGAACGCCATTAATGCACCCGTTTCTCCGTACTCCTCTCGAATCAGCCAATCCTGTGACAACCTGCAAACTACAAATGTGGGGTAATGGGACTAGGGAAGAAGATCATCTAATGACCCCCCAATCCCCCAACTTCCCTCCACCACCTGCATCACCCTCCTCTCTCTGGCCAGGCTTCCTCCCAAAAACATTCCAAAATCTCAACGTCTCATCCCCAGCCCCCGTAACCACGACCCTCCCATCCGGACTCATGGCAAGATATAGAACTCTGTATGTATGGCCGGTGAGACTGGCGACTTGCGTCATGGAAGGATACTTCCAGACCACGATTTGGTTCTGTGAATAGCCGTGTGTGCTGACGATCTCGTTAGAATTCTTAGACCAGGCGAGGTTGCAGACTTGCGAGCCCGTGTCAATTTCATTGATTGCGGTGCCCCGAAGTGTGTCGTGGAAGATTATTCTTCTGTCGGCAGTACCACCACCAGAGGCTAGAAGACCCCGTTGGTGAGGTGACCAAGCAATTGCCTTGACAGCTGCGGTATGGTCACTGAATTTCCATAATGGCGTCTCATTCAGTTTGTCCCAGACCATAAGCTTGTTGTCGTTTCCTCCTGATGCAAGTTGACCATCTTCGCAGTTCCAGCGGAGACCGCAAACTTCTTGCTTGTGGCCAACGAGTTTGCGGAGCCATTGGTCTGGAGCTCGGACGTCGCGGTGATAGATTAACCGATCACGGGAGCCGGAGGTGAGGATGTGGTCGTTCCAGGCCAGTGAGCCAACTCGGGCTGTATGTCCTGTCATGGTCCGCAGACGTCGTATTCGTTCTGCGTCCCAGATTTGAACAAGTCCTTTTCCAGTACCGATGGCTATGTGAGACCCTCGCTGGATCCAAGAGACGCTCGTGACAGTATCATCTGGAAGCTCACATAGCTTGTTGACTCGGCCGGATTGAGAATTCCACATGTAGACGCAGCTTCCAAGACCAACACCGAGAACATTGCTACTACCCCAATCCACAAGGTTGAGGTAAAAGTCATCTGCTAAGTCAGGTGCATCGAGGACCTTGTAAGGCACTTTGCTAACTGCTCGAGGTTGTTTGCGAGGACTTAACAGCATCTGTTGGCTTCCAAATCTAACGGGAGACAGACTGTATATTTCAGATCTCGCATTGAGATTCGGTCCATGTCTGCTTTGAGGGGTCCTTGAAGGTGTGGGGTGACCGGCAATGTTCGTGTGATGTCTTGGAGACATATATGTAAACAGGTTCTTATGCGGGGTCGATGGTGTCAACGAGGCCGGTAATGAGGGATTTGATGAATTATTAGGAGGGGTATGTGATCGTGTCGGGTCATTTATCGTAGTTGAGTGTGATGAGGGGAGAAGCGTGGGGTCTGGTGAAAGATTAGGAGGTGTAGGTTGGGGTATAGTCGTATCAAAAATCTCGGAGCGAAGCAATGTCGAGAATGTCCGATTCGCTTCTTCGGCTGTGCATTTGATCAGTGCCAGATCTCATATTAGGGTGCAAATCTTCTGCTTACTCTTTTGGAAATGAAGCTCGCCATGAGGAGTTCGTTTCTTTTGCTTCGATGGAGTTGCAGGTGAGCCTTCATCGTGAAGTAAGCTAAAACTGGCTTGCAGATCTTGTCCTTCTCGGTTTGGAATGAATCTGAGATGGTCAGTATTTGATCTAAGATTGTCTCTCTCTCCGCCATCACAGCAGATTAAGAAGGGATTTGCTGCCTGATGCAAGAACTTCAGGAGCTCCCGAGGCTCACTCCCGGGAGAGATGTACTGGTAGTCCAGCTCCATTCCCACGTGTATTGAACCATATCCAACCTGTTTCTCATCTGCAAAAAAAGTGGGGGCTCACCTGTCACCATATACTCGTTGTCGTTTCCTGCTCGGGCTTCCTCCAGGCGTTACATCCCTATGCCTCCCCGCATCCTCGAATTCCTTCAAGGCTTTGCTCAATACATTCGGGTCTATCGGATCTGCAACAGCGGCTACTGTTGCTCGATCGCTTCGCACACCGTCGTCTGTCGCTTTCCTGTCTGATTTCCTCTTTTCTGCCTGAGGGGGAGGGGTTGAACTCCGGGGTGGCGTAGCTACTGGGGGTGTATTCAAGGCATTGGGAGCTTTTGCAATATGCGCATGAGATATGGTAGAGCTGTAGATGTTGTCGCTGGCCCCCATGATGGCGGAAGGTAGCCCAGCGGGGTGGTGTTCGAAAGGTGAAGATGTGTGCAGCTCAGCTCGATCTCAGGCCCTTCGCCGGTCTGCAAGTGGCCGGGAGCTGAATATTTCTCGATCTGGCGCCTCCAGATAGGTGGTATTTCCAAGGAAAGCAAGAGTTTCGATTGTCGCAATGGTTGTCGTGGATTGATTGAATTGTTGACTTTTGTTGCCCTGCCACCTGCTATCGCTTCTGAATGTCCGACAATCCGACGGTGATCGACTACTAGCCTTCCTTACGATCGCATTTCCTCCAGTATTACCAGCAATGTTCCTCCACTGCGTGCAGCAATCTCTCGCCCTCGATTTTGTGCTCGGTGTCGATGTTGCTGTTGTTCTGCGAAGCTCGAGAATTGTAAGGGATGGAGGTCGATAAATGATTTGAGGCTCACGCTAACCGAGTTGAGAACCCCAGAAGTTGGCGATAGCCAGCCCGCTTCGCACAGGTCAGTCAGTAAATGAACAGCAAAAGCGAACGCTCAAGAGCTTTGAAGTGAACTGGAATGAAGTGAATGATGAAGATGAAGAGTCATGAACGTCTACACTCAAGATGAGCGAGATTGACGCTCTCCACTATGGTACAGTCCTTTCGACCCAAATGCAGACCACACGTCGCGCTCCTCAATCCCATCCATCGCGACTTTCCATCTCAGGCCCAAGGTCAATGCAAGGCCACATCAAAACAATTACTCAAAGCAGTAAAAAACGTTTCATCTGTGCTGTCGCTTTGCTTCTTTGTTATGAAGGAGAACGGGAGTTGAGACGCGAAGGGTCCCCTTCCGATTCGTTGGGTGTCTTTCAGGGGTACTCACTGCCGGCAACCATTGGCTGAGAGCATCTCGAGCGCGTAAAGAGGTCTACGGAAGACAGTAAGCGCCTTTAATGTATTTCACAACAACATCGCGAAACTTACTGTAACGAACTAACCTGGAGCTCATTTGCAAAAAATCGAGGATCAGTTGATCCTGAAGCGAGTTTTACAGATGAAGTTCTGCAGTAGTGTCGGTTCGAGATCGTACTATATAGCTTGCAGCTCGCAACGAGCCAGCGTTGAAGCTTTTCAAATCACCCGGCCAGTTTATCCGAATGACGTTGATCTTCACGGCTCATACCTAGGTATCTAGGTGCTACCTACCTATACAGGTATTCTCCTAATCTCGTGACAACCCGGCGCTAAGCGGCGACTCGGGACCTTTCGCCGTTTCTCTCGCTCCGGAATCGAGGAGAAACGTGTTTTTCACAACTCCGCTTCAAACCTTACATATGCATCCTGCCTATTCGGCCACCCTTATTGGCCTTGCGGGAAAGGTACCCCCGCAATGTAAAGGGCCTTTTCTCTCTGCGCAGGGCAGCGTGGCATGGCGGGGTAAGATGATCTTGGTCTTGATAAGATGAAGTAACTTGTCACTTGTTGAGCGATTATAAAAACACTGTTCCACCCCTTGGTAAAGGCCTCCTAAGTTGGAACAATTAGAGAGAAATTGGTCCCTCTTCTGGCTCAATCATGTTTCTCGCCCTTCTTTTTGCCGCAGTTGCGGTTGCACAAAATTCTTCTATGCCAACTACAACCTCAGCTGTATTTGATAGTGGCGTTCCAACCAATGCTCCTGTGCCAGGAGTCTACAATGGGGAATGGCGTCCCCAAGTCCACTTCTCTCCTCCTGTGGACTTCATGAATGATCCCAATGGCTGTTTCCGGGATGCCGATGAAACGTGGCATCTCTACTACCAGTGTACGCAACCCATCACGTGTTCAAGGCCCCTTCTAACAGAAGCAACAGACAACCCGACTGCAACAGTTGCTGGAAATCAACACTGGGGTCACGCTACCTCTCAAGATCTGTACACCTGGGAGAATCAACAGATTGCCATCTACGCTACCGAAGATAGCCAGATATTCAGCGGTAGTGCTGTCGTTGATGTCAACAATACATCTGGCTTCTTCCCTAGCCAAACAAATGGCGTGGTTGCAATCTACACCCTGAACACTCAATACAAGCAAGTCCAAGAGATTGCCTACTCCTACGACGGCGGATACACTTTCATCAAATATGCAGACAACCCAGTTCTCGCCTTAAATCCCAGCTCCAGCCAGTTCCGAGATCCGAAAGTGATCAGATATGGCGATAGTTGGGTCATGGTCGTCTCATACGCCCAAGAGTTCGTAATCGGCTTCTTCACCTCTCCCAATCTCAAGAAGTGGACCCACGCGTCCAACTTCTCCCATCACGGTTTACTCGGCCTCCAATACGAATGCCCCAACTTGGTTGAAATGCCCGTCGAAGGATCCGACTCAACGATGTATGTTCTTGCAATTTCGATCAATCCTGGAGCACCCCAAGGGGGTTCAATCACACAATACTTTCCGGGAGATTTCAACGGAACGCACTTTACACCCGTCGATTCAGCAGCCCGCATCGCTGACTTCGGCAAGGATAACTATGCCGGGCAATTCTTCTACGGCCTCCCAGCAACCGAAGAGCAAGTCTTCATCGCCTGGGCTAGTAACTGGGAGTACTCGCAACAAGTCCCTACTGGTGAAAGCGAAGGCTGGCGAAGCTCCATGAGCGTACCCCGACGTACACACCTGGCGAACGTCACTCAGACCGGCTGGGACTTGGTCAGCGCCCCTTACGACCTAACCCCTATCTACGACAGTCCCCTTGCCACCAATTCCAACCTAGGCAACGGCTCCATCCTCCTCGACTACTCCTCCCTGCCCAGCCGCGCCATCTACTTCCAATGCAACGTCACCGACATCCCGAACGGCACGTACTCGCAAGGCACCCTAAACTTCACCTTCTCCTCCTCCTACACACGGGAATCCGTCTCCGGAGGCTTCTTTTTCGGTGGCGACAACCCGTTCTGGATCTCGCGCGCCAAAGTCCTCGGCTTCGGCGAAACCAATCCTTTCTTTACCGACAAGTTCAGCGTCGGGAACCCGATAAATGCAAACGGGACGTTTACATTGGAGGGTGTGATGGATCGGAGTATTCTCGAGGTGTTCTTGGATGGGGGGAGGAATAGTGCGACGATGACTTTCTTCCCGAAGGGAGAACTGGATACGATGGAGCTGAGGGCGGGAGGGTTGAACGAGGGGGTCAAAGTTAGTGTTGCGGTTTGGGGATTGAGGAGCACGTGGGCGGGGCAGGCGAGTATAGATGGGGTTGTCTATGGGAACGTTACGGGTGGGGTGAATTCGACGCAGGCTGTGAGTAGGGACACGAGGGTTATGTTGTAAGCTAAATAGCTAAGGCGACTCTTCTTATTGCTGCAGGGGCATCATACCAGTATCAAAAGCACGCTCATTAATTCTCGTTTTGTTAATCTTTGTCTATACTAAGAGAAGTCTGTGAAGTTGGATCTTACTTCCACTTTAATCCACTGCGCAGAATGAAAGGAAGGAAGCGCTCTCTCGCTTAGAAAGGAGACCGCGCAAAAAAAAAACGCACAAATGTCAACCTCCCACAAATGAACCAAAAAAAATCCCTCCCCAAAAAAAAGGCCTTCATACTACATTTAGCACGCCAATTTCAACAGACTTATTCTTGAAAAGAATAAACAAAAAAAGAAATTGCATGTTTTTTTCCGAAACGGGGAATCTGAATATATTGTTAGCTTATTATTCAATTTCTTAACCACTGTGTGTGCAGAGCGTTAGACATACCGAACCCCGAGCTCCTGCGTGAGAGGCAGAAATGTTAACCATTACACCATTTCGGATGTGTTTGTTGATTGGCAGAAAAATCCTTATTTTAAAAGATAAAGGTAGGTGTGAAGTGGGGCAGAGGGGCGATTTCTTTGCGATGAGTCATCGGTGGATGCCAGGTTCGTTTGCAAGGGGAAAGAGGGACTCTTTACCTAGGCCACTGGTTCTAACAATTCCAATTCAACCAACTGCCTATTTTTACAAGGAAAGTCAGTCAGATAAATTACTATCTGATCCAATCACACGCGCTAGCAAAATTTCACATGAACGAATATATTTTTTAGAATTTCTATGAATCACATGTCTATTTGCTCTGTTCTCGCTCGATCGCGAGACCACCTGGGTATGACAACCTCTCTTTCTCTATCCACACTCGACGCGCCCACGATGCTATCTACACCTATTTACATTGCCTCTCTTCCCAATTTCCACTCTCCCAAACCACCCCCCTTCCCCCACTTCACTCATCATCACTATCCGTCCCCAACGCCCTAAAATCCACCCTCCCCCCACCGCCCTCAAACCTCCACCTAACCCCTTCCCACCCTTCCCTCCTCCTCACACCTACCTCAACATCAGCGACTGGTTTCCTCACCGCAGTCCCTAACTTCTGAAACGCTCTTTCCGGCACGCTTTCCATACCCTGTACCTCAAAACCCACCACAATGCCCGCTACGAACGCCAGGATCTCCATCATCGCGAAGTGTCGACCCGGACAAAGATGCTTTCCGCCACCGAAAGGGAAGTACCCCTGTTTTTGCTTCCGTCTCGTTTCTTTATCGAGTTTGTTTTTCGCGTCGGGGAGGAAGCGTCCAGGGTTGAATGATGAGGCGTCGGGTCCCCAAATCGAGGGCGAGGAGTGCGTGATTCCGGATGGGAGTTGGATGACTGATGGAGATTTGAGGGAGAATGATGAAGAGGTTGAAGAGGTGAGAGTGGTGGGTTCTATGACTGCACGCACAGAGGTCGCGGCGTCGATTAGACGGAGCGTTTCGTGGAAGGTGGCAACGAGGAGGGGGCAGTGTGATTGGAAGAGGGTAATGTCCATTACCGCCTCTTCGGTTCCGTCCGCGGCTTTCTCCCTTTTGACGATGCTTTCGACTTCAGTTTGGATTTGGTGGAGGAGGGAGGGAGAGGAGAGTATGTAGCTTAGTTGCCAGAAAGATGTTGGGACTGAGTTTGTTGTTGCCAGAAAGAGGGTTGAGATCTCGAAGTTGGCGATGTCGTTAGGAGTGAAGCCCCATTTTTGGGCGCAGGCGAGGTGAGCGCGGATAAGAGTGCTACCTGTGAGTTCATAGTGATTTTCATAGTATTTTGTGAAAGCGGACTTGATTGCTGCGCGGCCTTTATAGGCTTTTGGAGCAATTATTGTCGGGAGGAAGTTCAACATGAGCAATGTCATATTTTCCTCGAAGTCCCTAGGAAATATTAGTCTCTGGACGACATATCCGTCCGTAAGCCCACTTACCATAGATTGTCTATGAGACTATAATCCGCATTCATGGGATCATGAGACCCATACAAAGCATCCGCAGTCGCCAGAGTAAGTACGTCCCTCACCCATCTGTAAAGACCGACTTTCTTCTCCTCCCCATCAATTACGTTAAGATGCTCTGCGACTTTGTCCAGAACTCCCTTATTCAGC
>Ga0302325_10015324_pt1 | contig 16300 bp, 13 predicted proteins | sample Palsa_T0_2_FD_201948 | JGI IMG/M metagenome (GOLD analysis project Ga0302325, IMG submission 201948) | Peat permafrost microbial communities from Stordalen Mire near Abisko, Sweden - Palsa_T0_2 | ecosystem: Environmental > Terrestrial > Soil > Palsa > Peat permafrost | place: Sweden: Abisko... | reverse complement strand
CCCTTGCGGGCGAAACGCAGGGCTTTTTCGCAGGCGCCTCCAATTCGATCCTCGCTGCGGCCTTCGTCGCCGAGGGCGACGATCACGTTCCGATTGCGTTCATCGAACTAGCCTTGCGCGCGTTCTCGGACGGATGCGACTCGATGCCGGTCCCGCACGTCGAGGGCTGGTACGTCGAGCCGTTTGCGCGCGGGCGCGGCGTCGGGCCCGCGCTCATGGAAGCCGCCGAGACCTGGGCGCGTTCTCACGGCTTCACTGAAATCGCCTCCGACAGCGAGATCGACAATCGGGCTTCGTTGCTCGCGCACGAGGCCGCCGGCTTTGAAGAAGTCGAGCGGCTCGTGAAGTTCCGCAAGCGGCTCGACTAGCTCAAGAACCGACGCCGGCGGCCCGGCGCTCCCGGGCGAAGGCAATGAACCAATCGAGCGCAGCCGGCTGCATCATCGCTTCCCGGCTAGCGACTTTTTCCGGCGCCATGCCGGCGAGGATGCGGCGCACCGGGATCTCCATCTTTTTACCGGTGAGCGTGTAGGGGATCGCGTCGACGGCGTGCACCTCGTCGGGGACGTGGCGCGGACTGCACTCGGCGCGGAGCTTGGCCGCGATGCGCGCTCGAAGATCCTCGTCGAGCACGACATTGTCGGCGAGCCGAACGAACAGCGGCATGTAAAACCCGCCTCCGTCCAGCTCCAGGCAGACGATCAAGCTGTCCGCGATCTCGGCGAGCTGGTCGACGGCACGATAGATCTCAGCCGAGCCGATCCGAACCCCGTACCGGTTGAGCGTCGAATCCGAGCGTCCGTAGATGTAAGACCCGCCGCGCTCGTTGATCTTGATGAAATCACCGTGGCGCCACACACCGGGAAAATGCTCGAAATACGTCTCGCGATAGCGTGCGCCGCCGGGATCGTTCATGAAATAGAGCGGCATCGAGGGCGAGGGGCTCGTGACGACCAGCTCTCCCACTTCCCCGATCACCTCTTTGCCGTCATCGTTCCAAGCGTGCACGTCCATCCCAAGGAGCCGCGCCTGAATCTCCCCCGCGTACACCGGCAACAGCGGCGACCCGCCGACGAGTCCGCCGCACAACTCGGTCCCACCCGAGGGCGAGGTAACCCAGAGATCGCGCTTCACCGAATCGTAAAACCAGGCCGTCGATTCGGGCGTCACGGGCGATCCCGTCAACAAGACGCTGCGCAGCGCGGAAAGATCGAAAAGCTCGCGCGGCACGAGGCCGTACTTCTGCATCATCTGCACGAACGTCGGGCTCGCGCCGAACACCGTCGCACGCGCCTCCGCGGCGAGTTCCCACAACAGCGACGGCGCCGGGTGGGTCGGATGCCCGTCGTAGAGCACGACCGACGTGCCCTGCAGCAGCGACGAGAGCAGCGCGTTGAACATCATCCATCCGGTCGTCGTGTAGAAGAACATCCGCGACGACGGATCGAGGTCCCCGCCCAGGCCCGTGGCCTTGAGGTGCTCGAGCAGGACGCCGACGTGGCCGTGTACGATCGCCTTCGGCAGCCCGGTCGTGCCCGACGAGAACAGCACCCACAACGGATGATCGTGCGCGACGCGCTCGTACGCAAACGACTCCGCATCGACCGGCGCGCCCGCCAGCAAATCCGCCCACAGCAGCGCCCCCGCAAACGCTGGCCGCGAACTCGAGTCCAGATACGACAGCCACACGACGTGCCGGACGGTCGGCAACGCCGCACGGATCGTTTCGATTTCCGCGCGGCGGTCGAAGTCCTTACCCCCGAAGCGATAGCCGTCGGCCACGAACAAAACCGTCGGCTCGATCTGCGCGAACCGATCGGTCACCGTGCGCGCGCCGAACTCCGGCGCAGCCGACGACCAGACCGCACCGATCGCCGTCGTCGCAAGCATCGCGACGGCGGTCTCCGGAATGTTCGGCATGTAGGCCGCGACCCGGTCGCCGGGCCGCACCCCGAGCGCCCGCAACTGCGTCGCGAGAACGCGCACCGCTGCGCCCAACTCGTGCCACGACATCCGCGCGAGCGGCCGCAACTCCGAGCTGTGCACGAGCGCGGCTTCGCCGGGCGCTGCCTGCGCCTCGTAGCGCAGCATGTGCTCGGCGTAGTTTACGAGCGACCCCCGAAACCAAACCGCGCCCGGCATGACGCGCGCATCGAGCACGCGCTCGTACGGCTGAGACGACTGGACGTCGAAGAAATCCCAGACCTCCGACCAGAACGCCTCGAGATCGCTGACCGACCAGCGCCACAGCTCTTCATAGGTCGCGAAGCTGCGCCCGCGCGCGGCCAGGCCGCGCATGAAGCGTGCGATCGCCGTCGCCTCAGCGGCGCCGGGATCCGGTGTCCAGAGAAGTTCGCCTTCCGTCATGACCCTCGCTCGTCGCGACGACGCCGCGACTCCTGCAGCCGCGGGGCCGCCGGGAACGATCCCGCGGCGGGCGGCCGCTAACTTACGGTCGTCGCCGGCGCCCGAAACAAGTCCGAGCGCCGATCCGTATTTCTGGGGATGAACCTGCGCCGCTACCTGATCGTTTTGGTTGTCCTCCTCGCCGCCGGCGTTGCCACGCTCATCGCCACGCTGGTCTTGGCTCCGTTTGGTACCTCGAGCAGCGGCGGAAACGACGTGTCGGAAACGCGATCGGTCTCGGGCTTCGACCGCATCCGCCTGGAGGGCGCCTTCACGACCAGCATCACCGCGGGCGTTCCGCGGACGCGCGTCGTCGTCTCCGGGACCCAAGATGCCGTCGCTCGCGTTACGGCGGAAGTTCAGGGCGATACGCTCGTCGTCGGCCAGCGGTCCGGGTTCGACCCCTTCGGTCGCCCGCCGAAGGTCGAGATCAGTCTCCCCGCCTTGCGCGGCCTCGCGAATAGCGGCACGGGGTCGACGAACATCAGTGGCTTGACCGGTAGCGATATCGAGATCGAGAATGCGGGCGCCGGCTCGATCGTGGCCTCGGGCACGGCCGGGCGGGAAGACGTGTCGCTCAACGGCGTGGGCAAGATCGACACGACGGAGCTGGACGCGCACGACGTTACCGTCGACAGCAACGGCGTCGGCGCCGTGCACGTCCGCGCGAACGGGTCGCTCAAGATGAACCTAAACGGCGTCGGCGAGGTCCGCTACGCCGGAACTCCAAGCCACGTCGAAAGCCAGGTCAGCGGCATCGGCAAGATCGGCCGCCTCTAGTCACGCCCGCTCGTAACGCACTTCAACGGAGGTGCCGACGGATTATCGAGCCTGCGAAAGCGCGTTCACTCCGTTCGGGGCCACGAGGACCTTTCCGGCGCGTGCACCGCGCTGCGCGTGGGCAAGGGCGTCCTTGATATCGTCGATTGAATACATCTGCTCCACCGGCACGTTGAGTTTGCCGCCGCGTATCCTCTCAGCAATGTCCGAATAGATCTCACGGATCTCGGTTGCCGATCGCCTTTCCAAATGACGACCGAGCAGAAATCCTTTGAAATCGAGCCCGCGGAAGATGAGTTCAGAAGCCGGGATCGCGGGATCCTCGCCAGACATCGCACCGTACATGCAGACCGTCCCCCCGTCGGCCACACAGGAGGCGATTCGGGCCGTAGCGTCTCCGCCGACCGCATCGATGCCGAGCTTGACCGGAGCGCCTTTCGTGAATCCCGCTACCGACGCCGCTAGGTCTGGGCCATCAACGAGGCAAGCGTCCGCGCCGCCAGCGTAAAGTTCCTCGAATACATCCTGCCGGCGCGTAACGTTCACGGTACGAAGACCACGTTCTTTCGCGAACGAGATCACGAGCTTGCCGACTGAGGAATTGGCCACGTTCTGGATGATCCAATCGTTTGCTCCGAGACCCTCCACGATGTCGCCCAGAAGCAGCATTGCGGTCGGCGGATTGATCCGAATCATCGCAGCCTGAAGTACGTTCGTGTCGCGCGGCAGCGCGATCACGCGATCCGCCTTGACCCGGCGCTGCTGTGCCCAGTTCTCTCGATCGAGATTGGTGACGAGATCTCCGACCTTCACGCCGGTCACGGATGCTCCGGCCGAAATCACACGTCCGACGCCTTCTGCGCCCGGCGTTGCCGGAAGCGGAGGCTTCAGCCGGTAGCGCCCTTCACAGAAGGCAATATCTGCGGGGTTGATGGGAAAGGCGAGGACCTCGAATACGACCTCGTCTGCAGCCGGCTCACCGACCTCGGGACATTCGACGCATTCGGCGACCTCTTCCGGGCGGCCAAAGCGGCCGATCTGCACCTTTTTCATAGTCGGTCTTCGTACGGCGCAAGGCTCCTACGTCCACTCCCACTCGTAGGTTCCCGACGCGCGCTCACACATTCCGCGAAGAATCTTGTCATAAATTTCGATGCTGTCGATGCCGGGCATGGGAGCCGCGTTGAGGATCGCGCCGAACACTTCCGGCGGAACCTCTTGCATTTCAACCCCCTGCATCAACGCGTACCGCTGCAGATGGTTTCTGAACTTTGCCGAAGCGCGCGGCATGGCTTTGTGAACCGGGTCGCGCATCGCTTCCTCTAAAGAGACGAATCGCACCCCGGCGTCCTTGAAGGCTTCGATCACATCGTCCAGCATGTCGGCCCCAATTGGGGTTGCGTGTATCAGCCAGATGTACGGGATGTCGCGACCGAACATCCGTCTGGCAGCGTTGGCATGGTTCTGCAGTTGAAACAGTGCCGCATCGAGGAAGCTCTTTCGCAGCATCGCGAGGGCGGCTGCGTCCTTGCTCTCGACCGCGCGATAATAGGGAGCGATCCAGGCAAAATCTCCAAACCATGCGGTAATGGGAGCATTTTCGTAACCGCTCGCCTGCAGAAAGTCCTCCACCTCGCCCCGTTTGATCTCGGCTTGCCCAGACATGTCCATGGCGTAGCGGAAGTAGCGCTTGGGCGCCTTTTCGATCAGGTGCCCGATATGGGCTTCGGCCCGCTTGATATCGTCGCAATAGGACTTTGCCGACACCCAATTTAGGCAAGCGTGGCAATGCGTGTGATTGGCAAGATGGTGTCCGCTGTCGCACCAGTGCTCGAAGACCGAAATGAGACCCCGGTCCTGGTCGAGCGGTGAAGTATGGGGAAACCCGTAGATGCCCGACAAACCGTGCTTCTTGAACGTCTTGATCATGGAATCGACGACCGACTCCCGTGTGTAGCCGGCCGGGAGCGGAGTTCCATCCCAGATCAGCAGATCGTCTACGGTGATGACGACATCGATTGGCTTGGCCTGTGACTCGACACTCATTCGCAAGTTCTCCCAATATAGGTGTTCTATTGAGACTACTCAGAGAATGAGGTCTAGTTGTGGACCTTGCTATCTCAGGAACGAACGATCTTTGTAGCCGGAGCGCAATCCTTTTGGAGGCTGGTGGTCGACTCCGTTCGCCTGAATTCTGACGGCGTGCAGTCGAAGAGTTCCTTGAAGGCAGACGCGAACTGACTCGAGCTTGAAAAGCCGGCAGAGTGCGCGATTTCCGTGATCGTGATCTTCTTGTAAGGATTGGCAAGCATTTCAGCCGCGCGTCTTAACCGTTGCTCGCGGATAAATCGTTGGCTGGTCGTTCCGGTTGCCTGGAAAAGACCTTGAACGTAGCGTATGGAGATGCCCGCGGCGGAAGCGATGCCGGCCAGGTCAAGCTCCGGGTCACACAATCGCGCGTTGATCAAGCGCTTGATCCGGGTCAGCGTCGCCGCTCTCACGGCAGACTCGCAAGAGTAGGCGTCGACATTGTCCAACATGATCAACGCGAGAAGATCGCGGATGTGCCGCGCGCCGGCCATAAAGGCCTGATCGTCCATGAGGTCGGTGGACTCGGCAAAGGCGGAAATGAATGCAAGGGACGCGGCGAGGAGCGGATGACGGTCAAGAGGCCGTCCGCAGATCTTCTCGGGACGGCCTAGGCGACAGGCAATGTCCGCCCGTGAAAACGCGAACAGAATTGCCGTCAGGCTGCGAGCGTGTTCAAAAGTGCTCGGCTCGGACATGTCGACCGCTATGAACTGGCCCGGAGACAAGGTGGCCTGCCTTCCACCTTGGGAGATGACGACGGAATCGAAAAGCGGAACGACGACCTCGAAATTCGATACGCCGTCCGCTGCCACATGAGCGCGCTTTCGCTCGAGGCACTCGCGCTGCCCATCGAATTTTACGATCTGGAGACCGTCGCACCGCATCGCCACGATCTGACCGGCGTAGCTTTTCGGCATCGTACGGTGCACGGAAAACGTACCGTGGAGCTGGCTAACCCAGTCACCCCAAGAATGCAATTGCTTATCAGGGTGGATGCTGTTGGTCGAAAGATGGGTCCGGGTGATTCGGTCTTGCATAGTTTTCGTTGCTGCGGGTAGTCCGTGAACGTCGCGGCGAATTCCTCGGGCGTCTGCCGCCGCTCCGCTGCCCTGTCCAAGTCGCATCTACGTGGAATCCTCCGGTGCTTCTTTGCTTGGGTTTCTCGAACGCTTTGAGAGGAGGCCACTCATAGTGTCGGCACTTGCGAACGGTTCGTGGGCCCTGGAGGTGGACAGAAGCAATCTGGATGCGGCGCGCGTGAAGCACGAAGCGGGCGGCACGCTGCTCGAGAACCAAATACTGGTTCGCGTTGAGCGGGTAGCTATGACCGCCAACACCATGACCTACGCGGCTTTGGGTGACACCCTCGGATACTGGCGGCTTTTCCCGTCGGAACCCGGATGGGGCAGAATTCCGGCCTGGGGCCACGGCCGAGTGATCGTTTCGCGCTCGGCGGAGTGTGAAGTCGGCACTCTGCTTTTCGGATTGTTCCCGCTCGCATCGAGCGTGGTGCTGACCGTGCGCCGTTCAAGGCTTGGGTTTAAGGTGACGGACTCGCATCGCAGTGGGCTGAACCCCGTTTACAATCAATACTTCCAGGAAGCGGATGTATCCGATGACGTGCTTGCTGCGAAAGCCGCGTTTCATCCATTGCTGATTCTGTCGTTCGTCTTGCATCATCACTTGAAAGAGTCCGGTTGGTTCGATGCCGACGAAGTCGTCGTGCTAAGCGCCTCGAGCAAGACGGCGTTAGGATTCGCTTTTTTGGCGAGAAACGACGTGCCGTGCACCGGACTGACTTCGTTGCGTCAGCAAGAATGGCTCGAGGCGACACGAGTCTACGGGAAGGTCAGTGATTACGCCCGCGGCGCAAGCGAAATTCTCGGTCGTCGCGTCCTCATCGTTGACTTTTCCGGCGACGCTGCGGTGATGGAGCGGCTCATGCTCGAGCTGGGCGCGCGCGTCGCGTGGGTCGTGAAGGTCGGATATACCCATGTTGCCGAGGCCGTCGTCCTGGGGACTGCAGAGGAATCCGCGCGGTCGGAGGTCTTCTTTGGTCCAGCGCACATCGAGCGGCTGGTGAGGACCTTGGGAGGCGCCGAATTCAACCGGAATTTCGAACGTGCACTATCAGCCTTTGTCGCTGCTTCCCGACCATGGTTCACCGTCCACTACGTCGATGGCATGGCCCAACTCGTGGGCGCATATCAGCGACTGCGGCGGGGAGCATTGCCGGCATCCGAAATCCTGATCGCGCGCCCTAGTTACGGCTTGGAGAATGAACCCTAAACCCTAGCTTCAAGCCAGACCTCCGTCGAGGTTAGGGCCGGCGGCGAGCGCGTCGTGCCGGAGGTCGGTGACGAACATGTGGCCCGGTTCGTGCGTGATCGCGAACGGAATGCGGCTTGCAACGGCCACGGCCTGGGGGGTGACGCCGCATCCCCAAAAGACCGGGATCTCGCCGGCTTCGAGGTCGGGCGGGTCCCCGTAGTCCGGCGCGGCGAGATCGGCGATGCCGAGCGCGGCGGGATCGCCCCACGAAAACGGTTCTCCGTGCGCGATGCGATATGGCCGCGTAATGTCGCGCACGCGCTCGATCGCTTCGCGCGGATACGGTCGCATCGAGACGACCATCGTGCCGTGCAGGCGCCCGGCAGCTGCAAGCGGCACGCGCGTTCGGTACATCGGGACGTTTCGGCCCAACTGGTAATGTCGCGGCGCGAGCCCGGCTCGCGCAAGCGCCGTTTCGAACGTGAACGAGCATCCGATCAGAAAGGCAACGAGTTCCTGGCTCCAAAGTGAGCCGACCTCGGGCGGGTTCGCAAGCAACTCGCCATCGCGCCAAACGCGATAGGAGCCGAGATCGACGCGCAGATCGGCGCTCGGCGCGCAGGCCGGCGTGTACGAGCCCGGTGCGAGCTGCTCGAGCACCGGGCACGGTACCGGATTGCGCGCACACAGATCCGCGAACTCTTGTGCCCAGGCGGCGGGAACGACGCAAAGATTAGCCTGAACGACATCGGGCGCAACGCGCTGGGTGGGGCCTGAGATCCGTCTAGTGCGGATCGCCGCGCGGACTTCGTTCGAGGTCACGGTGCAGGCTCGATGCCGTCGCGCGCATCGCGCTCGCGCGCTACCGGATCGCGCTCTCCGGGGAGACCGAAACCGCCGCCGCCCGCGGTTTGCACGATGATCTCGTCGCCCGCGTCGAGCGCAACGGTCACCTTTGCGGGAAGCTCCTTAATCGTTTCGCCCGAGACCAAAAGGTGGCGCCCGGTTGCGCCGTCCCCGCCGCCTTCGATCCCTCTTGGACGCACCGTATGCCGTTCGGCCAGCAGCGACGCGGTCGCGCGACCTTCGCGCAGGGCGAAGGCACGCACGAGGCCGCTTCCGCCGCGGAACCTGCCATCGCCGCTCGTGCCTTCCGCAAACTCGTACGCGTGGATCTCGAGCGGCATCGCGCGCTCGATCGCCTCGATTGGGGTGTTGAGCGTGTTGGTCATGTGAACGTGAATCCCGTCGATTCCGTCGGCGTCAGGGCGCGCACCCATCCCGCAGCCGTTGGTCTCATAAAACGCCCACGAGCGGCCGTGCGCATCGATTCCGCCGATCATGACGTTGTTCATGGACCCGCCGCTCTGCGCCGGCAGCCGGCCGGGGGCGAGCTGCGCGAGCGCGCCGAGCACGAGATCGGCGTTGCGCATCGAGGTTTCGACGTTCCCGCCGCCGACGGCCGCGGGGCGGCGCGGGTTGAGCAGCGTCCCCTCTGGCACGCGGATCTCGAGAGGACGAAACGAACCGGCGTTCATTGGAATCCGCGGATCGGTCGTCGCACGGAACGCGTAGTACGCGCCCGAGAGCGTGACGCCGTACACCGCGTTGAGCGGGGCCTCGACCTGCGCGCAGGTTCCCGCATAATCGAGACTCATGGATTCGCCGGCCTTCGTGAGCCGGACGCGGAGAACGATCGTGGGCTCGCCGTTCTGGTCCTCCATCACGTCCTCGTGGTCGACGACGCCGTCGGGCAACGCCCGCAGTGCGGCGCGCGTACGCCGTTCGCCGTCGTCGAGCGCCTTGGCCAGCGACGCCTCGACGGTCGCGCGACCGTAGCGCCGAACGAGTTCGAGGAAGCGGCGCTCGCCGACGACGTTGCCGGCGATCTGGGCGCGCAAGTCTCCCGCGCGCGCCTCGGGCGTGCGCGAATTCGCGCGCAGCAATTCGACCATGTCGTCGACGACCCGATCGCCGCGCACCAGCACCAGCGGCGGCAGGACCGCTCCCTCGGCGAACAGATCGCGCGCGTCGGGCGGCATCGACCCGGGCACCGCGCCGCCGACGTCGGTGTGATGCGCTTTGTTCGCGCAATAGCCAAGCAGCGCGCCCCCGTCGTCGTACACCGCGCGAATGACGGTGACGTCGTTGAGGTGCGTGCCCGAAAGGTACGGATCGTTGACGACGATCATTTCCCCGGGTGCGATCGTCCAGCCGCGTTCCTCGAGCCAGGCGATGGTGCGCCGCAATCCCCACGGCAGCGAGCCGAGATGGACGGGAATGTGCTCGGCCTGCGCGATCAGGTTTGCGCGAGCGTCGAAGAGCGCACACGAATGGTCGAGGCGCTCTTTGATGTTTGGCGAGTACGCGGCATCGCGAACCGCAATGCCCATTTCCTCGCTCGCGTAGACGAGCGCCGATGAGACGAGTTCGGCCGTGATCGGATCGAGCGCGATCATGCCGTCTCCAATACCAGATCACCGAAACCGTCGACGTGCGCGTTCCATCCCGGCGCGACGTAGGTCGTCGCGTCGTATTGCTCGACGACCGCGGGCCCGGCGAACGCGTGACCGGGGAGCAGCGCGTTGCGCACCAGCACGGGCGTTTGGACGAACGCCGCTCCGTCGAAAACCGCGCGCATCTCGCGCAGCGCCTCGCTTGGCGGCGCAGCCGGTGCTGGGATGGCGCTGACCACGAGACGGGGTTTCTGGGTCACGCCGATTCCGGCGACGCGTACGGTCGCAATTTCGACGGCCTCGCGCCTCGCCGAGAAGCCGTAGCGCCGGTCGTGCGCGCGGTGGAAGGCTTCGATCGCGTCGGCGAGCGTTTCGCAAGCCGTCACGGTTAATTCGGTGGACTGTCCCAGATAGCGCAGATCGAGTTCGCGAACGAACGTGCGATCGCGCTCCGCGACGCCTTGCTCGGCGAGCGCGCCGTCGACCTCGTCCGCGAGCACGGCGTGCAGATCGCAGGCCCGGCCCCAGGCGCGGTCGTCCGCCGTTTCGACGAGCGATCGCACGCGCACGACGCGAACGTCGGCCGCGAGCAACCCGTACGCCGAAAAAACGCCCGGCAGCGGCGGAACGACGACCCGCCCAACGCCGATCTCTTCGGCCACCGCGCAGGCGTGCAGCGGACCGCCCCCTCCGAACGCGAGCAAACAAAAATCGCGCGGATCGTGGCCGCGCTCGACCGACACGATTCGCAGCACCTTTGCCATCTCGGCATCGACGAGCGCGACGATCCCGGCTGCCGTTCGCTCGAGGTCGCCGTCGAGCGGTGCCGCCACCGATGCGAGCGCTGCGAACGACCGCGACGCGTCGATCGGGAAAGCGCCGTCGAGCAACGCGCGCGGGTTCAGCCGTTGCAGGATCACGTTTGCATCGGTGACGGTCGGCCGATCGCCTTTTCCATAGCAGGCCGGCCCCGGATCGGCGCCCGCCGAGAGGGGCCCCGCACGCAAGGTGCCCACCGCGTCGAGCCACGCGATCGTGCCGCCGCCGGCACTCACCTCGGCCAGATCGACGAACGGGAAGCGTACGGGATATCCGCTGCCCTTCACGGAGCGGCCGCTGTGCGTCGTGCCGGCCGCTTCAAACGATGCGCTTACCTGCGGGATGCCGTCGAAGATCGTCCCGGCCTTGGCCGTCGTCCCGCCCATGTCGAATGACAACACGTTTGCGAGCCCCAGAGCCCGGCCCAGGAACGCCGCGCCGATTACACCGGAGGCCGGCCCGGATTCGATGAGCGCGGCCGGCGCGCTTGCCGCGCGCTCGAGTGCCGCCATTCCCCCGTCGGAACGCATGACGAAGATCGGTGCGGCGACGCCGAGCGCTCGAATACCGATGGCGACCCGCTCCAGATACGCGCGCACGATCGGCGTCAGCGCCGCGTTGACGACGGTCGTCGAAAATCGCTCGTATTCGCGGTACTGTGGATCGACGACGTGCGAGAGCGAGATCTCCGCCTCGGGGATCGCCGCGGCGATCGCGGCGCCGACCGCGCGTTCGTGCGTGCCGTCGACGTCGGCATGCAGTAGTCCGACCGCGATCGCCGTGATCTTGCGCTGCCGCAGGACCTCGATCGCACGATCGACCGATGCCGGGTCGAGCGGGACGAGCACGCCGCCGTCGTATCCCCGCCGCTCGCGCACGACCAGGCGATCTTCGCGTAAGGCGAGCGGCTTGGGTCTGGTCACGTGCAGATCGTAGAGCGAGCTACGGTTCTGCCTGCCGATCTCGAGCACGTCGCGAAAGCCTTCGGTGGTGATGAAGGCCACGCGCGGCAATTCGAGATGAATCTGGCCGAGCAAGGCGTTCGTTGCGATCGTCGACGCGTGCGCGAGCAGCGCGATTTCAGCAGCCTGGACCTCGCCCAACAGCGCGCGAACCGCAGCGAGCAGTCCTTCCTCGGGCGCGCGCGGCGTCGAGGAGATCTTCCGGCGCACGAGCCGGCCGTCATCCGCAAGCGCGACCAGATCGGTAAACGTTCCACCGATGTCGACGCCGACGCGCCAGCTCACGATGCGATGCCCAAGAAAGCTTCGCGCACGAGCGGGTCGTCGCGCAGTGCCGCAGCCGGACCTTCGAGTACGATGCGGCCGGTCTGCAGGACGTAGCCGCGAGCCGCGACCGCCAGCGCTTCGCGCACGTTCTGCTCGACCAGCAGCACGGCCGTGCCGGCTGCTGCGATTTGCCGAACGCCCGCATAAATCTGCGGGATGAGCACCGGCGCGATCCCGAGCGATGGTTCGTCGAGCATGAGCAGGCGCGGTCCGCTCATCGTTCCGCGCGCGATTGCGAGCATCTGCTGCTCGCCTCCGGAGAGTGTCGAGGCGCGCTGCGACATTCGCTCGCCAAGGATAGGGAACGCGCCCAGCGCCGCGGCGAGGCGCTCCGAACGCTTCGCCCGGTCGCGCTCGACGTAGGCGCCGAGCAGCAGGTTGTCGCGCACCGTAGCGCTTGCGAACACGCGCCGGCCTTCGGGCACGTGGGCGATGCCCGCGGCCACGATGCGGTCGGCGGCGAGCGTCGTGATGTCCGCATCGTCGAAGCGGATTCGGCCCCGCTCGGCCCGCACCAATCCGCTGATCGCGCGCAGCAACGAACTCTTGCCGGCGCCGTTGGCCCCGATCAGCGCGACGATCTCGCCGCGCCCGGCGTGCAGCGACACACCTTGCAGCGCGCGCATCCCGTCGTAGGCGACGGCGAGGTCGTCGATCGCGAGCAGTGCACTCATGAAGCGTCCTCGAGCGGCGGACCGAGGTACGCCGCGATGACGCCGGGGTCGCGCACCGCGTCTGCAGGCGTGCCGGAGAAGATCGTCTTGCCGGCCGCGATGACGACGAGGTGGTGCGCGATCGGCATCAGCACTTCCATCACGTGCTCGACCATCACGACCGTGACCCCGCGTTCGAGGATGCGGCGCAAGAGGGCCACGGCGTCGCCGCACTCGGCCGGCGTCAGCCCCGCCATCACCTCGTCAAGGAGCAGAAGCTTCGGTTCGGTAGCGAGCGCGCGTGCAACCTCGAGGCGCTTCTTGTCGGCGATCGTCAGCATGCGCCCTAGGCGATCGCGCTTGGCCGCGAGGCCCGTGAATGCGAGCAACTCTTCGGCTTGCGCGCGCGCATCGGACAGGCGCGGATGACGCAGCAGCGCGCCGGTCGTGACCGACTCGAGCACCGTCATGTCCGCGAACGTCTGCACGATCTGGTAGGTCCGCCCGATGCCCAGGCGCGCGACGCGATAGTAGGGAAGCCCGGCGATCTGCCGGCCCGCGAAACGAATGCTGCCGGCAGTGGGGCGCATTGCGCCCGCGATGCAGCCGAACGCGGTCGACTTGCCGGCGCCGTTAGGCCCAATGAGGCCGGTCAACTCGCCTTCGGCCGCGTCGATGTCGACGCCGTCGAGTGCGCGAACGGAGCCGAAGCGTTTGGAAACGCTTCGGACCTCCAACAGCGCCGTCATGCCGCCTCCAAAGCCCCACGCCGCCGGCGCAGCGCGTCGATGATGCTGCCGACGATTCCGTGCGGACGCCACGCCGCAATCAAGCAGATGATTGCGCCGTAAATGACGAGGTCATAGCCCCTCCCGCTGCCGCCCAGCCGCAGCGCAACGGCCTTGGCGAGCAACACGTAAACCGATGCGCCGGCCAGCGGCCCCCACAACGTTCCGATTCCGCCGACCACGCCAATCAGCGCGATGTCGATCGAGATGCTCAGGGCCAGGGTCGACGGCGGGTCGACGAACAGCGTGTACTGCGCGTACAAGACCCCCGCCAGCGCCGCGAAGGTCGCGCAGGCGGCAAACGCGAGCAACTTCGAGCGCCGTTCATCGATGCCGACCGAGGCTGCGGCGGCGTGGTTGGCGCGCAGCGCGCGCAAGTAGTACCCCAGACGCGAGCGCTCGAGCGCGATCGTGGCGAGTTGTACGAGCGCGAAGAGCGCGAGCGCGAGCGCGACGTACGGTCCCTTATTGGAAAACTGCAGCCATGCAAAGCCGTTCTTGATCGGCAGCTCGAAGCCGTTCGCGCTTCCGAGCCAACCCTGCGTCCGCACGTAGGTATCGACAAGCGCGCCGACGGCGATCGTCGCGATCGAGAAGTAGTGCCCGCGTAGCGCGAGGGTGGGAAATCCGGTCACGAGCGCGAGTCCCGCGGCGACCAGCGCACCGCCCGGCACAGCCAGCCACGGCGAAAGCCCGGCGTTCGTGCAGAGCGCCGCTGCGTAGGCACCGCAGCCGAAGAAGATCGCGTGGCCGAACGAGATGTTCCCGGCGTAGCCGCTAATCCAGTTCCACGACTGACCGAGCGTCGCGTAGAGAAAGAGCGTGAACACCAGATCCAGGGCGACCGCATTCTTCGAACCGAAGGCGTACAGCAGGCCGAGGGCGACGATCGTGGCCAGCGCGATCAGATGCGGGCGCGCGCTCATCGGCGTCCGAGTAGCCCCTGCGGGCGAAGCAGGACGACCGCCAGGTACGCGAGGTACACCGGGACCATCTTGAGTTCGGGCGAGAGATAGAAGCCACCGAGGACCTCGAGCAGACCGACCAGCAGCGCCGCAATGAGCGCGCCCTCGATGCTGCCGAACCCGCCCAACGCAACGACGACGAAAGCGGTCAACGCAAACTGTGCGCCGACCGTCGGATAGACGGGATACGACAGCATCAAAAGTGCTCCCGCGGCGCCGACGCAGGCGGATCCGATGCCGAAGGCCAGCGCGTTGATGCGCTGCACGTTGATGCCCATCAAGGTCGCGGCGATCCGGTCCTCGGCGACGGCGCGCATCGCGCGGCCGCTCTCGGTGTACTCGACGAACGCGTAGACGAGCCCCGTCAACACGAGCGCGCCGAAGCCTTCGGCGAGCGCCGATTGTTCGAGTGCGATCGGCCCCAGATGCACGGTTCCCTGGAGCGGGCGGTTTGGCGCGGAGAAATAGTCGCTCGAGAACAGCGCTTGCGCGGTTCCTTGCAGCAGCACGAGCAACCCGAACGTCCCGAAGACCGTCGCCTCCGGCGGCCCGGCGAGCAAGCGCCGCACGAACACGCGATAGACGACGATGCCGAACAGGAACAGCGCGGCGGCGACGAGCGGCAAGCCTGCGAACAGATCGATACCGAGCAGCCCGAGGCCAAGCGCCGCGTACATTGCCAGCATCAGAAACTCACCGTGCGCGAAGTTCACCACGTCCATCACGCCGTAGACTAACGTGAGCCCGAGCGCGACCAGCGCAAAAACAAGACCGGTCAACAGGCCGCCGGCGACGAGTTGCGCGAAGGTCGTCAGTGTTTCCACGCCGGCATCGGCCAGACGACGGCCTTGACGGCGACGTCGAACGGCCAAACCGTTTCGTACTTGCCGTTTTGGATCTGTTCGATGATTCCGACGCCGCCGTCGTTCTGGCCACTCGGGTCGAAGTGAATGCTCTTCCACGGCATCAACGTGCGGTTGCCGGGGATGTTCGTTTTGATCAACGCTGCGCGAATTGACGCGGGATCGGTCGAGTGCGCCCGATCGAGCGCGTCGGCGAGAACGAGGACGCCGGTGAAGTCGCGCGCGGTATTGCCGTCGAGCGGTTTGCCACCAAAGCGCGCGCGGAACAGCTGATCGATGAGCGGAACGGATTTATTGCGCTGCTTGATGTCGAGCGAGAAGACCTCGCGCGTGAAGACGCCTTCCGCGTCGTCCCCCTCGGTTCTAATGAAGCCCGGATCGATGAACCCGGCGTCCTGCCCGAAGATGCTCTGGACGGCGACAGCCTGGTCTTTCAGGCCGCGCATGAAGAGCAACGCATCGGGCAGATACGAGGACATCATCAGCACGTCGGGTGCGGCGCTTTTGATCTTCTCGACTTCGGCGTTGACCTCGGTCGTCGTCGCGGGATACGGGATGCGCGCCACGATGTCGTAGCCCGAAGACTTCCCAATCGACTCCTCGGCGTCGCCGGATCCCGTCCCGAAGAGGCCGTCTTCGTTGACGACGGCGACCTTGTGAATTGCGATCTTCTTGGTCGTCTTGAGGTCGGCCAGAAAATCGTAGAAGTTCTGCGCGAAGGTGGCGTCGTTTGGGGTTGCGCGGAAGAACCACTTCAAGCCGCGCTGGGTCAGCGACGGCGCCGACGAGTCGGGGTTGAGGAACGGGATGCCGTAGCGCTCGGCGACTTGCGACGCAGTCGCCGTCGTCGAGGAAATGTAGGCCCCGATCAGCGCGACGGCATGATCCTGCGTGATCAGCTCTTCGGCGGCGGCTCGCG
>Ga0302325_10015321_pt1 | contig 16301 bp, 16 predicted proteins | sample Palsa_T0_2_FD_201948 | JGI IMG/M metagenome (GOLD analysis project Ga0302325, IMG submission 201948) | Peat permafrost microbial communities from Stordalen Mire near Abisko, Sweden - Palsa_T0_2 | ecosystem: Environmental > Terrestrial > Soil > Palsa > Peat permafrost | place: Sweden: Abisko... | reverse complement strand
CAATGGGAATGAACCCGTCGAACAGCTCCTTCGTGGTCGCGCCGAAATCGCCCGCGCTGTCGCACACTTCGGGCAGCACTTCGCGGGGAACGCGGAACAGCGTCAGCATCTCCTCGTCCCAGGCGAGCGTTTTGAGATCGAGCAGCATGGTGCGCGAGGCATTGGTGACATCGGTCGCGTGCACCTCGCCGCCCGTGAGCTTGTAAATCAGCCAGCTATCGATGGTGCCGAACGCCAGCTCGCCCCGCTCGGCGCGGGCGCGGGCGTCGGGAATATGATCGAGCAGCCATTCCACTTTGGTCGCGGAGAAATAGGGATCGAGCAACAGCCCGGTGCGCGCGGTGACGGCCGGCTCGCAGCCGTCTTCTTTCAGGATGCGACACCGCTCGGCCGTGCGCCGGTCCTGCCACACGATCGCATTGTGGAGAGCCTTGCCGCTCGCGCGCTCCCACAACACCGTCGTCTCGCGTTGATTGGTGATGCCGATGGCGGCGATGTCGCGCGCCGCCACGCCCTTTGCCGCCACGCGGCAGCAATTGAGAGTGGCCTGCCAGATCTCCTCCGCATCATGCTCCACCCAGCCATTGGCGGGATAGATCTGCCGCAACTCGATCCCATGCGATGCCATCGGCCGCGCTGCGGAATCGAACAGGATCGCGCGGGTGGATGTCGTGCCCTGGTCGATGGCGAGGATGAAGGGCGGTTCGGGGGTCATGACGCGGTTCCAGCTTAAACACTTTTGGAGCGCGGGCACCGTGCCCGCCTGCGCTAGAGCTCCGACGGACAGTCCACGTAGTCCGGCGGAGCCTTGGTGTCGCCAGAACGCATCGTAACAATGTCGCCGCCCCTGCGGGCAAGATGCCTGCGCTCCCCCGACTCAAGATTTCCCATTCGATTGCCGGCCATGGCGGGATTGAGCCTTGCTCGCCCAGGCCGTCAGTTGCTGGGAACGAAGGCCGTCAGCGTGCTGCCCACCGGAACGACAATCGTTCCTTCCCCGGCTGCCATGCCGCCCGGATCGCCGACATTCGGAATAATTCCCGACCAAAGCTGGGCGCCCGTTTCGCCATTCAGCACATACAGATAAGCTCCGGAGGCGATAACCACCTGTCCGTTCACGACGAGAGGCGCCGCGGAAAACGCGCCCTGACCGGCAAAGCTCCAAATCTGGCTGTCGCTTTTGAGATGACTGGCGGTCAGCAGGGTGCTGTTGCCGTTGTAGTAGAAAGTCAGCAGAACCTTTCGCTTGGCCGGAGTTTCGAAAAATACCGGCAATTCATTTGCCGAAGCCGACGATGTAAAGGTTCCGACGGGGTTTCCGGTCTCGCTGTCGAGAACGAGAGGGCCGTTAGCGCCTGCCACATAGACCTTCCGGTCGAAATAAACCGGTGTGGAACCGCTGTAGGTCGCGCAGTTGCAGACACTATAGTGCCAGTGCACCTGGCCGGTCGAAGGCGCGAACTTGTAGAACTGAAAGCCATAGGCGACATACACGCCGCCATCACCGTACGCCGGTTGACTACCGTAGCCGTCTTCCACCCTTTGCGTCCACAAGATGGCACCCGTATTTTCGCTGACGGCATAGAGCGTTCCGCCGCCGGTTTGCGAGCCGCCACTGACAAAAACGATTCCATCCTTCGCCATGGGACCGGACACGAACTGGGTATTACCGGGAAGCTGGATGCTCCACTTGAGCTTGCCGCTATCCCCGACAAACGCCTGCAATTGGCCGGCGAATGTCACGGTGAACACCCGGTCGTGATCGTAAGTGATGTAATTGAAATCCGTCTCTACCGACTTTTGCCAAACTATTGCGCCGGTCGCCAGATCGATAGCAAACAACTCGCCGTCGGTCGCCGCGAAAGCCATACCGTCGCCGATGAGCGGAGAGTAAACGGCGTTCCCGAGATTGACGCTCCATGCCTGTTTCAAAGGCGTCGTGAGCGGCGTCGTGAAGTCGATGTCGCCGGAATGTGCGACATTGATTTGGGGGTCGATAGCATATTGGCCTTGCGGACCGGCAGCCAAACCGTGCCCGGCGGCAAATACTCCGGCTGCAAACGCAATGCCCGCCGCAACGAATTCTTTGATCTGCATGACTTTCCCCCCAGCGAATTTACGAGTTCGCCGACATCGTCTCGGAATGACTTCGGCTTGAGGCGGATTATTGTATTTTTTCTCCGCCCCATGAAGCCGCAAGATCGAGCAAGGGGCCGCCCGGATGCATCGCATTCGACTCAAAGGCCGCCGGACTCCGTTACCTTAACACGCTGTTAACGCTGGTTGCCTAGCATGGGAACTTGGCCGCTGAAGGCGGTTTTGGGATGCAGAAGGGGCAATGCGGTGGGGTTGAGCGCAGTTGATATCAACGACATGGGCCGGCTGGTCCAATTGGTCGCGAATCCCGGCGGCACCAGCCGCGACGACATCTACCTTGCCGTGGCGTCTCTCTATCAAACCCAGGCTCCCAATCTTTCCGAACGCGAACGCGGGATGATGCGCGAAATCCTCCAGCGGCTGGCAAAGGACGTCGAAATGGCGATCCGCATCGCGCTGGCCGAAAAGCTGGCCGACGATCCGGCAGCGCCGCTCGACCTGATCCTGCTTTTGGTCGACGACAGGATCGAAGTCGCCCGCCCCATCATCCTGCGCAGCCACCGGCTGGGCGATGCCGAAATTCTAGCCTTCCTTGACCAGACCGGGCCCGAGCATCACGCTGCCTGCGCCGCGCGCCCCGAAATCGGCGAGCCGGTTACCGAGATTCTTGCCAAAAGCGAAGCCGAACCGGTGCTGGTCGCCCTCGTCCGTAACGCAACGGCGAAGATCGGCCGCGCCACCTTCGAAACGCTGGTCGAGAAATCGCGCCGCATCGCCGTGATCCAGGAACCGCTCGCCCGCCGGGACGACCTGCCCGCTCCGCTCGCCACCCAGATGTGCGCCTGGGTCTCGGACGCGCTCAAAACCTACATCGTGCACAGCCACAAAATCGCGCCCGATGCGGTCGCCTCGGTTCTCGGCCAGGCCATGCAGGCCGTGCAGCAGAGCCAACCCGCGCAAGCGGGAGACGCAAGTGCCCAGAAACTCGTCGACAAGCTCGCGGCCGCCGGACAATTGCGCGCAGGCTTCCTGCTGCGCGTGCTGCATCAGGGCCAGATGGACATGTTCGATGTCGCGTTCGCGAAGCTTCTGCGTCTGGGCGCCGGCGAATTCCGCGCCGTGTTTTATCGCGGCGGCCCCCGCGCCGTGGCGCTCGCCTGCCGGGCCGTCGGCATTGACAAATGCGTGTTCCAGACCGTGTTCGATCTGTCCCGCAAATCGCGCGGGGTCTCCCTCACGATCACCAACGAAGAGCGCCACGACGTGGAGGCGATCTTCGGAGCCGTCTCCAAGGCCGAGGCCGTCGATCGGCTGCATTGCTCGAAGGCGGCTTAAGTTGCGACTTTCCTCCCCCGTTTACGGGAGAGGGCTGAGCGACAGCGAGGCGGAGGGGCCCCCCTTCGACCCGCTACGCGGGCCACTTCCCCCGTAAACGGGGGAAGAAAAACCTGTGCCAAACCTGCTAACGTCCGGGAATGATCGATCCGTTCGGCCGGCATATCACCTATCTGCGCGTCTCCGTCACGGACCGCTGCGACTTCCGCTGCGTCTATTGCATGACGGAGCACATGACCTTTTTGCCCAAGCCGGAATTGCTGACGCTCGAGGAGCTGGAGCGGTTGAGCGCGGCGTTCATCGCCAAGGGCGTCGACCGCATCCGGATCACGGGCGGCGAGCCGCTTGTCCGCCGGAATGTGATGAGCCTGATCGAGGGGTTGGGTGGACGTATCGGTGCTGGGGGATTGCGGGAGCTCACGCTCACCACCAATGGCAGCCAGCTTTCGCGTTTTGCGCGTCCACTGCACGACGCGGGAGTCCGGCGGATCAATGTCTCGCTCGACACGCGCGACCCGGAAAAGTTTCGCGCCATCACCCGCTGGGGCGATCTCGCAAAAGTGCTGGCGGGGATCGATGCAGCGCAGGATGCGGGCCTCGCGGTCAAGATCAACATGGTCGCGCTCAAGGACATCAACGAGGACGAGATCGCCGACATGCTGGCCTGGGCGCATGGTCGCGGCATGGACCTCACCCTGATCGAGACCATGCCGATGGGCGAGATCGACGGCGACCGGGTCGCGCAATATCTGCCGCTGTCGCTTGTGCGCGCGCGGCTGGCGGAAAGCTACACGCTCGCGGATGACGATTACCGCACGGGCGGTCCGGCGCGCTATGTGCGCGTGGCGGAGACCGGCGGACGGCTCGGCTTCATCACGCCCCTCACGCACAATTTCTGCGAAAGCTGCAATCGCGTGCGCCTCACTTGCACGGGCACGCTGTTCATGTGCCTGGGCCAGAACGACGACGCCGATCTGCGCACGCCGCTGCGCGCGTCGAACGACGACGCGACGCTGAACGCCGCCATCGATGCGGCGATCGCGCGCAAACCCAAAGGCCATGATTTCGTGATCGACCGCCGCCACCGCAGGCCTGCGCTGGCGCGGCACATGTCGCTGACAGGCGGCTGACCATGGCCCACGCCCTGCATTTCGTCGCCTCTCCGGCGCCCGATGCGCGCGCTGCCCTCACAACGATGCTCCAGACCTATCACGACGTAGGTCCGGAAGACGCCGATGTGATCGTGGCGTTGGGGGGAGACGGCTTCATGCTGCAAACGCTTCACAAATTCCTGGGCCAGGGCAAACCGATCTACGGGATGAATCTGGGTTCGGTCGGTTTCCTGATGAACGAGTTCAAGGACACCGGCCTGGAAGAACGTCTCGCGGCGGCCGAGTCCGCGCAGATTCACCCGCTGTGCATGAAGGCGACCAACAGCAGCGGGGAAAGCTACGACGCGATCGCGTTCAACGAAGTGTCTCTCCTGCGACAGACGCAGCAGGCGGCCAAGATTCGCATCATCGTGGATGGCAAGTCGCGCATCCGCGAGCTGATCTGCGACGGCGTGCTGATTTCGACGCCGGCCGGGTCGACTGCTTATAATCTCTCGGCGCACGGCCCGATCCTGCCGATCGATGCGGCGCTCCTTGCGCTGACGCCGATCAGCGCGTTCCGGCCGCGGCGCTGGCACGGCGCGCTCCTGCCCCATCGCGCCAAGACCCGCTTCGAAATCCTCGAGCCGGACAAAAGGCGCGTCAGTGCAGTCGCCGACGATTTCGAAGTGCGCGACGTGATCTCCGTCGACGTCGCCGAGGACCGCACCATCGCGATGACCATGCTGTTCGACGCCGGCCACAGCCTGGACGAACGCATCCTGGCCGAGCAGTTCATCGATTAGGCACTATTTTTCCTGGCCGCGCTGCCGACAGGTCGGCCCTGCATCGGACGCGTGCCGCTCCACAACCATCCGTCTCTTACGCTGCCCATACGCTTCGGGGGGCGTTCGCGATGATCGGGAAATGCAGCGTATTGGCAGCATTCGTTTTGGCATCGCTATCGGCCCTGCCGGCCGCCGCGGACAACGTCTCGGATATCGTCACGGCACGCGCCGCCGTCGACCGCGGCGACTGGAAGATTGCGCTCGATCCGCTCGCGCGGCTGACGGCACAATCTCCCCTGAACGGCGAATTCCGTCTGTCGCTGGCCCGCGCGCGTTACTACACCGGCGACTTCGCGGGCGCCGAGGCGGATTACAAGACGGCCTTCGCGTTAAAAGCGGAAGATCCTGCGCTTGCGGCCTATGGCGTCGCCAAATGCGCCGCGCGCCTCGGCACTTCGGCCGATGCGATGATTTGGCTGAAGCGCGCGGTTTCGCTCGGTTTCCGGCGGCTGGAAGACGCGCGCAGCGACGACGACCTCGCAAGCCTGCGCAGCAATCCGGAATTTCGTAAGCTTCTGGGCCTACCGGGCTCGACACCGCCGTCGCGCGACGACGGTTGGCGCGGCGATATCCGGTTTCTGGCAGATTGGGTGGAACACAAATCCTATCACCCTTTCCGAACCGAAACCGCGGACCGTTACGCGTCCGGCGCCACCTATACGCCGGCAGAATTCGAAGCGGCATCCCAGAAGCTGATCGCAGACGTTCCCAAGCTCGGCGACCGCGCGATCGAAATCGCCTTGTTTCGGCTCGTGGCCGCGCTCGGCGACGGACACTCGATCGTCGCGGGCTCGCGAACCCGCATCGAATTCGCGCTGACCTTGCCGCTCGGTTTCCATGTGTTCGATGACGGCGTCCACATCGTCTCGGCAGAACCGAAATGTGCCGACCTGCTGGGCGCAAAACTGACAGCACTCGACGGCATGCCCACAGCTGACGCGCTCGCGAAGATCGATCCCCTGGTCGGCCGCGACAATCCGCAATGGCTGAAGGCGATGGAGCCGCAATATCTGCGGCATGTTCCGTTTCTCAAGGAGCTTGGAATTGCGAAGGAGGAGAACACCGTGGGACTCACGGTGGAAATGCGCGACGGCACTGCGAAGACGGTTCAGGTGGATGCCGACGCCACCGCGCCGGACATCTGGAACGCTCTCCCCAAGCCGCAAGGCTGGACCTGGATCGGCGACGGCAGCAAGGCCGCATTCCAACGCGACAACGACAAACCCTATTGGTGGAGCTGGGACGCGGAAAATCGGATTCTTTACGTCCAATACAACAAGATTGCCGATAGCGGGACGCAAATGCTCGCGGAATTCGCGGCCGAATTGTCTGGCGCGATCGCGAAATATTCCGTCGACAAGCTTGTGATCGACATGCGCAACAACAATGGCGGCGATACCTATCTGAACCAGCCGCTGCTGGCGGCGATCGCGGGCAACGGCAAGGTGAACCGTCCGGGACATCTCTATGTCATCGTCGGGCGGCGCACGTTCTCGGCCGCAATGAACGCCGTTTCCTATTTCGGAAGATTCACGAAAGCGATCTTCGTGGGCGAACCCACGGGTGGAAAACCCAATGCGCCGGGCGACGAGACATTTTTCACGCTTCCCTATAGCGGCATCGCAATCAATCTTTCGGACCGCTACTGGCAGGGCGGCTGGCCGGACGATTTCTCCGATTCCCGTGCGCCCGACATCGCCGTGCCCGAGACCTATGCCGACACTGCGGCGGGCCGCGACGCGGCGATGGACGCGATAAAGGCCCAGTCTTTGCCGCCCGGATGAGCGCAGGCTTCAGCCCGACACTCAACGGGCCTCCGAAGCGTTCCCATCGAATTTGAGGCCGCCGACGACCAGGTCGACTTCATTGCCGTCGGAGGACAAGGGCAGATAACACGCCTCGAAATCGCGGTAGGACTTCTCCCGGTGCCAGAATGCCTTTCCGATGCGAAAGCGAGGACTGCGGGTTTCAACGACCTCGTCCAGCACCGCGTTCATCGTGGCGGCAGCCTCTTCGGTCATTCCTGTCGTCGCGGGCTTTCCGGTGTTGTTGACGCCTACGAAACGCACGATGTTCTCGCCGACGAGGCGGATCGTATGTGGCGTCCCATCCCTGCCGACATTCCAGATCATCAGGTCCGGCAGCAGAACCTTGATCTCCGGCGGGCGAATGTCGGCGCGCGGCGGTGCTGCGCGCGAACCCCGCTTGGCAATCCAGTATTCGAGAAGGCTCTGAAGATCCGGATGGCGCGGCGCCTCGATGAAAATCGGCTTTGCGAAGGGCATGCTGGGGGTGGCGATCGCTGATCCCTCTCATTATTGCGCAGGCCAAACAGACAAACCGCGCCCGCGCGAATCGGAAAACTAACGGATTATGAACCAGATGGTGAAGATTGGCAGCGCTTCACCGCCCGTTAAGCCCCGTTAAGCTAAGTTTGTCATCCGTATACGAGGCGTCGGGACGTTTCCGGCGCGGCCAGGACGCGCATGAGCGGCTACAGATTCGACCGGCTGAAGCTTCTCGTCGTCGACGACAACGCGCATATGCGCAAACTCGTCGTCACGATCCTTCAGGCATTCGGCACAATCCAGATCTTCGAGGCGACCGAAGGCGAACGCGCCTGGGCGATCCTGCGCGACGCCAATCCCGATGTGATTTTTCTCGACTGGATGCTGGAGGGAATGAACGGACTCGATCTGACGAAAATGATCCGCACCTCGACCGCGAGCCCCAACCCCTTCGTGCCCATCATCATGCTGACCGGCTACACCAGCCTCGACCACGTGCGCCAGGCGCGCGATGCAGGCGTCAACGAATTTCTCGCCAAGCCCGTTTCGGTGAAAGCCATTCTCTCGCGGTTGACGGCCGTGATCGAGCACCCGCGCCCCTTCGTGCGCACCCAAGCCTATTTCGGCCCATGCCGGCGCCGGCGCGGCAATGCCGAATATCAAGGTCCGGAGCGGCGGTCGGACGCAAATATGAGCGCCATCGAAGAAGAAGCAGCAGCCTGATCGGGGGATTTATGGCGAAGCAACAACCAATCGAAATATTCATGCCGCCCAACATGTTAAAAGCCAAGGTCGGCGGCTCCGGCGTCGGCCTGGACATGGGCGCCATCAAACGCGCCGAGCAAGCGATGGAAGGCCTCAAGACGGAATTCGCCGATTGGATGGCCGACGGTGTGCGCCAACTGATCGAAGCCCGCGATTTGTTCGCCACGGCGCCCAGTGACGAAACGCAGGAAAAATTGTTTCAGGTCGTCCATGACCTGAAGGGCCAGGCGCTCACGTTCGGTTATCCGCTGGCGGCGCGTGTCGCATCTTCTTTATGCCGCCTGCTGGAAGGCGGCAGCCAGAAAGCCGCAATTCAACTCATCACCGCCCATGTCGAGGCGATCCGCGTGATCGTGCGCGACAACGTCAAGCAGAACGCACCCCAGGTCGCAGCCATGCTGGCGGCGGAACTGGAAGCACGCGTCGCCGAAGTGCTGCCGGAGACGCAGAAGAGATAATTACATCTCGTCGCGCAGCGATGCGCTCGTCTGCTCGTAGCCCGCATCGTCGCGGATGCGCAGGGTATTGCCGTTCGGTCCGGCTTCGATCCAGGGTGTCACCGTCACGGGCGGCGCAACACGCGCGGCCTTCAAAGCCTCGGCCACCGTCTTCGAGCGCGCGAGTTTCATCAGATTGGCTTTGGTCGGGAAGATCACGTTCCATTTCTTGCGGTCTGCGATCGCATCGTCGGGACGGATCCAGACCGAGTCCACGCTCTCGCGGCCGTCATGGCTGCCGGCGTGTCCCACGGGAGACGACGCGAGAAAGAAATGCGTGTCGAACCGCTTCGGCATGTTCTCGGGCGTGATCCAGTGCGCGAAGCGGGCGAGCTCGTCGCAGGCGAGCCGCAGATTTTCGGCGCGCAGCATGTCGAGCAGGCTGATCTCGGCTTTCTCGAGCTTGTGGCGATAGGGCTCGAGCCTCGCGAGCCGCGCTTCGCCCACGAAGGCGCCCGTGGCGCCGTCGCGCGCCATCAGGATTCCGGATTCCTCGAACGCTTCTCGGATCGCCGCCGCGCCAAGCGCGCGCATCTCGTCCGACCAGTCGGCGACACCATCGGAATATTTCGCGAGTTCGGAGTCGAAGTCCGAGCGCTGCGCTTTGCCCCCGGGAAACACCAGCGCGCCGGCCACGAAATCGATCTGGTGATGGCGCTTCACCATGAACACTTCCATGCCGTTCGGCGCGTCGCGTACCAACAGGATCGTCGCGGCTGGAACGGGCGCAACGGAAGGCTTGTTCTCGGTCATGTATCCTCGCTTTTCCGGGAGCCTAGCGGCTCGTTGCGGCCGCGGCCACTGTGACGGTCAGAACTGCGGCGAGAAGCGCGAAAAAGCTGACCGGACCCAACAGCGTCATCGCCCCGCCTGCGGCCAGCGGCCCCACAATCGAGCCCAGGCCGAACAGCAACACAAGGCCCGCCGTGGCAGCCACGCGGACGGTCGGCGCAACGGCATCGTTCGTGTGCGCCACGGCCAGCGCATAGAGCGGAAACAGGAATCCTCCCACCAGAGCAGACGCAGCATAAAGAAAGACAATCCCCCTGCCCTCCGCCCACACACCGAAGAGTGACGCCGCAACACCGGCCGCGCACATCAGCACAATGGTGATCCGCCGTCCGAGCGCATCCGATACCCAGCCGAACGGGAATTGGACTATCCCGCCCGCCACCAACGCTGCGCCCATGAAGATGCTCACTTGCGGCACGCTGAAATGTTCACTGCGGGCATAGACCGGACCGAAAGTGAACAGGATGCTCCATGCCGTGCCGGCCATCATGGTCGCGATGGCGCCGAGAGGCGAGACGCGAAACAGATGCGCGAGGCCGAACGGTTCGGGCGGTGCGGCACCAGGCGCGTCTTTCGCGAGAAAGACCACCGGCAGTGCACTGGCGAGGAACACGAGTCCCGCCAACACGAACAGACTCAAGGATTTCGGATCGCCCGCAGCGAACAGAAATTGCGCGGCCGTCATGCCGATCATCTGAACCACAATATAGACGCTAAAGATGCGGCCGCGCACGCGGTTCTCGCTGCGCGCGTTGATCCAGCTCTCGCCAGCGACATAGTTCGAAGCGAGCGCGAAACCGGAGACGACGCGCAGAAGCGTCCATATGAGCGGCGTCACGAAAATGCCGTGCAGCACGATCATGGCTGCCGCGAGCGTGAGCCCGATGGCGATAGTGCGCACATGGCCGAGATGGCGGATGATGGTTCGGATCAGGAGCGGCGCCGCGGAATAGCCGACATAATAGCCCGCCATCAGCACGCCGATGGTCCAGGGCGGAAACGCCTCCTGCCCCGCGCGCACGCCGAGCAACTCGGTCTGCAATCCGTTCGCCATCTGGACGATGCCGCCCGAGAATATGACGGCCCAGACGGCGGCGAGCGCAGCGCGCATGAATGATCCTGAGGTTCCCCGTGGCGCGTCTTATGCGCAAGCGAAAGGCTTAAGGAGAGGTGCGATGGGATGCAACTATCGGCGACATTTGCCAAATGTGTTCCATCTTAAAGTTTATGTGGCTATCCCCTCCTTCACCATGGACGGGCTTGACCCGTCCACCCAGCCGGCGAGCGTCGGCGAGCCGAATTATGTCTGTGCGATACCGAAGAGAGTCATTGGCCGCGTGGACACGCGACCGCTGGGTGGCCGGCCCGGGGGCCGGCCATGGAGAATATTTTATTGCATCCGGTGCGCATGCCCGGACGGCGCGTGGAGCTTGCCGAGCATTTCGACAACGTCTGACGTGACCGCGAACGGCGCTTGCGGCAGGCTGGCCAGCGAGGCGAGCGATGACGTGCCGCTCGCGGAATAGAGCTGCAGTGCGGCCCATTGGTTTGAATTCGCGAAAGCGTAGTCGCCGCTCACCACGGTCGGCGCATTTGTGATCGGCGCCGCCGCCGGCGCGTCGTTCGGCTCGCCATCAAGCGCGCGTGAAACCGTCGGCTGCTTGAGCGCCCAGTCATAAACGTCGCGAACCGATTTGGGTGTGCCGTCCGCTTTGTAGAACACGCTCTTGTTCGCGCTGGCGGCCGCGGGAAACGCGCTGGGCGCGCTCGCGGCCGGCTGGTTCTCGCTCATCTTGATCAGCTTGCAGGCGGCTTCCGGCCCGAGGAAATGCGCGGCATAGAGTTCGCCGTTGCAGACGCCGCGGCCAAGCGAGGATTCGAGGGTCGAGCGGGTCTCGTTGGCATACTCGCCTTCCATGAGCGCCGACACTTTCGGGTCGTTGCGCAGGGCAAGAATTGCCTGGCGGTCGGCCTGGTTGTCCGCTTCATAGCGGCCGTCGGAATTCTGCTGAATGGCGTTCGCACAGGAGCCGAGGCCGTATTTGGCGCCGTGCTGCTTGACGAGGCCGAGCCAGGTCTGGTCGACGAACTGGAACAGGCCCGTGGCGCTGGAAGTGCTTGATTTTGCTTGCGGCTTCAGGCTGCTCTCGCGCATGGCGGTGCCGAGCAGATAGTCGAAATTGGACCCCGTTTCAGCGCTCGCCTGGTGCAGGGCGGCGATGACATCGCTCCGGGTCGGGGTGGCGGCGGCGGCTTCTGCCAGCATGACGCGCAATTGTCCGTAGGTTTCTCTCTGGTCCCACAGACGCAACCCTCGTGCCAGTTTGGGGCAGGCTAATGCGCGGCCTGCAATCGGGCCACGAAAACAGCCTGTGCCGCAGCTTCATAAGGCTGCGCCGCGCCCCGCCCCCAGACCGGACCCGGCCAGGCGAAATCGCCCGGACTGCGCGCCACAACATGCACATGAAGCTGCGGCACGAGGTTGCCCAGCGCGCCGACATTGATCTTGGCCGCACCGGTCAGCGTTTTGAGCGCGCTGCTCGCGCGCGCGATCTCTTCCATCAGCACCGCGCGATCGGCGGCCGGCAGATCATGCATCTCGGTCAAATCGGCGCGGCGCGGCACCAGCACGAGCCACGGATAGCGCGCATCGTTCATCGCCAGCACGCGCGAGAGCGGCCAGTCGGCGACGAACGCAGTGTCTGCCTCCAGGCGCGGATGAAGAATGAACTCGGGCATGCGATACACTCGCGTTTGCACTTCCACCCGCGCCCAAGCGATCCTGCGCGCGGCGCGAGTCACTCTAGCGCGGGAGATGGATTTGCGCATCGGCATCATCGGCTGCGGAATCGCCGGACAGGCAGCCGGGATCGCGCTTGCCCGCGACGGTCACGAGGTCGTTGTCGTCGAGCGTTTCGCGGAAGCCAAACCGCTCGGCGCGGGGCTGTTGCTGCAACCGTCGGGGCTTCTCGCGCTCGATCGACTGGGGTTGCCGGACGCAGCTCTGCAATGGGGAACCCCGGTTGCGCGGCTCTTTGGCAAATCCGTGCGCGGCCGCACAGTGATGGACCTTCGCTATGCCGACATTGGGGAGGACGTGCATGGCGTAGGCATTCATCGCGCGGCCCTGTTCGATGTGCTGCACCTGGCGCTGATCGCCACCCGCGCGCAGATTCGACTCGGCTTCGATGTCAGCCGGATCGAGGATCTGCAATCGCCGCGGCTGATCGCGCTCGACGGGCGCGTGGAAGGTCCGTTCGACCTCGTGCTGGATTGCGCCGGCGCGCATGACGGCTTGCGCGAAACGCTGGGTGCGCGGGTTCGTGCGCCGCTTTATCCCTGGGGCGCGTTGTGGGCGACCTGCCCCGATCGCGCGGGTGCTTTCGGCGGCGAGTTGCGGCAGGTCTACGACCGCGCGCATCTGATGATCGGCATCCTGCCTATCGGCCGCGCGCCGGGAAGCGCGCCGCAAGAGAACAGCGTCTCGTTTTTCTGGAGCCTGCGTCTGGAGGACTTCGCGGCCCAGCGCGACGCCGGACTGGATGCGTTGAAATCGCGCGTGCTCGCGGCTTGGCCCGAAGCGGCGCCCATCCTCGACGAAATCAAGTCCTTCGACGCGCTGTCGCTCGCGACGTATCGCGATGTGCGCCTGCGCCCCGCGTTCAAGGGGCGCGTATTGGCAATCGGTGACGCCGCGCACGGCACAAGTCCGCAACTCGGTCAGGGCGCAAACCTCGCATTGATCGACGCGGTCGTGCTGGCGCATGCCTTGCGTCGCGAAGCCGATATCGACCCCGCTTTATCGACCTATGTGAAGCAACGTCGCGCGCATCTCCGCTTCTATCAAATGGCGTCGGCCGCGCTGACACCGGCTTTTCAATCCGACAGCCGCGTGATCGCGTGGGCTCGCGACATTTTCCTCGGCCCGACGGGTCGCCTGCCGGGATTAAGGCACATCATGCGCACCACACTGGCAGGCACGCGCAAGTTTCCGTTGGGGATTTATCGCTTGCCAGAGAAGTAAAAATACCACCCACCCCTTGAGGGCGGGTGGAGTCTTCCTTACCCCATCCCCGGCACGTGCGGCAGATGATAGCCCAGGCGCGAGGCGAGGAATGCGCCGTAGCCGACATAACACAGGATCAGAAGGAATCCGCGCGCGCGCGTCAGCCGCCAGGAAGAAGCCAGCAGCGGGATCAGCAATATTGCCGTGCCTGCCATTACCGGCGCGTCCACATTCGCGATCGTCGGCGCAATGGCGAGCGGATGCAAAGACGCCGTCACGCCCAGTACGAACAGGATGTTGAAGATATTGGCACCGATCAGCTGGCCGACCGCGATATCGGAGCGCCCGCGCGCAGCGGCGAGGAAGGTGATCGCGAGCTCCGGCAACGATGTGCCCAGCGCCACGACCGTCAGGCCGACGGTTGCCTGCGGGACGCGATAGGCTTCGGCCATCGCGACGGCGCCGTCGATGATGAAATGGGCGCCGAAGAACAGGCAGACGAGTCCGAACAGAAACAGAAACAGGCCGACGCCCCCCGAGACCTGCCCCGTGTGCGAATGCGCGCGGCATTCGGCGACGGAATTGTGGGACGACCTTCGCCAGTCGGTGGCAAAGGCGAGCACGAGATAGACGACAAATCCGGCGAGCAGCATGTAGCCGAACTGGCGCGTGATCGTGCCGCCCTGGGCGATCAGCAGGAGCGCGAGGCTTGCCGCTACCAGCGTTCCCCCGTCGCGAAAGACGACTTTGGGCGGGCTCGGCATCGGCCTGATCAGCGCGCCCAGCCCCATGATCAGAAGAATGTTGACGATATTGCTGCCGACGATGTTGCCGATGGCGATGTCGGGCGTGTGGTGGTGAACGGCCTGAAGCGAGACGAACAGCTCGGGCGCCGAACTCGCCGTCGAGATCACGAGCAGGCCCAGGAGCAGCGGCGAAAGACCGATCGCCCGCGATACGCCGATGCTGCCGTGCAACGCCGTTTCGCTGCCCAAAATCAGCAGCGCGAACCCAATACCCAGAAACCCATACACCATTAACGCGCCAGCCCAGGGCCCCCCGCGAAAGCCCCCGCCAGACATCTCGTTAACCGGTTGGAGCCACCTTCGCAAGCAATGCCTGATCCCGGAAACGTCGCGGGTTAAAGGCGGCGATGAGCGATAGCGGCGAATGTCCCAGAACGAGACTTGAGAGAGCTTCCGCTATGGCCGGTGCAAAGAGGATACCGTTGCGGAACTGGCCGCTGGCGACGAACAGGCCCTCGATCGCGCAGGCACCCAGGATCGGCAGATTGTCCGGCGACCCTGGCCGCAGACCGGCCCAATGTTCCGCGATATCCCATTCAGCCAGTGCAGGCATGACGACTGCCGCGTGGGATTTCAGCCAATCGGCGGCCGCCTGTGTGAGGCTGGTGTCGATGCCCTGACGGCTCATCGTCGCGCCGACGAACAAACGATCGTGGCGCGGCACGAGATAGACCTCGCTGCCCCAGACGATGCGCTCGGGAAGCGCATCAGCCTTCACAGCGGCAAGCGCGATCATCTCGCCTTTCACGGGGACGACAGGTGTGATGGCGTCCGCCGGCAGGCCCGCAATGCGCGATGTCCACGCACCGGCTGCCAGCACGAATGCGTCGCCCCGGTACGTCGCAAAGGGAGTCAACGCGCCCGTCACGCGCGCGCCGGAAACCTCGAAGCGAATGACGGTCTCGTTGGCGAGCAATGTTCCGCCTGCCCGCACGAACGCTGCAGCGAGTGCTGTGCCCAGCGCGCGATTGTCGACCTGCGCTTCGCCCGGATCGTAGAGCGCGCCCGCAATATCCGGCGCGAGCAGCGGCTCCATTTCGCGGGCTTCCGCGGGCGAGAGATATTTCGCGGTGCCGCCCGAAGCGACGCGCGACGCAAATGTTTCGGCTTCGGTTTGGCCGCGCGCCACCATGAGCGCGCCATCGGCGCGAAATGCGACTTCGCGGCCCGAGCTTTCTTCGATTTCGGCCGCGAAAGACGGCCAGAGCGAGCGCGAATAGCGCGCAAATATCGCTTCTGGCGTTTCGGCGTCGCCGCGTTCTCCGGTCACCGCAATCATCCCGGCCGAGGCCCAGGTTGCGCCCCGCCCCGGCCGTGCGCGTTCCAGCACGACGACTTCGCAGCCCGCCTGCGCGAGACGCCAGCCGATCGAAAGGCCCGCAACGCCTCCGCCGATGATGACGACCTTCATGGGAAACTCGCGACGCCTTCCGCAACACGCGTACCCGCGGTCGCGAAACACAACGCGCCCACCACATAAGCGATCACGCTGAACCAGCCGGGAAACGCACAGGCGAGTGCGAGCGCGACAAATATTTCGGAGCTTTCGATCAGACCGCCGGGATAGCGGATGAGCGCCACGCCGGGCACAATCGCGGCGCCCTTGGCCGCAATTGCCGCGAAAGCGAGATAGGCCGATCCCGACGCGATAAAACCGAAGACGAGAAACGCAGCCGCAAGTGCCCGTGTCGGATCGGCGAGCGCAAAGCCGAATGGGATGCTTGCGGCGACTATAAAGCCGAAGATCGTTTCAAGAAACGCTCCAAGATCGGTGAC
>Ga0302325_10015320_pt1 | contig 16301 bp, 15 predicted proteins | sample Palsa_T0_2_FD_201948 | JGI IMG/M metagenome (GOLD analysis project Ga0302325, IMG submission 201948) | Peat permafrost microbial communities from Stordalen Mire near Abisko, Sweden - Palsa_T0_2 | ecosystem: Environmental > Terrestrial > Soil > Palsa > Peat permafrost | place: Sweden: Abisko... | reverse complement strand
GGCCGCGAGGCAATGGTATACTTAACGTCAGTTCTACACGCCAAAAATACGTATCATGTGATCTAATCATCTTTTCAGATACATGATAGATCACTACGATGATCTTCCCAACGTCATGGTCTTCATGCACAGCGAGAGATATCAGTGGCACAACGATGACCCAATATACGGTAACTTCCCTCCGTCGCCTGATTCAAGACCTTCAAATCTGACACAAACCAGATGGAGTCCCATTATTACAAAATCTCCAAATCCCTTACATCATCTCCCAAGGCTACGCCAATCTCCGCTGCGTCTGGACCTTAGGCTGTCCCTCCGAGCTCAAGCTCACCGACCTCCCCAAAGAAGCCCCCTCAGACCCCAAATCCGCCAAAACAACAGAAATCGCCTACCCCGCCGCCTTCAAAGAGCTCTTCCCCAGCGAGCCAGTCCCCGATGTCGTCGGAGTAGCCTGCTGTGCCCAATTCGCCCTGACTCGGCAAAAGATCCGAGAACGGCCGCTTGCTGACTACCAGAGGTATCGGAAGTGGATCATGGAGACCGCGTTGGAAGATCATGTCAGTGGGAGGGTTTTGGAGTATAGCTGGCACGTGATTTTTGGACGGGCGGCGGTGCATTGCCCGAATGCGGGGGAGTGTTATTGTAAGACTTATGGGCTTTGTGGGTTGAAGTGTACGGAGGAGGGGAAGTGTGGGGAGAGGTGGCCATTTCCGCCTTATTCTACGCTACCCGGTGGGTGGCCGGGCGTAGGGTGGAACGGGGAGATCAGGGATAAAGAGAAGCTGGAGGAGTTGAGGAGGACGGCGATGGTTGGGAACGAGACTGTGATGTGATGGAGACGATTAGGAGGATATTCATTTTGTCTACCCAGGGACCATAACTTGGGGCGCAGAGAGCGTGCGTCAAGTTGGGTTTTAGCTCGCGCGTAGGATACAGGTCTAGAGTAGGGTAGGGTTTTACCAGCACGGGATCAACAACATATCAACATCCATCAGGCTCGACGGCTCTGCTCATTTTGGTGGATCATACCAAGTTAGCTGGAGATATACCATCTGTATAATAATGCATAAAGTACATGTAACATAGACCAGCTCAAGATGCTGTTGACGAAGATGGGCGCTGGAAATCGAAAACCAATTCTACACTTTTGTTGACCCAGTATATCCACCGCATGGCATCATACCCTGGCTATGAAGAATGTGTACAGCGGCCATCTCAGGTGGGCAACTGTTAAATGCGTTGAAACACCAGAAAGAACATGAAGCGCGTGAACTCGAAAATGCAAAGTCTGAAAGGTGGCGGAACGTTGAAATCCACCTCGTCCTTCAGAAAAAACCCACCAATCTCATTACTTTCTACGAGCCTCTTCTTCCCAACGCCTCGACGCGTCGACTTGTTTCCCCCCACTTCAACACATCCTGTTGATGGGATCTTCAACGCCACGCTACAATAGACGTTCCGCCTTTGATTTCTCCTCTCTAAGAACTCAATATACAGCTTCCTGCCCTCGCCTTACCATTCCCCAAACCGATATTTACACGGAATGAGAATAATAATAATAATACGCAATACATCCATCGTGAGCTGATCATCCTGTGCTAAACTGTAAGGATAATATTCCAAATGACGGACGGCACGACAAAGCAGAGGTCCAGCATCTATCTACTCCGACCGTGGCCAGCTCCGACGAAACAGGAAGACCTGGAATTTCAACAAAATTAGATCCTGCCCACCCTGTGAAGGATCAACATCTATCTATTGTCCCAGCTGAAAAAGGACATTTAAATAATCTGTCGTCTCTTCTTCTGCAGCCTCTTGGATCCCTATCGCTTTAAAATATCGCTGCTCTTTTCTGTTCAGACCCCATGGATTCTCGACCAGGTATTGTTGAAAGAATTCGAATTGCAGGTCCTTCTAAGATAAGTCAGAAACGATCGACGAAGGGAGTGGTTTAGATTACCGGAAATTCCGATTTGGCGCGTACTGAGAAGACCTTGAGATCTTCAGCAGATAGATGAGAGCACTTGACCAAACTGGCCCTTTCGGATAGTACGGCTTGCCTGCGGCTGTGCTGGAGATATTCCGAATATGAGAATCCAAGTCAACGTCGATGATATGGAGAGGAGTATGTACAGGCTCTGCTTGTGTGTGAGGCATTCACGGACGTCGAATTTTGGTTTGTCTCTGAAGCTGTGGAACTTAGACACTGTTCGCCGTGGTATGGTGATCTCTAGTTGTATGCCAGTGAATCAGGTTGCCACCTTTCCCTTCATGCAAACGTTGCAAAAGGGGAGGGGTAGCCAAGACTGACAGTTCTGCATACACCTCGACCAAAACCGCGAGGCACTTGCAATAGGCTGGGGTTGATATGGTTGATGGAGTGCCGTCAAAGGTTCAGAGGTCATCGACTCGAAGTCTCCTCACTCCGTTCGTTGAAGACGTTAGACGAGATGAACTGCCAAGCGGAGTTAAAGGCACTCTTGGCTTTGCGCTTTTCACTCCCGAGTCCTGGGGGCTGTAAGCCACAGCAAGGGGCGACTCGGTCTAGTAGACGATACATCCCGATCCGCTCGCATTGCGATGTCCAGAAAAATGTAGGACATTCAAACTTCCATATCGAATAGACGCCATGATTAATCAGGGCAGCACCGACGGGCAAAACACAACAACAACACTTGAGCTGGGAGGAGAGGGTTGCTAGGCATAGTAGACGCTTAATACCAGGGACTCGTAGTCCAATCTAAGAGAAAATATGGGATATTCGTTCGGATTTTCATAGTGCCATCTAATTAGGGCTGCACCAACGCCGCCGGAAGAAATTTAGAACCACTTAGGGTGAAAGGGAAGGGCTACTGGTTCCGGTAGATGCTGAATCCCGAGGGACTCTTTGTCCATTGTGCCAGAAAAATTGGAACATTCACGTCTTTATAGCGTGCGTTGTCCTAGAAAACGGTGGTCATACCTTCATAACGAATGGCCACGAGATGCCCTTAATGGACCGTTTCTCTAGGCGTTGAGGACTTGGCCAGCTCGGCCGTGAAAACTAGCATGGGGTGCTGATGGGATGGTGGAGGACGATGGCAGTTCCATACAAAGAGGCGTCGAGTCAGGTATCACGTGTATTTAGATATTGATCACAGCCAACAGGAAGATATTCGCAGATAACAAAGAGACTTTTATTAGGTATTATCCGGTGAGGGTTTGCCCTAGTGGCAGATTGCAGAAAGACAGTCTGGGTATAGGGGTATCAATACGCAGCAGAAAATGCAGCGCGCAGACCAACAAAAACAAAACGATAATGCAAAAAATGAGAGTGGTATCAATCAACAATCTTGGGGTATTTCAAGGAGATCCGTTTTCCCGACGACAATGAATTCGTTCCTCCGTTACTGAAAAACGATGCGATTCGGACATTGAATTGCGAATTTATGCAGAGGCGACAACCGGGGCTGGGGTTTGCTGGATGACTGGGGTGGGGTCAGAGACGACTGGCTCCTCAGCAGCAGCTGGGGTGGTCTCGGCCGGAGCTGCAGTGTCCTCCTCCTTGGGAGCCTCGGCTGGCTTCTCCTCCTTCTTCTCAGCCTTAGGAGAGGTCTTGCCCTTGACAGTGGCTCGGAGTTTAGCGAACGGGGACTTTGGCTTCTCAACCTCCTCGTCGCTGGTGGCTGGCTTTTCCTTCTTGGTCAACCATGGGAGGGAGGTCTTGCGCTTATCTGACTTGACTGCTGGGGTTTCGGCAGCCTTAGTCTCGCCGTTAATAGCTGGAGCCTCAGTGGTCTCAGTTGGGACAGTGGCTGGATTGGCAACGGAAGTGGCCAATGGCTCGCTGGCTTCGACAGCAGGAATGACGGGAGCAGTCTCGCTCACTGGCTCAGCGTCCTTAGCAGGAACAGCTGGTGCCTCGGTGGAGGGCTTCTTCTCCTTGCTGGCAAATTGGGACTTGATGTTGCCGAAAATGCTGTTGCGCTTTGTAGCAGTAGGCTTGGGCTCGGCTGGGGCTGGGGCCTCGGTTGCTGGGGCGGCCTCAGTCGTCTCAGCCGGGGCGTCGGCGGCGGGCTCAGTGGAAGCGGCGGGTTCTTCAGGGGCGGCTGCAACGGGGGTCTCATCCTTGGCAACCTCGGCCTTCTCTTCCTTCTTTCCGAGTCCGAAATTACCGAAGATGGAGTTGCGTTTGCGAGATGCGCTTCGGCTCTTGCGAGTCTCCTTCTCCTCTTTCTTTTCTTCCTTCTTTTCTTCTTTTGCCTCAGCCTTCTCTTCCTTCTTGTCCTCCTTGACCTCAACACTCTTCTTTGGCGCGGCGGCAAGTGACTTGGTCAACTCGCCGTGGCTCTTCTTGTATTCTTCGGTCTCGAAGACGCTCTTGGCTAGCTCCTTTGCCTCTTCGATCTTTACCTTCAAAGCGTCGAGCCAGCTGTCACGCTCAGGAAGTGTGTTGGCCTGGAAAGTGTGCTTGTGTCCACCGTGGACGAAGGAGAAATCGACAGTACCATCAGGGGTAAGCTCGGTAACTTCGGACTAGAAGCATAAAAGTCAGCAAAAGATCCCGTGAGATTACTCATGTTTAGCGAGATGAACATACGAGGTTGATGATGCCAGCTGGGGCCGCTTTCTCGCTGGGCTTCTTGCTGAAGTACAGGAGACCCTTTCCAGTGTATGATGACCAGGCAGCGTTCTTGTTTGCAAGCTCTTGCGCCTTCTCACCACGGAGGTAGCTGCCAAGAGACTTATGCTCAACAGGCTCAGCTCCGAACCAGAAATACTTCTTTTGGAAGATAAAGCTCCTATTAAGGAAAACATCAAATTAGTCCGCATTCATCAAAATGGTGTCAACTTCTGCGAAAATTGTGTGCTTGGTAGGGAACGTGCATGGAATCAACTGCTGCCTTGGGAGCTTGGCGTAAACAGGCAATCAGAGCGGCGAGCTCAAGATTGACAAACAAACAAAAATCGAGCAAATGAAGCTTGATGATGCATAGAATGGAAGCTGAATCAAACGCTGAAAACTTACTTAAGCAGGCCAGGTCCCTTGTAGCCAAGAGTACCCTCCTCGACAGGCTTAACTTCCTCCTTGGCTGGGGCAGCAGGTGCTTCCTCGGTGGTTGTTGGCTCAGCAGCTGCGGGTGTCTCCGCTGCGGCCTCGGTGGTCTCAGCAGGAGCAGGCTCGGTAGCCGGAGTCTCGACAGGAGCTTCAGGAGCAACAACAGGCTCCTCAACAGGCTTTGCGGCTTCAGACATGTTGATGGTAGTGCAAAGATGGGTAGATGAATTAACAAAGGGTTGTGTTGATGAAATGGAGATGGAGGAGAGGGTTGGGAGCTGTGAAGTTCAGAGGGATGGGATGGAGAGAAGAAGGGAAGATCAAGATGAAGGTTGGACGGGGAGTTTTATTGCTGGGTTGCAAGGGGCGTGACGCTAGGCGAAATGAGCAAGCACGATCCGCGAGAGGCTGGGGCAGGCAGAGACAAGACAACACCCGCGAGGCGATGGCAGCCACAGGAAGGGGAAGAAAAAGGCTGCACTGAATTTCCGCGCCGGCAAAACACAATCAAACATCCAGCCGCACGTCAGGTTCGTACAGTAGGTTCAAATATAGTGTGAGTAGATGGGGCCCTGCATAAACAACGCGAGTACGAAGTACAGTACTGCTGCATTCACCTTCCTTGGGCTCGGATACTACTGTACTGTACGTAGTACGTACAACGTACTCTCCGCGGTAAACCTACAGTAATGCGAGTGGAGTCGAGTGGAGTCGAGTCGAGTCTCCTGTCTCTCTCCCGTCTCTCTCCCCTCTCTATCTCTCTCCCCCCTCTCTCTCCTCCTCTCTCTCCCCTCTTCTCCTGCCCACCAACACGCCATCGTTGGTTGCAAGATCGTCACGACTGATCATGCGAGCACCTTGTTTGAAATGCCGCGACGCCTTGTCCCGCAAGGCAGACCCAGCCGTTGATTGGAGGCCATTGTCAGGCAAGGATGATTCCACCACCCCCTCGAGCACCGCTCGAGCACCCCTCCTCCCTGGGGCTTCCGCTGCATAATGGGTCAGTAATTGTTCACATGCCCAGACGCCAAAAGGCTCGAAGCCATCTCTAGTCTGCTTCGTACCGTACTTCGTACTCCTCCTGTACAGTACTACACGGCCCCCCGTCCCTGAGGAGCCTGGCTGGCTGTCAGACTTTTTCCTCCTTCGGCTTCGATGAAATCTTGCTGACCCAACAACCGCCAGCCACGCCAGGAAATTCGTTCCTCGGTGTCTCGCTCGATGCCCAAAGAAGAGCCTGGGAAATTTGACGCCTCTAAAGTAAGATAAGAAGCTTGGGCCCCAAACTTTGTGCGCCTCCCAAGCCCCGTGACTTGGGCTATGATAGGTTACATACAGTAGGGTAAGATGGATACCGGTAGTGGATTCAGTTTCAATACTTTAGCATGAGCTCATTACGGAATTCAGGACTGACGCCTTCAAATCAGATGGGCTTGGCAGCTGCACGCATTACAGTAATACGATTATACGAAGGACCGTACTGTAGTTACGAAGTTACAAAGTTACAGTACTGTACGTACTGTGCGAAGGGCTATTCACGGTCATCTATGGGCCTACGGCGTACTGCGTACCGGGGTTTTTTGTTTCAGCAGGAGAGTCTGCTGCGTGGCTCCGGGCGCTCTTTGGCCACCAATGCACCATGCTGCCATCGTGCGAGCTGCGAGCTGTGAGCTTTCGTTTCACTGGTCGCCGGCGCCTCTCTCTGGCCTCTATTTCAGACCTCAATTTCCCTGCATCAAAAAGTGCCTGCCCCGTGCTCTACAGTAGCGGCACCCCGTCATCCAATCTTGCAGCGGCAGCACCACCGCTAGCCATGGGGCAACAACCCTGAATCGACGTCCACTCTCCTCCAGTCATCTCACACAAACGCCCCGAGTTGCTCTTTTCTTCATAAATCTGTCGCCGCCGCTCCACTCTCGCGCCTGATGGCTCCTCAGATCTTATCTGCCACTTCAAAAGCATCTCCAGCAGTCATACGACGCTGCTCGCTGCTCGAACTTCCCCTCAAAAAGGCAAGTGTTTCAAGTTCCAACCAAGTGGCCAGCCTCCAGGCCTCGCTTCAGCACACGTTGAACGCCGCCGCCGTTTACCGCGGGGGCTGCATCTGCATTTCCCATTGTCTGCCAGATCGGCTAGGGTCATGTCATGATGCATCCCGACCAGTACTTCGACAGCATTCGCGCCAAGGAAGTCTCATCGCGCCGTCAACGGCCGGCCAGCACAGGCTCTGTGCAAGTCTCCACTGCCGACACGACATGCAGAACAGGTTGGCCACAACGTATCAGAAGACCGGAGAAATATTTAACACATGCAGATGATCGTCAGGCCACTGACCGACAGATAAGGCCACTAATTCTAATTGGAGATTAAAATCATCAGATTCTCACCAAAATCTGTAAGAACAGCTGAGCGGGATCATCATGACTCTTTTTTCTTGATTGAATTTTGCCTCCTTTTCGCGCTACTGTATTCTTTGCCTTCACCTCTCCTTGATTATTTCTAAACACTGTTCCTGTTTCGTGAAGAGAATTACTTCCCAGTATCGGTTGAAATTTGGAGGTGAAACAAGATGCAATACATCTCATCAACCAACAGAAGTAATGGACGGACCTTGAGATCAAAGCGCTCGGAGTGCAGCTCCTGTGTTCGATAGGGGGGATGGTCAAATCACGTGATGGCCCCTCACCGTCTCTTTGACTGAGTCACGAATCGTGTTCGGATCAATTGCACCGATCGATGATACAAACTGGCCAGTGGGAAATCTCTCCTCTGGACGGTTGAAGGAACAGTGAATTCTTATCTCCGAGGCTTTGGAGAAGGGTTCCTCTCTTACAAATTCCCGGTGAGATGCTGCATAAGCATTCGATTTGTTATTAGAATGCTGCAGATAGATAAAACCTTGCAGATTATGATTTGCAAGAGCAAGATAACGCTCTCATATTTGTGACTGGTGAAAGCTCACTTTAGAATGAGCAATCCGAACACGTGATTTCACCCCCTTTCTCGTCTGGGAAGGATCGATTAGCGACCTCTCTTCTTCCCTCCTATATTTTGCGTTCTTCTTCCGCAGGTTCCTTCCTCCAACAACAACAACATTCCATTCTGCACCCAAATATCTTCTAAGGTTACTCATCTTGAGTTATCCTAAATCAATTCATCTGCACATTCGTCTTCCCAAGACAACTTTACTCGCTACAACATTCTTTGCATTCTGAGCATACTCACATACAATTCAACATCACTTTCTCCCCTAGTTCGCTTTCCCTACTACAATATTCTAGCCTACCATCTTCGCGTATTCGAGGCATCAACTCAAGAGCTCAAGAGCTTCCACCTTAAGATTCGTCCTACACATCCAATCAATTCTTCGTCTCTTAGCTTCATTCTACAACGCTCAAACTCACCACATTACGCGCTTCCTGGAAAAAGGTTCCCATACCCAACCAATATCGGATTCGGCTATCCGCAACTCCTTCCCTTCTACGACACCCCCCTGAACTCCTCTTCTCCACCTACTTTCCACAACCAAACAAAATCACTATCACTTTCCTAGAACACAATCACACTTCAATTTTACAACGTCAGAAGTTGCTTCATCCTTTGGCAATTGCTCGTCCTCCCACAAACTATTTTTTTATCTCTCAACAGTCACTTCTTCAACTCAACCTTCAACGACTTCCTCCACCAACACCTCCTCTTACTTCGTCAACCCATTTAACATACAACCCTTCGTTAACCATACTCAGACTACTCATCCATATCACCGCCCAGCCATTACGCCTCCATCGCAACTTCATTCTCGACTCTTCATCTATTTTGACTATTGAGCCTTCTCGGCTTTCCCGTCATAGCCTTTCCTTCATTTTCGGTATGTGTATTTTTCTTCTTTGGCTACAACATCATATGTAGCACCCATTCCAATTCCTGTATTAGCACTTCTCAGATCATCACTTGTGCTACCCTGTCAACTAGCGTTGAGCATTTTTGATTGCAATGATAGAATATACAGTCTCAGATATCTTTCACATCTTCTTTTTCGCTCGCTTTGCCTTTTGCGGCTCATTTACAATAACCACCAAACCCTTTGGAACCATCCCAGGATCTTGACAAGCCAACTCCTTCCTAGGCCACTTTGATCATAATTTATACCACATACAAATTTGTCTTCTGCTTCCTCCCACGCGCCTCAGGATGTTCAAGCGAACTAGTCTCTGATTCTCACTCCATCTGCAATTTTGGTAGCAAGCTCCTATCGACTTAGTCTGTTCGGCTCACTTTAATTTGCTCAAGCGAACTTATTTGTGAGTGCATAGGTCCAATTCCTGTCTGTGGTACCTGATTGGTCCGGCTCACCTTAAGGGGGTCAAGCAATATACTTTCGCTTATGTCCCTATTTTCTTGTCTTCACTTCCTTCTATTCACCAAGCCAGATGATCACTTCGCTGGATTCACCAATAACAGATGAGAGCCTTCTGATGTTTTATATATACCCCCGTCCTTCCTTGTTTCTAACACTTCCACCTTCCACCAACATCAACAATTATTCTTCAACCTTCAACCTTACACATACATACAAACCTTCTTGTATCTGCTTCTTCATCAAAGCATTTTCAGCCATCGTTTGCTTCAATACTTCATCAACACTGTGCACAGTGCTAACTTCCTCCACCATCCAGCTCTGACCTCATTTTGGTTAATTCCACCATATCAATACCTTCCTCGCCAAACCATTCCTCCTTTACAAACACCTAATAAATCATTACATTTACAAACATCAAGGTAATGTTCGACTCTTTTCCCCAGAGCTTTGATTCTTTCCCTTTAAATCTCCAACAATCTTCAACGAATATCTTCTTTCAAGTTTGTTCACCACACTTGCACCGGTTTACCTCATCAGCTGTCTGCCACATCATATGCGGCCCCATCCTCACTTCAATTATCTGGTAGCAATTACTGATTCGCCTTTCAGATTTCAAAATGCCTATCTGCCTTGACTCTAAGAAGGCGAAGAAGAATGCACGGAAGCATGCTGCTGCACGAGCGAAGGTCTTCCCAAATAGCTCTCCTATGACAGGAAAGACTTGGGCGGTTACCCCAGAGGAAATCCAAGCCACGGAAAATTGGGGATGGGGCAATCAAGATGGAAGTATGAAAATTGCCCCAGCTCTCAATGGTCCAAGCACTATGGGAACTGGAGATTGGGAAGCGGCCGCTAATACATGCACTTGGATGGATGGTGTTCCAATCAAGATTGAGGAGACAAGCATCCCAGAATGGGTTGATACATCTCCCCCAAAAACGGATGAGGAACTCTTAAAGGAGAGAGTGGACAAGGAGTTAGTTGGATGGCCATGGAACGGCGTCCCTTCAAGATTGGTGTCTGTTGTAAGCACTAACTATAACATGCCGAGACTCACATGGCGGCTCGGGCTAACTTCTGTCAGGCACCATACACATTCAATGAGAATGTTCATTGGGCACTACCAACAGTAAATCAGACCTCCTCCTTGTTTTTAAAGCTTTTCGGCAACGCCATCGTCTTGGAAAAAGTTTGTCACAACCTTTTCCAGCATCATGACGCAGCTTGGAAGTTCTCAACGACTTGCAAGGAGGCTTGGGAGATCATGAGGTTTAACATTGTAAGTCTTCTTCTAAGATTTTTCTGTGTGCCTTTATTGATTATAATATGTAGGATACTTGGGATATGACCAGGGGTTATTTTCACAAGTGCGAAAAGCCTCGCTCGGGACCTGACGCACCAGAAGACCCCTTTGACATGGGATGTGTAGCACCTATAGTCATAGTTACGCCCGTCAGACATGCGGCAAGCCCGACGACGTATGTTGGGCAGATTCAAAATCTGTATAGATTGTGTAAGTGCCAAGAGGCAGGTAGTACGAGAGATGCTAATTGCTCAATAGGCCTTTCCATCTCCAACTTCTCAGATTATTTCCAGAATCTCCAACTGCACCGAATCCCTTTCTTGACCACAGACCTTCTTTCTCTGCTTATCCCCAAAATGAGAAACTTAAAGATCTTGGGCATTTACAACTGCCAGTTGATCCACGTTGGGGAGACCATGAAACTCCTTGATATCATCAAAACCGACAGGGTCTTGGAGAAGGAAAATCAAGTTTCCCTAGACTTCTTCCCCAATTTCCACCTTGGTCCCGTGGAGGAGCCAGGCAACCCGTATTCTGTTGGGTCCTACGGGGTGACGTGGGATAACTGGAACTTTGACACTTGTCGGGCTCTCTGGTGTCTTGTCATCCAAATTCTTTTCAAAGCTCGAAGCCAGGGTATTGACTTAGAGAGCAAGCATACCATGTTCCGGCAATGGATGGAGAAGGGTCCTTGTCACAAGGTTGAGGAGACAATTGCAACAATCATGAATCCGGAGTCTTCTCTTGAAGTGATTGCGGCAATGATAAACTACCGCCGAACCCAAGGAAAGGTAGAAAGACTGAACCAATGCAATAGACCAGATGGCACTCGTTGGTAAGTCTAAGCTCTAGCTGGTTCTTTATGAAAAATTCTAACTCTTCTCCAGGGCCATTAGATCTTACAGATGCACAGCTTGCCGGGAACGAATGATGGGAATCTTCTTCTCATATACGCACATTCACGAGCGAGAGACTGATCTCAGTCCACATCTCTCATGCAGCGGCTGCCTCCTCACAAGTCACCTCCAGAGAGAGAATGATCATTACAAACCCGAAAAGAGACGAATCATGCGGTCGTGGCTTGTAGGTCAGGATGGACTGAACAAAGACGATCTCACTAAGGCTCTCGTCGACTACCATGATCGGGACATTTTGACAAAGGCAAAGCGGCTCGCCAACCAGCGGTTGACTGATATGACAATGGGCCCAGACCCTTACGACAAGGAGCTCAATGAGCGTCAAATTCCAATCACTAAGAAGGAACTTAACGGGAGGACTACCACGCATAAAAGATCTCCTCAAGTCTTCGAGGAGCTACCTGGAAAGGGATGCGATTACATTCGGGTGGAGAGATATGATGGCCATCATCTCGGTGATTGAATTGATGGTTTATGGGATGTAGTTTGCTGAAGAATCTACCCTGTTGAACTCCCCAGTTCCAATACCACAACTCTTACCTCTTCTCCCTCAATTTAGGATTCTCCCCACCCAAGCTCGCACCTTCTGCGCCAGCATACAATATCCATCAATTTCTCTCTCTCTCAGAAATCGTTACTGTCCACAATATCCGCCTTACCGCGTTGATGTATTCACGCTCCAACTGCACAAACATCATATGTGCACTCACAACATTCTTCAACAACTGGTGATGATTCCAACATCATGACCATCTTATGGATATGCACCCCCTTTTCATTTCCACCGCGCCGCCACACATCACATCAAACTTGGTTTAAATTTCCCTTCAAAAACTTCCCCTCTTCCTCACCCATTTGCACATCTCAAAACATGTTACCTAGTTTTCCCAAAAGTTATCGCGATGAATGACATAGCTGGGTCATAGAGCATCACAGAAAGTAGACAAATACCATCGTGTGGATTTCATCAAAACTTTCCATTCCTCCCTCACCTGACTCAACCTCTGACTTGACAACTTTCACCAAACAAACTCTAAAATTCACTTCCGAGCTTGAAATTACTCGTCAGGTGAGATTTTGATTCAAAAGGAGACGCTAGCCCTTCCTTATACACAAAAAGAATGCCCAAACCCAAGATAGGTAAGGAAATTAAAACCGGTATTTATCGTTTTCCAAGCATCATACACTCCTTCCCCTCCCGTATGTATCCCACGTCTCCTCCTAATATGAGACCTGAACTCCTCTCCCCCCTCAACTAAATCTTTCCATTGCCAAGCAACAGAAAAGTCTACATCGGTCAAGCCCACCGTCCCCCACTCCCCTGCGGCGCCCGCAATGGCAGTTGCCTGTCCAAAGTATTAAAGGCCAGAGTTCGGGGCGTGTATGGTTGTGCTGGTGTTGCTTGGACGGTTGGGACGCGCTTCATCTCCCATTCTTTGTCGGAGGTGTTGTCGGAGAGCGGGGAGTGCTTGGATTGCATGTCGTCGATTGCGATTTTGGAGGCGGCGCGCTGGGCGGCGGTGGGGATAAGGGAGTAGACCCCGAGGAGGAAGTTGAAAAAGAAGATTAGTCTGATTTGTTGTTAGTTTTACCTTGGTTTTCAGATTGACGGGAGGGGGAAGGTTGGGGAGAGAGGGGGGTAAGGACGTACAGCATAATCACGGTCGTAGCATACGCTCCTTTTGCTTGTAGACAGTAATGATAGTTCCCAGATGGCTTTGCGTAGGAACAGCTTTTCGAGATGTACCAAGCTATGTTTGACGGGTGCCTGGGGTCGGAATGATCGGGTCCCATCTGGCCGTACATGGAGACGGTCCAGAGGATCACGATTGCGAGGTTGGCGATTGTGCCGAGGATGGGGTACCAGATGTGCAGGATGAACATAGAGCATTTTACTAGCAGCACGAACATAGAGAGCACGGAGACAGCGACGTTAAAGTCTGTTAATCTGTTTTGATAAGATAGTTAGCGTGGGTTTGGGATTTGATTTGGGTTAGGGGATAAGGGAGGGAGGGAGACATACGTCTGTGACCATACGAACGGAGTCTTGGGTAGAGGACGGTAGTTTGCGTAGGCGTATAATATTTGTAATGGACTCGAATTGAAGCCGTTGTCTGAACCTATCCGCCAGAGAGTTGTGCGGTATAGATTTGGAGACGCTATGCCGAAGAGTGCCAATGCTGCCACCGTCCCTCCCAGCTCAATTACCATCAAGGCAATGAGCACCTTTGGCCACTTCCATTTCCTCTGGAAATGGGGTATTCTGATGCTGAACATCGTGGGTACGGGAGTCCTCGGGTCAACCGAGGGGAACTACGACGAGGAGGCTGGTCGAGAAGAGAAGTCGAATGTTGTCGCCTTGGTGGTCCTGTCGTCCGAGGTCGAGGTCGACGTCGCCGTGATGGTTGAAGCTTCACATTGGAGACAGAAGAGGCTTCTTCGAGGGCCGCCGTCTGGTATTATGGAGGTGCGCATCTCGACCTTTCAGCGCAATGCGGGAGTCGTGGCCAACGGCCAATCCAGAGGCGGTGATGGGTGAGAGGGGACACATGCGGCGCTTATGTGCAGGTTGATTTGGCTGAGGCCGCCCAATCGGCGCGGGGCGTAGCCACGGGAAAATTGGGAGTCTAGGCTGAAGGAGGCATCGGCTCTCTTCGTCAAGGGCCTGACCCATTGTTCCTGGCCCCCCCATTCGGTGTCACACTCGTGCACATCGTATCAGTGGTCGTGTCCCTCGGCGCCTGCTCTCACTCGATGTGACGACGAGGTTTGAGAAAAGTCACGTTTTTGGTATTGGCATTTCCGCATCAGGGAGGGCCCCTTTTCAATGGCGCCAGCGAAAAATGAGGGCGAGCGATACGTCGATTGCGGGTTCATGGTTAAATCTCTAGGAATGAAGTGTTGAGGGTATGGGCTGTTCTGTGCTACGTCAATTGATGATACGGTCTCTGGATAAGCCTCGCGTGTTTCAGCTGGTGGCTGGGTGCTGACCGCATCAAGGACGGCGAGATTTCTTTGGAATCTCGGCTGCGCGATTTTTGGAGTAGCGAATGCTGGAATCCTGAAGGTTGGAGGATTTCCGCTCAGAGGATTGTGTGGAAAGTGGTTTATTGTGGTGTTTGAATGTGTTTCAATTCAAGGGAGGATCCGAGGTGCATTCTAAGCCACAAAAGTTTATGCTTCTCCCTAAAAGTGCTCGGCACGCCGGAGATCGAACTGGAACGACGAGTTTGACGAGTGTTGAAAATGCGAACTTCGAGTATTCTTAGCACATTACCTTTTCTTGAAGTGCTTATAATTTATTAGCGTTTGCGAAGATTGCGAAGATATGTATCTCTCCAAGCAAGATTTGATATCGGGCTTAATTTGGTGACAGCAAGTTTTCGTACTTCCTTCTATGATTAGTTTTATTCAGGAAAATGATTCAAGTGAAGTAAATCCTACCCAGAGTGAATCTTGCATCAAGAAGTTTTGTTGCACGCCTGCACTTGTTCGATGTCCCAAAAGTACTGATACATTCGAACTTTGATAACAAATCAAGTGAATTGAGCTTCATCTGAATAGCAGACGAAGATAAGTTTCCTCTCAACTTCGTCCGATTATTTTCGTTTGCGCATCGCACTCAATGTCCCAAACGTTTCTCAACATTGAAACTTCAGCCTTGAGTTTGATTGACTAGCGCAACTGAAGAGAGGCATGGTCGATAAAGCAAAGTTGGCAGCATGCGAATGCGCTCACAACATCACAATCGATTGAATGACTTTAACAACCCTTATATTCCACCACTAATATCAAAGCTCGAAATTCCACAGGGTAAGTTCCAATAATCAGATCGTCTGGGCAGAATAATCCCAAATACACCAGACACTACAAGATCGATGCCCTCTAGCACATCGGCCCTCCTCATCTCCCAGTCATTCCGCAAATGATCATAGGCTCTGATTTCGACTCGTAGGCTTCTCAGTCCCGTGAACGTAGCAATTGATTGCCAAAACTCAATCCATTGTTGATTATTACGGCTGCTCTGAATCGGAGCATCATCACCTGGAGGCCTCAACCGGAAGAGCAATGGAGGACCCAACATTCAATCTCAATAGAACTTTCTATCGCCACCAGAAATGACAAATGCAATGAATGTTCCAAGCACACTTGTCTCATAACAAAGCATAAGGCGACGAGTACCATCTTATGATCTTCTTTAACATCGACTTCTCGTCGGAGTAGCTTCAATCCCCCCCTCAACCTAGTTCCCAAACATCAAAGCCCTCTAAATGTCTCTCTACCTCCCCAACCCGCAACACTCCGAACGAAAATTCCAGCTCTTGCAGAAATTTTCCAAGCGCTCTCGTCTCTTGAGAAGACTTCGGCGTGAGGACAACTCTCTCACGATCTTCTCCAACTTTCATATCCGACGAGCCTCATGTCCCGCCCAAAAAGCAGATACTTCTGCCTTTCAACCCTCAAACCCTCACATCAACAAGCCTCCAAATATTTTCTCAAGTAACCCAACTTCGCAACTCTCCAGAAAGAGAAGAAGGATATTCAACCACGCATCTCATTAACCATCACCCCAATAATCTAATACATACATCTCACATCCGCAGTTCATTCGTTCAACGCTCTCCCTTTTTCAGAACAGCGAGAAATGCCCTGTTCCTTTCGCGCCCGTGCGCCCAATGGTAT
>Ga0302325_10015319_pt1 | contig 16302 bp, 15 predicted proteins | sample Palsa_T0_2_FD_201948 | JGI IMG/M metagenome (GOLD analysis project Ga0302325, IMG submission 201948) | Peat permafrost microbial communities from Stordalen Mire near Abisko, Sweden - Palsa_T0_2 | ecosystem: Environmental > Terrestrial > Soil > Palsa > Peat permafrost | place: Sweden: Abisko... | reverse complement strand
CCTCGCTGGCGAGGCCCTGCTCGGCCAGCAGCTCACCGGTTCGGTGCCACCACCACGATCCGTCCTTCACGCATGCCCCGTGCACAAAAACGATTCTCATCATGACTCCCCGTCGTGTGTCGATCTACTGTCGAGCAACAATTGCGCCTGCCGAGCTCAGCGCATACTCAGGGTCTCCCCGTAGCCGGCATGTCGCGAGAGTCAACTGTTTGCCATTTGCCCTACCCGGTTGCTCCGACAGGCATGGACTCAAGCGGAGCGCGCTCGTGCAGTCGCACGCGCAGGCCCTTCGGGATCGTCGTGAAGGCGAAGCGCTCTGTGACGGGCCCGCCGGTGCTGTCCAGCTCGAGCTCGAAGTTGCGGGCGATCATCGCCATCGCGGTCTTTGACTCGAGGAACGCGAGGTTGCGCCCCGGGCAGAAGCGAGGACCGGCGCCGAACGCGAGGAACGACTTCTGGTCGGGCGCCTGGCGCTCGCCGTCGTCGAGCCAGCGCTCGGGGTCGTACTCGGCGCCGTGTGCGCCCAGCCCGGCGTGGCGGGTCTGGAGGATCAGGCGCGTGCCCGCGGGAATCTGGGTGTCGCAGATCGTCGTGTCGATGAGCGGTTCGACGGTGACCCCGTTGGCGACGGACTTCAGGCGCATCGACTCGCGCAGCACCGCCTCCCCGTAGGAGAAGCGCGAGACGAGCTCGTGCTCGGTGGGGAGCCGCTCGTCGCCCAGCACCCCCAACGCCTCCTGCGCCCAGCGCGCCTGGATGTCGTCGTGTTGTGCGAGAAACCAGCTCGTCCAGGCCATCGTGTGCGCCGTGGTGTCCTCCCCCGCGATCATCAGCGCGAACGTATTCCCGACGATTTCCTCGTCGGTGAACGCGCGATCTTCCTGCTGGGCGGCGAGCATCGCCTCGAGGAAGTTCTCGGGCGCCTCGAACAGCTCCGGGCGCTCGCGCATCCGTGCCCGAGCCTGTTCGATGAAGCCCGCGACCGCTTGGTTGAGTATCACCAGGGAGCGGTCCAGCCTGCGGTCGACCGGAAGCCGAAACCAGCGCCAGTATTGGAACGGGAAGAAGATCCTGAAATTGAGCACGGTGAAGACTCGTTGGATGTGGTGCTGCAACTCGTTCTCGCCGCGCTCGAGCGTGTTCAGATCATGGCCGAACGCGAGCGTCGAGGTGACATCAACGGCGTAGGAGGTGAACTCCCCGGAGAGATCGATCGAGCGACCGTCGCGCGCCGCCTCTGTCAACCGGCGGTGTAGCCGCTCGGTCGCGGTGCGGATCACGTGAAAGTGGCGGTGCAGGTGGTTGGAGTTCAGGGCGGTGACCGCGAGGCGCCGCTGCCGGCGCCAGTCCTCGCCCTCGACCGAGAAGACACCGGGGAACCCGATCTCCTGGAAGCTCTGCTCGATCTCACGCCAGCGCCGGTAGCCACTGGGGCGCTCGCGCAGAACTCGGTTGATCTCCTCCACGTCGTTGATCACGACGGTCAGCCGTCGCCCCACATAGAACTTGAAGATCGAGCCATAGCGATCGGCCCACCCCTCGACCACGAGGTGCGCCCGGTCTATATGCCACGTCTGGGGCAGATTGCCCAGCAGCGGCAGGCCGGGCGGGGCCGGCAAATCGGCGATCGAGCGGGTGGCTGTCATCGTCCCGGCTGACATACGCATTTCCCAGCGGCGTAACCATACACAAGCCCACCCTTAAAGACGCTTCAGTGAGCCCGTCGGGGGTTTGTGCAACAGCCACCTTTGCTCGACCCCGCAGTGACTGCACGGCCCGCCCCGCACATGTTTGACGGGACGGGCCGTGACGGCGCGGCTGGTCGTGACGGCGCGGCGGCTTACTTGACGATCTGGATCGCTCGCTCCATGCCGAGCATCGTGTGATCGCGACCGTCCTGGGTCTCCATGAAGCACGCCTGCACGTACCAGCCGGGCTTGGCGGTGATCGTCTCCTGCTGGAAGGCGCCGGTTGACAGCGGGCCGGCGAAGTTGACCGGTTCACCCGCGACCAGCTTTTCGACCTGCTTCTGCTTGCCCGCCAGCAGCGCCTTGATCAGCAGCTTCGCCGTCGCGCGGTTCTTGACCGGGAATGCGAGGTCCATGTGCACGAGGAAGCCTTCGTTTTCAAAGCGCACGAGCTCGCCGTCGTGCAATGTGCCCGGCCCGCGAAAGGCGAAATCGATCGAGCGGACAGTCGCCTGGGCAGCGGGTAGTGCGGCCGGCGCCGCCGCGGCCGTCACGGTGAAGCTCGTGTGCGGCCAGCTCGAGGACTTTTCACCTTCGGCGTCGACCGCGACGTACTCACCGGGCTGCAGAACCGTCTGCGCTTCGCTGCTCTTGCCCGGAGCGGCAGGGCCGTCGAACACGATCGAGCCGTACTTGCTGAGCAGGTTGGGGTCGCCGCCGACCTTGTTGGAAGCTAGCAGCGCATAGACTTCGGCGGGGTTGACGCCAGGCTTCAGCAGGAACAACCCGGGGGACGGTTCCTTGCCGCCGGTGGCCGTGGTGAGGACGTTGACAGCGCCCGACTGCAGCATGCCGCCTACGGTGATCGAGGAGGGGGTGAGGGCGAGCGAGACGGTTGGGAGTGACGCCGCCTGTGCGCTCGCCGCGGACAGCAGACTGACGGTGATCAGGAGTGAGGCGATCAGCACTCCCTTCGGCAGATGGCGCACTGCAGTGCTCGGGTACATGGAGAGGCTCCTTGCTGTTGGTTGATTTCTGAGCCCCAGTCTCGGCCGCGGACGGCCACTCGTCGTCGCTCGGACGGAGGATCTGTGGCGCGTCCGTGTCCACCTCGAGGAGGACACGTGGCCGGTGTCGGCCCGCACGGCGGTCAGTGCTCGGGCGTGACGAACCCGGACTCGTATGCGAGCACGACCGCCTGCACGCGGTCGCGCAGGTCGAGCTTCGCGAGGATCCGCCCGACGTGTGTCTTAACCGTCGATTGCTCGACGACGAGCTCCGTGGCGATCTCACTGTTCGAGCGTCCTTGCGCGAGCAGCGCCAGGACGTCCAGCTCGCGCGGGGTCAGCTCGGCGAGAGCATCGGGAACGGCGCCGTCCTCGCTCGCCCGCGCGGCGCCCGCGAAGCGGAGGATCAGGCGGCGCGTGACCGCGGGGTCGATCAGTGCGTCGCCGGCGGCGATGCTGCGTACCGCCCAGCACAGCTGCTCGGGCGGCACGTCCTTGAGCAGGAAGCCGCTCGCGCCCGCGCGCAGCGCCTCGTAGACGTACTCGTCGACATCGAAGGTGGTCAGGATCAGGACGCGGCTGTCGGTCTCGGCGATGATCCGCCGCGCGGCGGTCAGACCGTCCATGCCGGGCATGCGGATGTCGAGCAGCACGACATCGGGCGAGCGCTTTTTGGCGAGGTCGATCGCGTCGAGGCCGTCCACGGCCTCGCCGATCACAGTGAGGTCGGGCTCGCTCTCGAGGATCGCGCGGAAGCCTGCCCGGATCAGGCGCTCGTCGTCGACGATCAGCACTGTGATCTTGTCGGTGGGAGATTCTTCTGCGCGCATGGTGTTCGTGTCCCTCCGCGGACGGAGGACGCTCGGCGAATAATCATCCTCGAGACGGACGCCGGCCGCTCACGCGCTCCTTACTCTGAAACTCATCGGAGCGTGTGTCGTTTGAGTTTCGCGCCGCCGCTCGCCACAATGTCGATCACGAAAGAGGTGCCTCCGATGCTCGGTGCAGTCAAAAGCTGGTTCGGCAAATCGCTGTTTGGTGTGCGCGACGTCAACCGCGCGGACGGGCTGATCGCGCTCCTGTTGAGCGCGTTCGCGGTCACGCTGACGAGCGGGCTGGACCACACCAGCCACCCGCACGGCGGGTTCTGGGCCTCGGTGGCGGTGCTGACGCTGACCGTGCCGGTGCTGTGGCGCCGGCGCGCGCCGTTCGCCGCGATGTCGACGATCGCGGCGGGCGCCCTGTTCAACGGGCTGGTGATCGGCTCGATGGTTCGCTGCGGCGCAGCGCTCCCGGCGCTTGCGCTCGTCAGCTTCTCGGTCGGGCTGCGCTGCGAGCGCCGCCGGGCGCTCGAGGGAGCCGCGCTGGGGATCGTCGCTGTCGTTGCTCTGGCACAGTGGGACCCGAACCTCACAATTGGCTTCGCCCCTCCCGGCTCGGTGTTCGTACTTGCGCTGTGGGGCGTGGGACGACTCGTGCGCTCGCGCGAGGGAATGGTCGTGAGCCTGCGCGAGCGGACCCGCGAGCTGGGCGAGCAGCGCGAGCGCACCGCGCAACTGGCCGTCGCGGCGGAGCGGGCGCGTGTCGCCGCGGGTGTCGACGGCCTGCTGGCGGAGCGCATCGGGGCGCTGGCGGGCGAAGCGGCGCGAGGGCGCGGGGCGGTCGATCAGCAGCCCGATCTCGCGCGCGAGACGCTGTCCACGATCGAGCACGAGGGTCGCGAGACGCTCACGCAGATGCGCGAGATCGTGGGGTCGCTGCGCGAAGACGCCCCGACCGAGCCTCAGCCGGGGCTCGCGGATCTCGACGGGCTCGTGCAGCGCGCCACGACGGCCGATGTGCGTCTGCGCGTGGACGGCGATCGGCAAGGACTTCCAGCGGGCCTCGAGCTGTCGAGCTACAGGATCATCGAGCATCTGCTGGCGACGCTCCAGGACGCTCCCGAGGCACATATCGATGTTACGGTGAGCTTCGCGAGCGATGCGCTGGAGATCGCCGTCGCCGGTCCGACGCGTGAGGGCGTCGATTCGCAGACGGCGCTCGTCAGCGCACGCGAGTGGGTTGCGTTGCACGGCGGCCAACTGCAGTCCAAGGCGCGCACGGGTCGCTCGCGGACGGTCGTGCGGTTGCCGCTCCTAACCGCGTATGCGTGATGCGCTGAGACGCGCCGTGCGGCGCGCGGGCTGGCGGCTGGACGGCGCGATCGCGCTGGCGATCGGCTGTATGGGAGCGGTCGAGCTACTGGCCGCTGCGGACGCGGACCGCGCCCTGACGACCGGGTTCGCGGCGGCGCTCGCAGTCACCTGCGCGGCGGTCGTGATCCGCCGACGCGACCCGCTCGTCGCCGCGATCCTTACCGGCGCGGTGTGGTTCGTGCCCGGCATCGTGGTCGGGCCGACCTGGTCGGACGCGGCGCCGTTCACGCCGGCGCTCGTGATCGTGCTGCTCGCGTACACGCTCGGCGCCCATGAGCAGCGCGCGCGGGGGCTGGTCGGGCTCGCGGCGCTGGTACTCGCCATGAGCGCCGGCGACTTCTCGGACCCGGTGCCGCCGTTCATGTTCACCGTGCCCGCGTGGATCGCCGGTGAGGCCGTGCAGGCGCGCAGCCGCCTGGCTGCCCAGCTCGAAGCACGGGCGCGCGAGCTCGACCAGGAGCGCGAGGCATTCGCGCTGCAGGCCGTGCGCTACGAGCGCGCCCGGATCGCGCGCGAGCTGCACGACATCGTCGCGCACAGCCTCAGCATGATGGTCGTCCAAGCCGGCGCCGGCCAACGCCAGCTCGCCTCGAACCCCGCCCAGGCAGCGCAGTCACTCGAACACGTGGGCGGCGCCGCCCGCCAGGCCGAGCTCGAGCTCGGCCAACTTCTCGAGCTGCTCGGCGAGAATTCCCCCAGACGATCCGGCGGCGGCCTGCGCCTGATCGACGAGCTCGTGCGCCAGGCCGGCGCCAGCGGCCTGCCCGTCACCTGCCGCTTCAGCGGAACGCACGACGCGATGGCGCTCGAGCTGTCCGACACCGCCTACCGGGTCGCCCAGGAGGGGCTCACAAACGCGCTCAAGCATGCGCCCGGAGCGCCGGTGCAGGTCACCGTCGACGCGGGCGAGCGCGCCGCTGTGATCACAGTCGAGAACGGGCCGCCGCGTGGTGGCGCCTCGGAGCTGCGGAGCGCCGGGGGAGGACACGGCATCCGCGGCATGCGCGAGCGCGTGCGGGACTGTGGCGGAACGCTGGAGGCCGGACCGACCGCGAGCGGCGGCTGGTGTGTCACGGCGCGCTTGCCGAGGCTCGGCGTGCTGGACACGGGCGAGCCCGAGACGTCCAGTGGTGCACGCGTCGTGGGATAAAGCGGCTGGACTCCCTCGTAGGAGGCATTTGAGGCATTCGGGGTAACCCTTTTGCCGATCCTCGCGGCGGCGGGCGGCCAGAGCGGTCAACACCGGCTGTTGCCGGCCGTTGCTCAACCCACATTCATTGCCACGGCGGCGCGAATCAGCGCCTTCAAGGCCTCCTCGTCGATCTTCTCGCCCTCATGGAGATCGATCGCCCGCCTGGTGTTTCCCTCGAGGCTGGAGTTGAAGAGGCCCGCAGGGTCCTCCAACGACGCACCCTTGGCGAAGGTCATCTTCACGATGCTCTTGTACGTCTCACCGGTACAGAGTATTCCGGCATGCGACCACACTGGAACTCCTCTCCATTTCCATTCCTCGACCACTTCGGGGTCGGCGTCCTTGATGAGGCCACGAAGCCGGCTGAGCGTCTCGCCCCGCCAATCGCCCAGCTCCTCGATCCTCGCGTCGATCAGCTGGGAGGGAGAGTCTCCTCCTCTTCCCTCCTCCGCACCGCTCGTCCTCTTCTTCATGGTCGTCGTCGCCTTCCTCATAGTGTTCTCGCTCGCCCGTCACTCGAGTATCCTCGATAGACGTTCTTCCACCTGCCGGCAGCGTAAGTCCGGCGGGCGTTCAGCCGTTGCTGGTTCATTCTGAATGTAACGAAGACATGACTCCCACCTACCACCTCTCCCACCTGCGCACCCTCGAGGCCGAGGCCGTGCACGTGCTGCGCGAGTCCGCCGCCGAGCTCGAGCGTCCCGTCCTGCTGTTCAGCGGCGGCAAGGACTCGATCGTGCTGTTGCGCCTGGCCGAGAAGGCGTTTCGCCCGGGGGGCTTTCCGTTCCCGGTGATGCACGTCGACACGGGCCACAACTTCCCCGAGGCGATCGAGTTCCGCGACCGGCGGATCGAGGAGATCGGCGAGCGGCTGATCGTCGCCTCGGTGCAGGAGTCGATCCAGAACGGTCGCGCGATCGACGAGACCGGCCCGCGCGCGTCGCGCAACGGCCTGCAGACCGTGACCCTGCTGGATGCGATCGCCGCGCACGGCTTCGACGCCGCGTTCGGTGGCGCCCGCCGCGACGAGGAGCGCGCGCGGGCCAAGGAGCGGATCCTGTCGTTTCGCGACGAGTTCGGGCAGTGGGAGCCCAAGGGCCAGCGGCCGGAGCTGTGGAGCCTCTATAACGGACGGATACGCAGAGGCGAGCATGTGCGCGTGTTCCCGATCTCCAACTGGACGGAGCTCGACGTGTGGCAGTACATCGCCGAGGAGGAGCTGGAGGTGCCATCGATCTACTTCGCCCACGAACGCGAGGTGTTCGCGCGCGACGGGATGCTGTACGCGACGAGCCCGCACGTGCAGCTCGCGGCGGACGAGCAGCCGTTCACGGCGTCCGTGCGCTACCGCACGGTGGGGGACATGACGTGTACCGGGGCGGTCGAGTCGACGGCCGCGACGCTCCCGGAAGTGGTGCTCGAGATCGCCGCGACCGAGGTCACCGAGCGCGGCCAGACGCGCGCCGACGACCGGGTGACGGAGGCGGCGATGGAGGATCGTAAGCGCAAGGGCTATTTCTGATGGCGATCTCCGATTCGGCCCAGAACGCGCAGGCGCGCGGCGAGGAGCTCACCGAGGGAGAGGTGATCGACGTGTTCGAGCGGCTTTCCGAGCGCCCCGCGGAACTGCTGCGCTTCGCCACCGCGGGCTCGGTGGACGACGGCAAGAGCACGCTGATCGGGCGGCTGCTGTACGACTCCAAGCAGGTGCTCGCCGACCAGTTGGAGCACGTCGAGCAGGCCAGCAAGCAGATGGGCTCAGACTTCCTCGACCTGTCCCTGCTGACCGACGGTCTGCGCGCCGAGCGCGAGCAGGGCATCACGATCGACGTCGCCTACCGCTACTTCGCCACGGCCCAGCGCCGCTTCATCATCGCCGACACGCCGGGGCACGAGCAGTACACGCGCAACATGGTCACCGGCGCCTCCACCGCCGACCTGGCGATCGTCTTGATCGACGCGCGCAAGGGGATGCTGCCGCAGTCCAAGCGCCACGCGTTCATCAGCTCGCTGCTGCGGATTCCGCATCTCGTGGTGTGCGTGAACAAGATGGACCTAGTCGACTTCGACCAAGGCGTCTTCCAGGGTATCGTCGACGAGTTCGAGCGCTTCGCCGCGAAGCTCGACGTCCCCGACGTGACGTTCATCCCGATCTCCGCGCTGCTGGGCGACAACGTGGTGGAGCGCTCGGAGGCGATGGACTGGTATCAGGGCCCGCCGCTGCTGTACCACCTCGAGCATGTGCACATCGCCTCCGATCGCAACCTGATCGACGTGCGCTTCCCCGTGCAGTGGGTGATCCGCCCGCGCTCGGGCGCCGGCAGCGACTACCGCGCCTACGCCGGCCAGGTGGCCGGCGGCATCCTGCGGGCGGGTGACGACGTGGTCGTGCTGCCGAGCGGCCAGCATTCGAAGATCGCCGGGATCGACACCTTCGACGGGCCGGTGCAGGAGGCGTTCCCGCCGATGTCGGTCGCGTTGCGATTGGAGGACGACATCGACGTGAGCCGCGGCTCGATGATCGCCCGCGCGCAGAACCAGCCGGCGGTGTCGTCGAGCTTCGAGGCGCTGCTGTGCTGGATGTCCGAGCAGCCGCTCAGCCCGACGCGGCGCTACATCGTCAAGCACACCACGCGCACGACGTCGGTCAGCGCGCTGGATGTGCGTTATCGGATCCAGCTCGACGATCTGCACCGCGACGAGAACGCGACGACGCTCGGGCTGAATGACCTGGGACGCGTCCGCATGGAGCTGAGCTCACCGCTGGTGTTCGACTCATACCGGCGCAACAAGGTCACGGGCAGCCTGATCGTGATCGACGAGGCGAGTAACGAGACGGTCGCCGCGGGGACGATCCTCGACACCGAGACCGAGGTCAAGGACGCGCCGGCGCTCGAGCCGCGCCCGACGCAGAGCCCCAACGTGAAGTGGCAGCGCTCCGAGCTGACGCGTAGGGCGCGCTGGGAGTCGCTCGGGCATCCCGGCGCCACGATCTGGTTCACGGGTCTGCCCGGCGCCGGCAAGTCGACGATCGCCGGCGCCGTCGAGGAGCGCCTGGTCGCCGCTGGGCGTCCCGCGTTCCTGCTCGACGGTGACAACTTGCGCCACGGCCTCAACGGCGATCTTGGCTTCGACGAGGACGCGCGCTGTGAGAACGTGCGCCGCACCGCGCATGTCGCGCGGCTGTTCGCGGAGGCCGGGACGATCGCGCTCGTCAGCCTCGTCAGCCCGTACGGCTGTGACCGCGAGGTCGCGTCCGGATTGCACTCGGCTCACGACCTGCACTTCATCGAGGTGTTCGTCGACGCGCCCCTGGAGGTGTGTGAAGAACGCGACCCCAAGGGTTTGTATGCGCGCGCGCGTGCGGGCGAGATCAGCGGCATGACCGGTGTCGACGCCCCCTACCAGACCCCCGACCAGCCCGACCTGGTGCTGCACTCGAGCGAGGAAGCGGTCGACGCCGCCGTCGAGCGCGTGATGCAGACGCTCGCCGCGCGCTTCCTGCACCCCCCGCGGCTGGACCGCCTGCAGGGCGAGTAGTCAGCCGGGCATTTGCAGCCGGCATTGTCAGCCGGCATTTGCAGCCGGCATTTGACTTGAAGCGGTCGCCGGCCGTCCAGCGGATCCTCGGGGCGTAATCGCTCGTTGTAAGACACATGTCCGTTCTGGTAACGTGCCGCTCAAGCGAGGCTCGAGTAGAGCAATGAGTTACGGAGGAAGGGCGTGCATGAGGCACATCGCTGTGGTGCAGAGGACTATCTTGCGTGCGGATCTCTCCTCCTCGCACGTCGTTGCGCACCACGAAGCGGGAGTTCGAGAGTCTGGTATTCGAGAGGCTCGAGAGCCTGGCATTCGTAAGGAATGCCGCGGCCAGATTTTCTACAGGTCGTTAACGAGATCGACGTAGATGTAGGTAGTTTTGGGCATGACTGGCGAGGAGGGTTGTATGGAAGCGACCAACAACGCGGGAGTCAGAACATGAGCGGCAGTGTCTCTGTAGCGCCTTTGGCGGAGCAGGAGGATACGCGTCAGAGCACGCGGAATTACAGCGGTCGGCCGTCGATGCTTGCGCGCTCGCACGTCCCTGCTGCGACGACTCCGATCTCCAACCGGCTGGTCTCGCGCGCCGTCAAGCGCGCCCAGGCCGGCGATCGCCAGGCGCTCGGGTTTCTGTACACCCACTACGCCGACAACGTCTACGGCTACGTGTGCAGCATCGTCCATGACCAGCACGAGGCCGAAGACGTGACCCAGCACGTGTTCGCCAAGCTGATTGGAGTGATCGGAAAATATGAGGAACGCGACGTGCCGTTCTTCGCGTGGATCCTGCGAGTCGCGCGCAACGTCGCCGTCGACCACATCCGCATGCAGCGGCTGGTTCCCGTCGAGGAGGTCAGGACGAGCGACGAAGGTGGGGGGGACCCAGCGGGTGGCGGGCGGATGAGGGATCTCACGGAGGCGCTCTCGAAGCTGCCGCAAGACCAGCGGGAGGTGCTCGTGATGCGGCATTTCGCGGGGTTCTCGCCCCCGGAGATCGCCGAGCACACGGGACGCTCGGTGGGGTCGATCCACGGGTTGCACCACCGCGGCCGCAGGGCGCTGACGGCCGACCTGGAGGCGCGCGGGATGGCGCCTGTCACCGCGAGCTGAACGCGGCGCCCGATCCCTACTCGGCGAGGTCGCCGTCCCCCGGGTCGCCGTCGTCCCCGTCCGGGTATGGGCTCCCGTCCGGGTATGGGCTCGTGACGATCTGCCGCGCGATCCGCCCGCTGTCCAGGTCGGCGAGATAGTAGAGCACCGAGAAGTTGACGAGATCGTCAAACGAGACTCCCAGGCGCTTGGCTTCCTGATCGATCGCCTCGGCGGCAAAGCCCTCGAGCTGCACCGGCACGGACCGGCGCTCCCGAGTCTGACGGCCGTCTCGCGCTGGTACGCCGTTTCCAGCCATTCGCCCTTTGCCGTACGCATGAATCACTTACCTTCAACGTCGAACGGAGGCGAAAGCTCACGCCTCAGACCCGCTGGGAGGGACCAAAAAAGGCTGGTTCTCCTCGCCGGCTTGCGGATCGGGCTCCGGGCTTGGCGCCGCCGGTGATGCCAAAGGGGCTGCACGGGTAGACGCGCCTGGCTGGTTGGGCTGACTGGGCGGTGATCCGGGCTGAGATCGCCGGTACTTCGATGCGCTCGTTCGTGGGCTCCTCGGGTGCGGTGCTCAGCTGTTGAAGATCCCCCCGGCGCGCGCTCAGGCACAGGCTGGCGATCACAGCGAGGATCAGGATCCAGGAGGTTGTAATGATGATGAGTGGGAGGGCCATTGGGTGCTCCAGAGGTGGTCGCCGGTATGAGTTCCTCACAAAGACTATCAGGTTTATTGAAAGGGGCGGGGGTTCACGAGGGCGAGGGTTCAACAACGTCGATGCTGGGTAGGTTGGTCGCAGCGCTGTCAACTGCGCTATCGACTTGGGGAGGCCCACATGCATATTCGACGTCTGTTTCTCAACCCGTGCTTGGCCGGTTCGCTCGCGCTGCTCGTCTTCGTCGCGGCGCCCGCCGCGCAGGCGGTCGCGTCGCCCGCGCCCACGGTGACGACCGGCGGGGTCTCGAGCGTGGCGTATTCCTCGGCGATCCTGTACGGCAACGTCAACGCACACGGTCTCCTCACCAACTACTCCTTCCAGTACGGTCCGACCGGCGCCTATGGCGCGCAGTCGCCGCTCGCCCCGGCGGGCAACGGGACGAGCTCGGTCAAGGTCAGCCAGGCGATCGTGGGTTTGCAGGCGGGGACCACCTACCACTACCGGATCGTGGCGAGCGGACCTGGGGGCACGGTGAAGGGCGCGGGTCGTACGTTCAAGACGCCGAAGGTCCCTCTCACGGTGCAGCTCGCGGGGGTGCCGAACCCGGTGGTGTTCGGGAACCCGTTTGTCGTCGAGGGCACTTTGTCCGGGACGGGCGCCTCGACGCATGCGATCGTGCTGCAGGCCAACCCGTTTCCCTACTTGGGTGGTTTCAGGACGGTGGGTAGCCCTGAGCTGACGAGCTCGACGGGTGCTTTCTCGTTCCCGTTCGCGGGTCTTTTGGAAAACACGCAGCTGCGCGTGGTGACGGTCGGCGCACCTGTGGTCGTGAGCCCCACGGTGGTCGAGAACGTCGCCGTGCGCGTCACGGTCCACGTGCGCCGTGCTCATCGCCGTGGTTATGTGCGCCTGTATGGCACGGTCACCCCGGCGCAGGTTGGCGCGCTCGTCGGCTTCCAGCGTTTGATCCCCGGCGGGCGCACCGTCAACGAGGGCGGCACCTCGGTGAGGGCCGGCACAGCGGCGGTCTCGAGCTTCAACGGCGCGCTACGCGTACGTCGCCGCGGTCTCTACCGCGTGCTGATCAAGGTGTCAGACGGGGCGTATGTCTCCGCCTACAGCACGCCGGTGTTGGTGAGGTGAGGGCCGGGGCGCTAAGGCCGCCCGCAGGGCATAGTGGGCTTGCCGGCCGCCCTGGATTGTGGGGCTACTTACCGGTTGTGCGGTGCATCGTCCCGCGTGCGTGACCGGCGCTTCCCCGTCCGGCGGCGGCCATCCCACCACCGGCTGCACCACGAACCGGTGGAGGAGGTGTCCGGCGGATCAGAAGATGCAATGCTCGGTCATCGGGTCCCTCCTCAGAGCGCTCGCTCACCAGCTTCGGATGAACCGTTCGGAGCACGGGACCTCGGCCTGGATCAACTACCGCCACAACGACCTTCGATTTGCTCGGGGTGTCGAACACGATCCCGTCACGCTCCGGTCCGCCGCCGGCGACCTTGACGAGCTCGCCAGTGCTCATGGGCTCCATCGAAACAGCGTACTGGGCTGACGAACGGGACCCATCTGACGGGGAATCAAGCTCGGCCCGCTTATGTCTCTTGCGGGCTGTCCGTCGGCCGGGGTTCGATCGCCGGGGGCTCGATGCTGGGGCTCTGCTTGCGCCAGGGCTTTGCGATCGTGAGCCAGGCGGTGGCGGCGGCGAGCAGGACGGCGCAGAGGATCCAGCCGAGCGCTTCGGTGCCGACGCCGACGTACTTCAGGCCCGAGGCGAACACGACAAACGTGATTACCGGCCTGATGTAGCGGTCGGGGACGCTCGAGGAGATCAGCGATCCGACGAGCACCGCGGGGACGCTGCCGATGATCAGCGAGAGCGTCACGCCGAACTCGACGTGCCCGAACGCGAGCGCTCCGAGCGCGGCGGCGGCGGTCAGGGGCACCGCCTGTGTGAGGTCGGTGCCGACGAGCTGGCTGGCGCCGATCATGGGGTAGAGGAACAGTAGGAGAACAATCATCAGCGACCCGGAGCCGACGGAGGTCATCCCGACGATGATCCCGCCGAAGACCCCGATCAGGACCGTCGGCAGTGGGCGCGTGACGATCTCGTGGACCGCCGCCGTGCGCCGCTCCCCGGTGCGACGGTCGAGGAAGTAGCGCAGGACCATCGCGGCCGACCCAAGCAGCAGCGCCGCGCCGAGCGCGAGCTCGATGTTTTCCTGGGCGGACTTCGCGTTGCCCATCAGGTGCAGCAGGTATGCGCCCAGGAACGCGCTCGGGACCGAGCCGAGCACCATCCAGCCGACCAGGCTGCGGTTGACCGTGCCTTTCTTCAGATGCACGCCGGCCCCGATCGGACGCATCACCACGGCCGCCACGAGGTCGCTGGAGATCGCCGCCGAGGGCGTCACCCCGAACAGCAGGATCAGCATCGGCGTCATCAGCGCACCCCCACCGGCGCCGGTCATCCCGACCAGAAACCCGATCACAGCGCTCCCCAAGACGATGTAAGGATCGACGTGCATCTCTGCTCCCATTCAGTTGGCCCCCGGTCGCTTGCAGCGGGCTATTCGCTGCTGTGGGCGACCCGCAGGCTACTAGGAGCGCGGCAAGAGCACGCGTCTACATCAGGTCGAGGCGCTTTCGCGGTCGAGCTTCTCCAGATATGGCGCCAGGTACTTCGCGGCGATCTTGCTCGGCGGTGGGGAGGGCGGCGTGTCGGTGATCTCCGAGCTGAACCCGTGCCCTCCCGTGATGTGAGCGGTGAGGTATTGAGGCTTGCCGTTGGTCAGCAGCATGCCGTGGATCGTGGGGTCAAAGCGCTCGGGCGTCACGGATTCCCCGGCGAGGGCCGCGATCGATTGCGCTGCAACGTCGGCCTGCTGCGAGCCGATACCGCCCATCTTGATCGGAAAGTCGGTCGCGTCGCCGGCCGCGTAGATGCGCACGACGTCGGGTACCCGGCAATGCGGGTCCACCCGGATGAAGCCGTTCTCGCCGAGCGGAATGCCGCGTATGGCAGGGCCGTAGAGCTCGGGCAATGCGATCACCCGATCCACCTCGAGGCGCTGGTCGCCGGGGTTGATCAGCACTTCGTGGGAGTTGGGAACCTCGGCGTAGGCGGAGTTGATCGTCTCGACGTTCGCGCCGGCGAGCAGCTCAACCACGGTGCTGCTCGCCGACGATCCAAAGATCGCGAGGGGGCTGTCCTCGGGGGTGACGATCGTCGTCTGCAGTTCGATGCCCATGTCGTAGGCGCGCCCTGCCGTCATCAGCGCGAGCTCATACAGCGGCAGCGGCCACGCCATGCGACCAGGCGCGACGAACGCGAGCTTGTGGACGTAGCCACCCTCTACATCCTGGATCAGCCCGTGCATGGTCTGCGCCAGATCGCGGTCGTCGATCGTGAGCGCGTGCGGGTAGCGCTTGCTGATGCTCGCCCCGAGCGCGAGCATCAGCGCGTCGTACTCGATCGCCTCATCGGCCTTCGTGTGGATCGTCCGCGTGGCCGGGTCGATCCAGCCGAGCTCCCCTGTGATCAGCTTTGCCCCGGCATCGCGGACGATCGGCGCCAGCGGGTGGCGGTGCGCGGCGCCGTAGGCGAACGGCTCGCGGACGACCATCGGGCGGTAGACGAGCTCGCTGTTGGGCGCGATCACGGTCACCTCGGTGCGGTCGGGCGCGAGATCGGTCAAGGCCAGCACAGTCTCGAGGGCGGCCACTCCCCCGCCGGCGATGACCACACGGAGCTTCCCCGAGCGCGAGCCGGCTGTTGGCGCGGGGCCGGGATCGCCGGGCGGCACTACCGGCCGGTCTTCCCGTTTGGTGCGGCCGGTGGGGCAGGCGTATCTGGGAACTCGTCGCTCGTACCGATCAGGATCGTGAGCAGGTCGCTGATTCGTTGCACGCGGCCGAGGCGGTCGGGGAGTGGAAGGCCGGCTTGGATCGTGTACTGGTTGCGGCGCCCGTTGCGCTCTCGTGTGATGTAGCCGCCGTCCGCGAGCTCCGTGACGATCCGGTGCGCGGCGCGTTCGGTGATTCCGACCCGCTCGCTGATCTCTCGCAGGAGCACGCCCGGGTCGTGGGCGATACAGGCCAGAACCTGAGCGTGGTTGGTAAGGAACTTCCAGCGGTGCGTCGTGGTCTCGGTCATGTATCAAGACTAGCGTATCTGGATATCTAATTCATAGATCTATATTTCATGCTATGTTGTTCATGTCCGCGGTGCTCCTCTGGTCGCTGGCGCTCATGCGCACACCCAACGAAACGAGGAACACACCATGCCCAGCTCAGTCATCCCGCAACCACCGTCCGCCCCGACCACCGGCGGCAACGGCGTACCCCTCCCCGCTGTCGCGGATCTCATACCCAACGGACGCCACCGGGACCCGCAGCCCGATCACGCGCCGCGCAACCCGCTGCTGGCGAAACTGACCAGCCTGACCTCGATCGCCACCGTCGCCGCGGCAGGCATGATCGTCGTTGGCGCGCTCGCCGTCGTCGGCGGTCACTACGACAAGCAGGTCGTTCACGACCAGCTCGCTCCGCAGAAGATCTTCTTCCCGAAGCCCGCGACAAATCCGGGCCTCGCCGCCTACGCCGGTCAACAGGTGCTCACCGGAAAGCAGGCAAAGCTGTACGCCGAAAAGCAGATCGGCGTGGACCTGACGAAGGTCGCGGGCGGCAAGACCTACTCCCAGGTCAGCGGTGAATGGATCGCCGGCGGCATGAAGAGCACGAAGCTCGCAGGTGAGCGCACTACCCTGTTCATGGGCGAGACGCTGAACGGCTTGCTGCTGGGCGCCTGGGGCTGGTCGGTCATCGGGACGATCGCCACCCTCGCCGGGTGGATCCTGGTCCTGCTCGGCGCGGCGCTGTTCCTGCTCCCGCTCGCCAACTGGCAGGTCAACCTCAGAGACCGCC
>Ga0302325_10015318_pt1 | contig 16302 bp, 20 predicted proteins | sample Palsa_T0_2_FD_201948 | JGI IMG/M metagenome (GOLD analysis project Ga0302325, IMG submission 201948) | Peat permafrost microbial communities from Stordalen Mire near Abisko, Sweden - Palsa_T0_2 | ecosystem: Environmental > Terrestrial > Soil > Palsa > Peat permafrost | place: Sweden: Abisko... | reverse complement strand
GAACGTCATCGACCTCGGCCAGCGCCGCTCCGGACTCGATGTGCTTCCGTCACGCGCCGAGATTATCCTGCGAAGCCTGTTCACGGCGTCGCAGCGTCACAATATCTGATCGCGATCGCGACGCTTACTTCGGTGTCGTTGTCAGGGCGCTGTTTTGGAACTCGCGAATTGCTTCCTGGTTGCGAAACCGGATCGCATCCCATTCATGTTTTGTGTGACACTCGCTGCTGTGAAGGAGCACGCCTTCATGCACGAGCCCATGGCAAATCACGGGATTGGAGTCCGTCGCGGTCGAGACGGCCGAAATCGGCTGGGCCACCGGTGCTTGCGTTTGATCGGCCAACGCGGCGTTTGCCGCAAGCAGGCCAAAGCCGCAGGCGATTGCAAGAATGGTAGTACGCATGGCGTTCCTCTTGTTAAGTTGGCGTAATTATTCGGGCTGTCGCCAAGCAAGAGCAAGGTCCGCAGCGCCGGAATCGGCCCATTTCCGTTCACTTCGAGTTGAAGCAGGTCGGTTCTCACACGGTCGTGAGCCTTGCTAGCCGCTCTTCAGAAGCCGCGCTGCATCGAGAGCAAAATAGCTCAGGATGCCGGATGCACCGGCACGCTTGAAAGCCATCAGGCTTTCCAGGATCACACGGTCGCGTTCGAGCCAGCCGCGCTCGACGGCGGCGATCAGCATCGAATACTCTCCCGAAACCTGATAGGCGAAGGTCGGCATGTGGAACGCGTCCTTCACGCGCCGCACGAGATCGAGATAGGGCATCCCCGGCTTGACCATCACCATGTCGGCGCCTTCGGCGATGTCGAGCGCCACTTCTCGCAACGCCTCGTCGCCATTGGCGGGATCCATCTGATAGGTGCGTTTGTCGCCCGTCAGCGATTTTGCCGAGCCCACCGCATCGCGGAACGGCCCGTAAAACGCCGACGCGTATTTCGCGGCATAGGCCATGATGAGCGTGTTCTTGAATCCGCCCGCTTCGAGCGCCGCGCGGATCGTACCAACGCGGCCGTCCATCATGTCGGAAGGTGCAATGATATCGCATCCGGCTTCCGCCTGGACGAGAGCCTGCTTCGCGAGAATTTCCAGTGTCTCGTCGTTTGCCACGTAGCCGTCGACCAGAACGCCGTCATGCCCATGGCTTGTGTAAGGATCGAGCGCGACATCACACAGCAAGCCGATCTCCGGCACCGTGCGCTTGATTTCCCGCACCGCACGACACACGAGATTCGATGGGTTTGTCGCTTCGCGTCCGTCGGGCGTCTTTAATCCTGGGTCGGTATAGGGAAAAAGAGCGACAACCGGGATTCCCAATTTGGCCGCTTCTTCTGCGGCGCCGGCGATAAAATCCACCGACAGCCTGTCGACGCCGGGCATGGATGCGACGGGCTCGCGACGCTTTTCTCCGTCGACCACGAAAAGAGGCCAGATGAAATCGGCGGCGGACAACGTGGATTCCGCCACCAGGCGACGCGTCCAGTCATGCCGGCGCAAGCGGCGCATTCGGGTCGCGGGAAAGGATTGTGGCGAACCCATTAGCTGAAGTTCCATGGCTAAAAGCCTAACGGTCTAATCACTCCGGCGGTAACTAAGCAAGACGATTGAGGCTTTTGCGGATTGCCAAGGGCATTCGATCGGCCGATCCTGACCCAGGGTGTCGAGGGACAAAAAATGAATCTGTTCTCAGCCGTATTTACGGGATTGGCGGTGTGGTCGAGTCCGGCTTCCGCGCCGGCAGCTGCCGACGCGCGCACAGCGCAGGCCGCGACGGTCGAAGTCGTGCCGAACTATCAGGTTACACCGCTCAGCGAGACCGATGTCGATATCTATCTCGGGGTGATGCGAGGGGCTGCCGGCCATATTGCGCAGGATTCGAGCGCTGCCGGCGCCGTGGCTTCATCGAACACCGGCACTTACGATGAAGCCGTCGCCAGCCAGCAGGGTATTCGGGGACGCTACGATGCCATCAAAACCGTGGTCGATGCCGCGGCCGGTCCGGCGGCTGGGAGCGAGACGGCCATTCGCACGGCCGACGAGGCCGTATTGGCGCCCCATGCAACCGAAATTCAGGCATTGCAAAAGCAGGTCAACGGCTTCATTTACGAGCGGTGAAGTTCACCGCTCGTAGGGCGATCCATGGATTTTGAGCTCTCGGAAGACCAGCGGGCGGTGCAGGATGCTGCCCGCCGCTTTGCAGCTGAAAAACTCGCGCCCCATGCCGCCGAATGGGACGAAAAGGAACACTTCCCGGTCGACGTGTTGCGCGCGTCGGCCCAGCTCGGCTTCGCCAGCATCTATGTGAAGGCAGACGTCGGCGGGTCCGAGATGACGCGGCTCGATGCAGCGATCATCTTCGAGGAGCTGTCTGCCGGCTGCACCTCCACTGCCGCCTTCCTATCGATCCACAACATGGCATCCTGGATGATCGACCGCTTCGGCGGCGAGGTGCTACGCAAGCGCTTCCTGCCGAAGCTCGTGTCGATGGAAAACATCGCGAGCTATTGCCTGACGGAGCCCGGCTCCGGTTCCGATGCTGCGAGCCTTCGCACGCGTGCGGCGAAGGACGGCGATCATTATGTCCTGAACGGGGCCAAGGCGTTCATCTCGGGCGCGGGCGTTTCGGACACCTATGTCTGCATGGTCCGCACCGGCGAAGACGGACCCAAGGGCATTTCCTGTCTCGTCGTCGAGAAGGGTACGCAAGGGCTTTCCTTCGGCAAGAAGGAGCGCAAGATGGGGTGGAACAGCCAGCCCACGGCGCAGGTGATCTTCGAGGATTGCCGCGTGCCGATCGCCAATCGCATCGGCGCGGAAGGCGAGGGGTTTCGCATCGCGATGATGGGTCTCGACGGCGGCCGCATCAATATCGGGGCGTGCTCGGTGGGGACGGCGCGCGCGGCGCTGGACGAAGCTAAAGCCTATTCGCATGACCGCAAGCAATTCGGCAAGCCGATCTCCGAGTTCCAGGCCTCCCAATTCAAGCTCGCCGATATGGCGACCGAGCTGGAAGCGTCGCGGCTGATGATCCGCAACGCCGCCTCGGCGCTGGATCGCCGCGATCCGCAGGCGACGATGCTGTGCGCGATGGCCAAGCGCTTTGCCAGCGACATGGGCTTCAAGATCGCCAATGATGCGCTGCAGCTTCATGGCGGCTATGGCTATCTGAAGGATTTTCCGGCCGAGCGGCATGTGCGCGATCTGCGCGTGCACCAGATCCTCGAAGGCACCAACGAGATCATGCGCGTCATCATTGCACGCGAGATGTCGCGGCAATGACCGACGAGAGCGAAGTCCTGTTCGAGCGCCGCGGCGCCGCAGGTCTCATCACGCTCAATCGTCCGAAGGCGTTAAATGCGCTGACACATGGAATGTGCCTCGCATTGAAGGCGCAACTCGATGAATGGGCAGGGGACGCGGCCATCAAGGCGGTGATCGTTCGCGGCGCGGGCGAACGCGCTTTCTGTGCCGGCGGCGACATCCGCGCGCTCTATGACTCCGGCCGTGCGGGCACGCCTTATGCGCTCGATTTCTATCGCGACGAATATATTCTCGACGCGACGATCAAGCATTTCCCGAAACCTTATGTGGCGCTGATCCGCGGTATTGTGATGGGCGGCGGCGTCGGGGTGTCGCTGCATGGCAGCCATCGCGTCGCCGACGAAAGCACCATGTTTGCAATGCCCGAAACCGGGATCGGGCTCTTTCCCGATGTCGGCGGAAGCTATTTCCTGCCACGCCTTCCGGGCGAAACCGGCATGTATCTCGCGCTCACTGGCGCACGCCTCAAGAGCGCAGACGCGTTGAATTCGGGAGTAGCGACGCATTTCGTTCCGGCTGCAAAGACCGAGACGCTGATCGAACGCCTTGCGGCCGGCGATGCGCCGAACGCCGCGATCGGCGCGTTGTCTTGCAATACAGGCGCGGCGCCTTTGGCGGAGCTTCGCGCAATGATCGACCGCTTTTTCGCAGGAAACACTATCGAGGCGATTTTGTCGGCGCTCGATGCCGACGATGGCGACTGGTCGCGCGCGACCGCCGCCACGATCCGCACGAAATCGCCCACCAGCCTGAAGATCGCGTTTCGTCAATTGCGAACCGGCCGCGGGCTCGAATTCGACGATTGCATGCGTATGGAATTCCGCATGGTCAATCGTGTGATCGCGGGGCACGAATTTTATGAAGGCGTTCGCGCCACGATCATCGACAAGGACCAATCGCCGAAATGGCAGCCGGCGACGCTGGAATCCGTGTCGGATGCGGAGATCGACGTCTATTTTGCGCCGCTGGGCGAGAAGGAGCTGAAGCTATGACTGCGATCGCTTTTATCGGCGTGGGCAATATGGGCGGGCCGATGGCGCGCAATCTCGTCAAGGCGGAGCACACCGTGACGGCCTTCGATTTGAGCGACGCGGTGCTCGAGCCTGTGCTGAAGGCGGGCGCAAAGAAAGCCGCGACGGCTAATGACGCCGTCAAAGATGCCGACATTGTCGTCACGATGTTGCCGGCAGGGCAGCATGTGCGAAGCGTCTATCTCGACAACGGTATTCTCGGTGCCGCAAAAAAGGGTGCGCTCCTGATCGACAGCTCGACCATCGACATCGATTCTGCGCGCGCCGTTCACGCCGCAGCCGAAAAGGCCGGCTTCGATTTCCTCGATGCGCCCGTTTCGGGCGGCGTTGGCGGTGCGGAAGCCGGCACGCTCACCTTCATGTGCGGCGGCAGCGAAAAGGCATTCGCGCGTGGGCTTCCCGTGCTCGAAAAGATGGGCAAGAGGATCGTGCTTGCAGGTGGTGCGGGCGCCGGGCAGGCGGCCAAGATCTGCAACAACATGCTGCTTGCGATTTCAATGATCGGCACCTGCGAGGCGTTCGTGCTGGCCGAAAAGCTCGGGCTCGATCCGCAGAAGCTGTTCGACATCGCATCGACCTCGTCGGGCCAATGCTGGTCGCTGACGACCTACTGTCCCGTACCGGGACCGGTGCCGACCGCGCCGTCCAACCGCAACTATGCGGGCGGTTTTGCCTCCGCGTTGATGCTCAAGGATCTGAAGCTGTCCCAGGCGGCCGCCCAATCGTCCGGCGCCACCACGCCGCTCGGCGCCGAAGCGACGCAGCTTTATTCGCTGTTCGCCGCCAAAGGGCAGGGCGGCCTCGATTTCTCCGGAATAATTAAAATGCTCAGGGGCGAAATCTGAGCGAATTTACCTGCCTTTAACATTTGCTGGCCTACTGTTTGAATCAAATAGGTGGGTCCGGAAAAAATTCCGGTGGGTGAAGACGATGACAGCACTGGCTAGGCCGCAAGCGGCTGCAGCGCTCGACGGCGCGCAGCCACTACGCAAGCTTTATCTCGAGTCTCTCGCTTTGATCGAGCGATTGCACCGGCAGCTCCTTGACGTGATCAAGGACGAACTCGACCGGCGCGACGAGCGCGAAATCAACAGCGTGCAGGCGTTGCTCCTCTTCAACGTAGGCGATCAGGAACTGACGGCGGGCGAATTGCGCACGCGCGGTCACTATCTGGGCTCCAACGTCTCGTACAATCTCAAGAAGCTCGTGGAGAGCGGCTATATTCATCACGAACGCTCGGCCGTCGATCGCCGCTCGGTTCTGGTGAGGCTCACCCGCAAGGGCGAGGCCGTCCGCGACATGCTGCGCGAGTTGTTCGAGCGGCACCTGGGGTCGCTCGAGGCCGTCGGCAATGTCGGCCTGAGCGAGCTCGATGTCCTGAATGTGAGTCTGAAGCGCATGGAGCGCTTCTGGATCGACCAGGTGCGTTTCCAGCTCTGATCGCGGCTCCGGCGGACTGACGCGCGCCTGCGACTCGTGCGAGGCTCCGGATCGCCATTTGCGATTCCGGGGAGCAAAGCCTGATCAAGTCCGCACTCACGCATCTGCGCCAACATGTGCGATTCTATTTCTGCGCACTGCTGGGCGTGGCAGTATTCTTCTCTGCGCACTCGTTTCCCGTTCCCCTGCGCTTTATCGCGGCGGGCAATGCATTTTTCGTCATCTATCTTTTTCTGATCGGCCTGCTGGTGTTCCGCTTTACGCCCGACGATCTGCGCCGCCGTGCTATGGAAGAAGACGAAGGGATATTTCTCGTCGTCATCATCATGCTCGCAATCATTGCGTTGTGCTGCGCCGGCATCATCACCATGCTCAACCAGGGTCACAACAAGCCGTCCGGCATTACGCTCGTGCTCGTTCTGCTCTGCGCGCCACTGGGCTGGTTGACGCTGCATGTCACGGCCGCATTTCACTATGCCGACCTCTACTACGCTCCGAGGCAGGCGGATTCGCGCCCGCCGTTGATGTTTCCCGGCTGCATCGAACCCGGTCCGTGGGAGTTCCTCTATTATTCGTTCGTCGTCGGTATGACCGCGCAAGTGTCCGATGTGCAGGTTTGCGAAACGCGAATGCGCCGCGCCACGCTGGGTCATGGCATCATATCGTTTTTCTTTAATACGGTGCTGATCGCGATGGCAGTCAACGCCGTTGTCGCCATCGCGTCTTAGCGACGGGGCGGCCACGGCACGAATGAACTCGTGCGGCGAATGTAATCCGCATATTCCGGACGGCGACCGGCCATCTTGCGTTCGAGCAAAGGAACGCCGGATACGCGCAACAGGAAATACGTCATCACGATCGGACCGATGATTGTCCACCAGGCGTGGCTTGCGGACATGCAAAGCACAAACACGCCCCACCACATCATGGTGTCGCCGAAATAATTGGGGTGCCGAGACCAGGCCCAGATGCCGGAATCCAGGACCCGGCCGCTATTCGCAGGATCCCGGCCGAAACAGGTCAACTGATAGTCCGCGATCGCTTCGATCAGGAAACCCGCGAGGGCTGCGCCCGTGCCGACAAAGTCGAACGGACCAAGGGGAGACGGCGCCGCTGCGAACGCCGCCTGGAGGGGCAGGGACACCACCCACAGGATACCTGCCTGCAGCCAGAAGACCGTAAAGAGGCTTACGATCGCAAAGCGGGGACCGGCCTTGCGGCGCATCGCGGCATAGCGACGGTCCTCATGACCGAGCCGCCGCCATCGCAGGAACAAGTGAAGCGCCAGCCGGAATGCCCAGAGCGCGACAATAGCGAGGATCAAAAGGCTGCGCGGGTCCGGAGCGCCTGGGCGCCAGACTGCGGCGGCCGAGATGAGGACAAACCCCAAACCCCAGAAAACGTCCACAATGCTGACGTCTTGTAACGCAAGGCTGATGATCCAGATTAGGGTCAAAGCCGAAAGGGCGAGTAACAGTGCAAAAAGCATGGCTGTCCTGTGGCAATTGGCGTGGGAGCGCGCGGCCCCCGGAACTATGTTAAATTATTAGGGAACGGGAGCCATCCTATGGCTCCATTTGACCTGCGAGTCGGCAAAGATGGCATTCTCCTATGTGTCCAAATTCCGTGAGGCGCTGGCCGGATTGAAGCGCGAGGGCCGCTATCGGGTGTTTGCCGATATCGTCCGCCAGCGCGGGCAATACCCCCGCGCCGACTTCTTTACGGACCGGAACAAGCGGCCGATCACCGTCTGGTGCAGCAACGACTATCTGGGCATGAGCCAGAACCCGAAAGTGCTGGCGGCGATGCACGCCGCGATCGACGCGGCCGGCGCCGGCTCCGGCGGCACGCGCAATATTTCGGGCACGACGCATTACCATGTCGAGCTGGAAGCCGAGCTTGCGGATTTGCACGGCAAAGAGGCTGCGCTTTTGTTCACGTCGGGGTTTGTCTCGAACGACGCGACGCTTGCGACTTTGGCGAAGCTGTTGCCGGGTTTGATCGTTTTTTCCGACGAGTTGAATCACGCCTCCATGATCGAGGGGATGCGGCGCGGCGGTATGGAAAAACAGTTGTTCCGCCACAACGATGTCGCCAATCTCGAAGCGCAGCTGCGGATTGCCGATCCGGACGCGCCCAAGCTGATCGCATTCGAGTCGGTCTATTCGATGGATGGAGATTTCGGGCCGATCAAGGCCGTCTGCGATCTGGCCGAGAAATACGGCGCGCTGACCTATCTCGACGAGGTCCATGGCGTCGGTCTCTACGGTCCGCGCGGCGCGGGCGTGGCGGCCCGCGACGGCGCGATGCATCGGGTGGACATTATCGAGGGCACGCTCGCCAAAGCATTCGGACTGATGGGCGGCTACATCGCGGCGAGCAGGGAACTCGTCGATTGCATCCGCTCGTTTGCACCGGGGTTCATTTTCACGACGTCCTTGCCGCCTGCGATCGCAGCCGGCGTGCTCGCGAGCGTGCGTCATTTGAAAGAGAGCGAAGTCGAAAGAACGGCGATGCATGCGCAGGCCTCGCGGCTGAAGGATATGCTGGCCGAGGCTGGCTTGCCGGTCATGAACTCACCGAGCCACGTGGTGCCGGTGTTCGTGGGGGATGCTGCCACGTGCAAGGCGGTATCGGATGTCTTGCTGCGCGATCATGCAATCTATGTGCAGCCGATCAATTATCCGACCGTACCGCGAGGCACGGAACGTCTGCGCTTCACGCCCTCGCCGGTCCACACCGACGAGATGATGCAAGAACTCGTGCGCGCGCTCGATATGGTTTGGACGGACCATCACCTGGCCCGCGCGGCCTGACGGACTATGGCCGAGCGCAGACCGGACGGCGCGGGCGGCGAGATTCTGATCGAATTCATCGTGCAGGGAAGCGTCGTCAAGGTAACGGCGATCGATCCAAAATCGGGCACGGAGGCGAGCATTGTCGGCCCGGCATCTGCGCCCCGCGCTGTGCTGGAAGGCAACGCCGCAAAGAAGCTTCTTTACGTCCTCAAAAAGCGACGCGGCGAAGCCTGAGGGCCTCGCCGCGCGGAATTCTCAGAACTTGACGGCCCGATCAGCGGCGACGCGATTTCTTCTCCGGCGCTGTTCTGCCGAGGCCGATCTTCTTGGCGAATTCGGAGCGTTGCGCCGCATAGTTCGGAGCCACCATTGGATAGTCGGCGGGCAGGCCCCATTTGGCGCGGTAGTCTTCCGGCGAAAGTCCATAGCGCGAACGCAAATAGCGCTTGAGCATTTTGAGCTTCTTGCCGTCTTCCAGACAGATGACGAATTCCGGCGTGATCGACTTCTTCACGGGGACGGCCGGCTTCTGTGTGGTCGCCACTTCGCCGGGAACGCCAGAGGCGAGGCCGCCCAGCGTGTTGTGAATACTTTTGATCATGTGCGGAATTTCCGACACCGGGATCGGATTATTGCTGACATAGGCAGCAACGATGTCGCTAGCGAATTTCAGCAGATCGTCTGTTCTTCCAGCCAGTGAATCACTCATATTGCCCTCTGCTCCGATCCTGAATTTTGCAGTCGCCGTAAGTTGGAGTGTTGTATTGCCGAGAGCGGACATAAAATCAAGCTAGTCTACAAATATTGGGCGTTGTTATATTTGGACTTTGCAAGTAACGCGAACGTTTGCCTGTGCATACAACGCTGAATGGTGTTATACTCGCCTAAGTCATTATTTCGAGAACGTGTACACGCATAAGTTGTTATTCGGCAATTTTTGGCCTTCTCTGGTGGGCCAGCCTTTTGTGCATAACGGGAGTTGCGCAATACCCCCAAAAGCATAACGCCACAGCGCGTGGTTCGTTGCCGCGAAATCTCGTGATTTGGCGCTAGATTTGGTAAGCCGTTGCGCCTAGTACACGAGCAATGCCGGGCCCGGAGGGCTCGCCGTGGGCGTTGGACAAAGTGAGGCGTGAAATGGCAGCGATGTCGAATGCGGCGGGGCCGCGGAATACTCCTTTTTTCTCCAGCGGATTGGCCCAGGCCGACCCCGAGATTGCGCATGTGATCGCCGACGAGCTCAAGCGTCAGCAGGACAAAATCGAACTGATTGCGTCCGAGAACATCGTCTCGAAGGCAGTGCTGGAAGCGCAAGGTTCGGTCCTGACCAACAAATATGCCGAGGGCTATCCGGGGCGCCGCTATTACGGCGGCTGCGAATATGTCGACGTGGCCGAGGAACTGGCCATCGATCGCGCCAAGCGACTGTTCGATTGTTCGTTTGCGAACGTTCAGCCCCATTCCGGCGCGCAGGCGAATCAGGCGGTGTTTTTCGCGCTCATGCAGCCGGGCGACACATTTATGGGCCTCAGTCTCGATGCGGGCGGCCATCTGACGCACGGCTCTCCCGTCAACCAGTCGGGCAAATGGTTCAAGCCCGTCCCCTACAGCGTGCGCCGGCAGGATCAACGCATCGACATGGACGAGGTCGAGGCGCTCGCGAAATCCCACAAGCCGAAGCTGATCATCGCGGGCGGCTCCGCCTATGCGCGCTTCATCGATTTCAGGCGCTTCCGGGAGATCGCCGATTCCGTGGGCGCCTATTTCATGGTCGACATGGCCCATTTCGCGGGGCTCGTTGCGGGCGGTGTTCATCCCAATCCGCTCGAGCACGCCCATGTCGTCACCACCACGACGCACAAGACGCTGCGGGGCCCGCGCGGCGGCATGATCCTTTCGCGCGATGCGGACCTCGGCAAGAAAATCAATGCCGCCGTCTTTCCGGGACTGCAGGGCGGGCCGCTGATGCATGTGATTGCCGCGAAGGCGGTTGCATTCGGCGAAGCGCTCAAGCCCGATTTCAAGCTCTATGCCCGCTCCGTGGTCGAGAATGCCAGGGCGCTTGCCGAGACCCTGCACGCGGAAGGTCTCGACATTGTGTCGGGTGGAACGGATACGCATGTGATGCTGGTCGATCTGCGGCCGAAGAATGCGACAGGCCGCGCAGCCGAGAAGGCGCTCGATCGCGCCAACATCACCTGCAACAAGAACGCGATTCCGTTCGACACCGAAAAGCCCGCGATCACATCCGGCATCCGCCTCGGCTCGCCGGCCGGCACCACGCGCGGTTTCGGGCAGGCAGAATTCAAGGAAGTGGGTAAGTTGATCGTCGAGGTGGTCGACGCAGTCGCCAGGCACGGCGAGGCGGGCGATCCTGCCGTCGAAGCCAGCGTGCGCGAACGCGTATTGGCCCTTTGCCGGCGGTTCCCGATTTATCAATAACAGGAGATATTGGCGCCCATGCGCTGCCCGTTTTGCGGACATGACGATACGCAGGTCAAGGATAGCCGGCCCAGCGAAGACAATTCTGCGATCCGGCGCAGGCGGCATTGCCCGGCTTGTGGCGGCCGTTTCACGACCTTCGAGCGCGTGCAGTTGCGCGAGCTCGTGGTCGTCAAGAAAACCGGTCGTCGCGAACCCTTTGAACGCGACAAGCTCGAGCGCTCGCTGTCGCATGCGTTGCGCAAGCGTCCCGTGGAAGCCGATCGTATCGACCGTATGGTGACGGGCATCGTGCGGCGCCTGGAAAGCATGGGCGAAAACGAAATCCAGTCGAGCGTGATCGGCGAATTGGTGATGCAGGCGCTGTCGAGTCTCGACAAGGTGGCCTATGTCCGTTTCGCGTCCGTCTATCGCAACTTCCGCGAAACCAAAGATTTCGAAGCCCTGATCGGTGAGATGGAGGGCGGCGACCGGGATTGAGCGCCGCGCGCCCCGTTGGACGATAAACGTCACATGCGTCATGCGCTCGGTCTGGCCCGACGCGCGCTCGGTCGGGTGGCGCCCAATCCCGCCGTCGGCTGTGTTCTCGTTTCGCCCGACGGCAACATTGTCGGTCGCGGCTGGACGCAGGATGGCGGTCGCCCCCATGCAGAAGCCGTCGCGCTCGCCCAGGCGGGCACCGCCGCGCGTGGCGCCACGGCGTATGTCACGCTCGAACCCTGCGCGCATCTGGGACAGACGCCGCCCTGCGCGGAAGCCTTGATCGAAGCCCGTGTCGCGCGTGTCGTGGCTGCGATCGAGGATCCTGATCCGCGTGTCAAAGGCGGCGGATTTGCAATGCTTCGGAATGCCGGCATTGAAGTCGCCATCGGTACGCTGGATGACGAAGCGGCCAAGTTGAATGAGGGGTTTTTCAAGCGAATTGCAGAGCACCGCCCTCTTGTCACCCTCAAATTCGCGCAAAGCATCGACGGGCGCATCGCGACGGCGACAGGCGAAAGCAAATGGATCACGGGCGAGGAGGCGCGCCGCTTCGGACATCTGCTGCGGGCGCGACACGACGCGATTCTGATTGGCGTGGGCACGGCGCTGGCAGACGATCCGGAACTGACCTGCCGCCTGCCGGGACTGGAAGGCGCGTCTCCGCTGCGCGTCGTGCTCGATACGCGCCTGCGGCTGAGCGAATGGTCCAAACTTGCGCAAAGCGCGCGCGAGATCCCGACCATCGTTTTCACGACATCGACGGATGGCGCAGCGCTTCGCGCGGCCGGTGTCGAGATCGTCGAGGTCGCGCGCGATGCGCGGGGTCGCCCGGATATCGCCGCCGTTCTGCATGCGCTGGCCGACCGCGGCGTGACGCGGCTGCTCGTCGAAGGCGGGGCGTCGGTGCATGCCACTTTCTTGAATAGGGGCTTTGCTGACCGGCTGGAAGTTTTCCGCGCGCCCATCCTGCTGGGCGGAGCAGGCCAGGCTTCGATTGAAGCGCTGGCCGCGATAAGTCTGGACGAAACGCCGCGTTTCGAGCGTGTTGGACGCCGGAAACTCGGGGCGGATATGCTGGAAAGCTTCGAGGCCAAGGCCTAGAAAGGACCCATGTTCACCGGAATCGTCACGGATGTCGGCAAGGTCCGGCACATCGAGAAGCGCGGCGACACGCATATCGTGATCGCGACGAATTACGACGTGGCGGATGTGGAAATCGGCGCTTCCATTTCCTGCTCCGGCGTCTGCATGACCGTTGTGGACAAGGGCGGCGCGTCCGACCGCTGGTTCGCAGTGACGGCCTCGGCCGAGACGCTCTCGAAAACGAATATGGGGCAGTGGAAGACGGGCGATCGGGTCAATCTCGAACGGCCAATGCGCGTGGGCGACGAGTTGGGCGGCCATATCGTGACCGGTCATATCGATGGGGTTGCCGAGATCTTGCGCATCGAGCCCGAGGGTGAGTCGACCCGCATGACGTTCCAGGCGCCGGCGGCGCTTTCCCGCTTCATCGCCTCCAAAGGTTCGGTTGCGCTGGACGGCGTCTCGCTGACCGTCAACGAAGTCGAGGGTTCGCGCTTCGGCGTCAACATCATCCCGCACACGACGAAGGTCACGACTTTCGGCAAGGCCAAGCCGGGCAGCAAGGTCAACCTCGAAATTGATCTGCTGGCGCGTTACGTCGTGCGGCTGGTGAAGGGCTAGCGCATGTTTCGCGATTACATCTCCTCCATCGAGGAGCTTATCGAAGACGCGCGCAACGGGCGCATGTTCATCCTCAGCGATGCCGAGGATCGGGAGAACGAGGGCGATCTCGTGATCCCCGCGCAGATGTGCACGCCGGCGGCAGTTAACTTCATGGCGAAATACGGCCGCGGCCTCATCTGCCTTGCGCTCACCCAGGAGCGCTCCAGTGCGCTCCAGATCCCGATGATGACGCAAGTCAACGGAACGCCGAACCAGACGGCGTTCACCGTCTCGATCGAAGCGAAGGAAGGCATCTCGACGGGCATTTCCGCGCATGACCGCGCGCATACGATTTCCGTGGCGATCGACCCCACCAAGGGTCCCGGCGACATCGTGATGCCGGGGCATGTGTTTCCGCTGGTGGCGCGCCACGGCGGCGCGCTCGTGCGCGCGGGCCATACGGAGGCTGCGGTCGACATTTCGAGGCTCGCAGGGCTTTATCCCGCGGGCGTGATCTGCGAGATCATGAACGACGACGGGTCGATGGCGCGGCTGCCGGATCTCGTGCAATTCGCGCAGCTTCACGGCCTCAAGATCGGCACCATCGCCGACCTGATCGCCTATCGCCGCCGCTACGACCATTTTATCCAGCGTTCGGTGGAAACCGATTTCCAGAGCCATCATGGCGGCCAGTGGCGGATGATGGTGTATGTGAACACGATCGAATATGCCGAGCATATCGCGCTGGTGAAGGGCGACATCACCACGCCGGAGCCGGTGCTTGTGCGCATGCATGCGCTCAACATTTTCAGCGATCTGTTGGGATATCGCCCGTTCGAACGCGATGTGCTGGGCGAGTCCATGCGGATCGTGGCGGATGCCGGACGCGGTGTTGTGGTCGTGCTGCGTCAAACGCGCCCCACTTTCGTATCGGATGTGGTGCTGCGCCGTGTGGCGGAAGACATCGACCGCAGGCGCGTGAAGGAGTATGGCGTGGGCGCGCAGATACTCCTCGATCTGGGTGTGAAGAATATGATCCTCTTGACCGACACGCCGGAGAAGAAGGTCGTCGCGCTTGACGGATACGGTCTCAACATAGTGGGCACGCACGCGATCCGCGGGCTCAAAGAACCGGGAAAGACGCCATGACTCCGAACATCCTGATCGTCGAGGCACGGTTCTACGCACACATCGCGGACGCGATGCTGGATGGCGCGATGGCGGCGCTCGAAGCGGCGGGTGCGCAGTTCCAGCGCATTTCCGTGCCGGGTGCGCTCGAGATTCCTGCCGCGATCCTGTTTGCAGCCCATGCGGGCGAAGGCGCCGGCATCAGCTATGACGGCTATGTGGCGCTGGGCTGCGTCATCCGAGGCGACACCTATCATTTCGAAATCGTCTCCAACGAATCCGCGCACGGCTTGATGGAATTGGGGCTCAACCACGCGCTGTGCATCGGCAATGGCATCCTGACCGTCGATAGCGAAGAGCAGGCGATGGCGCGCGCGTCGCGCAACGGCACCGACAAGGGCGGAGACGCGGCGCGGGCCTGTCTCGCCCTGATCGCCGTGCGCGCCAAGCTCGGCGCGCATCGGTGACCACGCCGCACCTGACTGACGGACGCATCGATCGCACGGCACGAAGTGCGGCGCGGCTCGCGGCCGTGCAGGCGATTTACCAGATGGAATTGACGGGTGCCGACGCGGAAACCGTTGCGCAGGAGTTCATCGAGCATCGCTTCGCGCAGGAGCCGGAAAACGCGCCGGCAGGCGTGCCGGACGAAACGTTTTTCGGCGAAATCGTGCGGGGCGTCCCGCACCACCAGGCCGAGATCGACAGGTCGATCGCGAGTTGCCTGTCCAAGGACTGGAAGCTGCAGCGCATCGATTCGATTCTGCGTGCGATTCTGCGAGCCGCCACCTTCGAGCTCATCGCGCAGAAGGACGTGCCGGCAAAGGTGGTGATCGACGAATATCTCGAAGTCGCGCATGCGTTTTCCGACGGCGAGGAAGCCTCTTTCGTCAACGCCGTGCTCGACCGCCTCGCGCACCGCAAACGCGCACCGGAATTCGGAGAGACGCCGCCGGATGACGAGCTCCAATTCTGAAAGACCGGGCGAATTCGAACTGATCGTGCGGTTCTTCGCGCCTCTTTCGAATTCTGCCCCTGATGCGTTCGGGTTGACGGACGATGCGGCTGTCGTCGCGCCGCCTGCAGATGAAGACCTTGTCGTCACGACGGATGCGCTGGTCGAAGGCGTGCATTTCCTGCGTAGCGATCCGCCCGTCACGATTGCGAAGAAATCGCTACGCATGAATCTCTCCGATCTCTCGGCCAAGGGCGCGCGCCCCATGGCGTATCTGCTCGCGTTGTCGTTGCCGGACTGGATCGATATGGCGTGGCTGGAAGCCTTTGCGCGCGGGCTTGGCGAGGATCAGCGCAAATACACAGTCACGCTGATCGGAGGCGACACCACGCGCACGCCGGGACCGCTGACCTTGGCGATCACTGCACTGGGGTCCGTTCCGCGCGGAACGATGATCAGAAGATCCGGCGCGAAAGCAGGCGATCGTGTTTTCGTTTCGGGCACGATCGGCGATGCGGGCGGCGGACTTGCGATCCTGAAAGGCGAGGGAGGTTCGATCTCCGATGCGCATCGCAATGTACTGATTTCGCGCTATCGCGAGCCTTTGCCGCGCGTGACGCTGGGCCTTGCATTGCGCGGGATTGCGAGCGCATCGCTCGATATCTCCGATGGATTGCTCGCCGATCTCGCGCACATCGCCGATATTTCGAAGGTTCGAGTCGAAATCGACGCGGCGCGCATTCCTGTCTCTCCGGCATTGCGTGCGTTGTGGGGAGATGACGTCAAAGCACGCGTTCGTGCGGCGACATCGGGCGACGATTACGAGATTGCTTTCACGGCTCCGGGAGCGGGCGCAGTGATGAAGGCGGCCTCGGAGGCCGGCGTCCCCGTCACCGAGATCGGCCGGGTGGCGGCGGGGGAGGGTGTCGCGCTGCTCGATACCACCGGCCGGGAGATCGCCGTGCCTCGCAGAGGCTATGTCCATTTCTGAGCGGTAACGATCCGTTAGGCATGATCTGC
>Ga0302325_10015317_pt1 | contig 16302 bp, 18 predicted proteins | sample Palsa_T0_2_FD_201948 | JGI IMG/M metagenome (GOLD analysis project Ga0302325, IMG submission 201948) | Peat permafrost microbial communities from Stordalen Mire near Abisko, Sweden - Palsa_T0_2 | ecosystem: Environmental > Terrestrial > Soil > Palsa > Peat permafrost | place: Sweden: Abisko... | reverse complement strand
GCCACAAACTCGCCGGATTCGGTCAGCTCCTTCGCAATAGCGCTGAGGCGCACAAAATGCGCCTCGATATCCTCCGGCGGCCACGCGTGATACCTGTCCACACCTGCTTTCGTGCCGGACATTAGCAAAATGTACTTCATTTCGTTAAGCCTCCTTATTTGAATGAAACATCCATCGGACACCAAATTTGTCGTTGAGTGCTCCGTAGGTGCCGAAAAACTTCTCTTGCAGGGGGTCGGTCACTTCTGCGCCTTCCGAGAGTCTGTCAAACAGAACTTTCAACTCTTCCAAAGTTCCTCCGCTCAGAAAAAGACAAACCGTGTTGCCGCGTATCGGTGTTCGTTCGAGCATAAGCCAATCCGATGCCGAAATATTCACATTGCAGCTTCTGAGCCGGGCATTCAGAATTTTCTCCTGCTGAACTGCGGGCATGAAATCCTTCGCCGGAGAATCCTTGACCTTGGTCGCAGTCAGTTCTCCGTCAAAACAGGATTTGTAGAACTCCATCGCCTGCCGGCAGGTTCCATCGAATAAAAGATACGGTGTCAAGGTCGTCATGTCATTTTCTCCTGCTTTCTGCATCTCAACTTTCATACGGTAGTCGGCGCCGTCGCGGCGTTCTCTACATTCCTCCGAAAATATTCTCGGAACCACAAATCCGGCCCAGCCTGTCGATTTTGCCCACCCGGAACCGACATACCAGTGGAGGTTGGAAAATGACGGCCTGCGATCTGGTGGTTGACGTCAGCGAAGATTGGGTGCTTGCCTGCGCTGTCCAGCAGCGGTTTATGCATGGCCCCGGCCGGAACACCGGCGCCGTGGACTACAGCGGGCGGTGCCGCCAGGTTCGAGCCCTCGGCGGCGATTGCTACGATTTCATGCCCCTTCCCGACGACCGGCTGTCGTTCGTCGTTGGCGATGCCTCCGGCAAGGGTCTCGCCGCGGCGCTCATGATAGCCAGTGTTCAGTCCTCGCTGCGGACTGCTGCCTTGTTCACCGGAAACGATTTGGCCGAACTGCTCAAGATAGTGAATCTCCAGGCGTACGCGTCGTCCCTCGATGACCGTTATGCGACGGTGTTCTATGGTGTCTTCGACCGGGCGGCGCGGACGCTGCGTCACGTGAATGCCGGACACAATCCGCCGGCCGTTCTTCGAAACAACGGCTCCGTCCATTGGCTCGAACCGGGCGGGCCCCCTGTTGGAATGTTCCCTGATTCCAACTATCGCGAGAGCGTCTTTCAACTGCAGCCCGGCGATTTGGTCGTCGCCTACACCGATGGAGTCACTGAAGCGACTGATCCCGGCTGCGAGGAGTGGGGAGTTGAGGGCCTCTTGAAAGCGGTGGCCGCCTGGGAGCCGCAAAGCTCCCAAGGTGCCGAAGACCTGGTCCAGTCGATCTTCAACTCCATGCATGACTTCTCCAGGGGCTGCCAGACGGATGATGCGACCCGTAGCAGTCCCGCGCGTGGACTGACCATGTCCAGGTGAAGAACCGCTTTCGGCTCCCGCGGTGCTGCCTACTCTGCGCGCAGCGCCTGCATGGGATCTACGGAAGCGGCGCGCCGCGCCGGGATGAATTCGGCCGGGAACGCGACGAGTGCCAGAACTGCGACTGTCCACGCCAGCGTTGCCGGGTCGAATGCCGAAACGCCGAACAGCATGCCTTTCACGAACCGCGCGGCTCCCCAAAGCTCCGCACTGTTTCTTCGGGAATAGCGACTCGAAACTGACCTACCCCATTGAAGTGCGGCAGTTTGCGAGCCCGGCCGACCGCCACGACGATTAGAGCCGCCGATGTAACCGGCAGGCCCCTTTTTTTCCCGCGCACAACCTTAGCTCCACCCGGTTCAGACAAGCCCTGCGTCGCCACAAACTCCCCGGATTCAGTCGCTCCTTGGCAATCGCCCTGAGGCTCGCCAAGTGCGCCTCGATATCCTTTGGCGGCCAAGCGTGATACTTGTTGACACCTGCTTTGGTGCCACACATTAGCAAAATGTACTTCATTTCGTTAAGCCTCCTAAATTGTCGGAATTCCCAACGTGCGAAACTCGCCTGGCTTTCCCGCCTTCGGGATCTGTACCTGCCGCACCGGTTGAGGCCCATAAGCGTCCTCTCTCAGCTCGCTCTGCAACCGATCCAACTGCCGATCCAATTGCGCGGCAAATGCCTCCAGACTCTGCCCATCCACTCCTCCACTGCCCCTGTTGGCGTTTACCTTCTCCCAGGCCATCTCCAAATTCTTCCGCTGGTACACCTTGTCCACTAATGAGTGGACCTTCCTCGCCCCTGTCGGGTTGATCCAGTCTGCCAGTCTCCTCGGACGTGGATGTACAGGTATTTCACTCATGGAACTGATCCACCTCCCCGCCCTTGCTCATCTGTTTCCTCTCTCTTCCCAACTATCTTCGCCGTCCCCAGAGAGGACCCCACTTCCCCGACCCACTACGGTCGCCGATGGCTCGGTCACGCGGCTTTCACCGCGCTCGTGGTAACGGTTCGGAAGAGGAGCGCGTGACCTCAGGAGGACTGGCAGAGTCTAAGGGTGGCACCGTGCCGGCCGCACACACCTTGGTGGAGGTGGGGTTAATGAGAACGCCTTCGCCCGTATGAAGCAGGCTCGACCGATCCCCACCATTGGCCGACCGGTTCATTCGTGGGTCTCCCCTCCATTACGGCCCGCGACTTCTCCTCCTGCCCTTCGGATCCGACCTTGCGGTGGACACGCTGCCATCCGGAGCCTGCAAGTGGCGGCTTCAGGTCCACCTTGGCTGTGTCCGGCTTTCGCCTTCGCGCCCGTGTAGGCTTCTCCCTACCTTCCCCTTCTCCGGCCAGCGCGGCTGGTAACCCCGCTTTTGGATACAGCGCTCCTCATCCGAGCGCCAGAACTTAAACCCTCCTGAGCAACGCGCTGCTCAGCGCACTTCGTGCCCCGTTGTGGCCCCAGGCCATGAAGCGGTCGGCCGACCACCCCGCACACCCTTACGCCCTGCCGAAGTCGATAAACCCGCGCTGCGGGTCGGTGTTCAACAGCTTCACCCGGATCTGGTCGCCCACATCCAACCCATGCTCGCCCCGCATCAGCCGCCCTTCCACCGGCGGCGACAAAGCCCGCACAAAGGTGCCGTTCGGCGTAACCCCTGTCACCACCGCCGGGAAGACTTCGCCGATGCGGCCGTGCATCGCCACGGCGGCGATCCGCTTGTTCATGGCGCGCTCCACCTTGCGCGCGGCGTTTTCCCGCAGCGTGCAGTTGCGCGCCACCACGTCCAGCTCGGAGTCCCCATAGGGTGAAGGCTGTTTGGCAAGCACCGCTTTCACCAGGCGCTGCGACACCAGGTCGGCGAAGCGCCGGTTCGGCGCGGTGGAGTGCGTGTAATCGTGAACGGCCAGGGCGAAGTGCCCAACCGCGGCCTCCCCGGGACGCTCCACCACATACACGCCGGGCCCATCAGCTTCACCACCGCCAGCGACAGATCGGAGTAATGCACCGGTTCCGCGGCCCGCCGCTTCGTCAGGAAACTGTTCAGCGCGCCGGCGTCCGGATCGGCCGGCAGGCTATCGCCCGTGCGCGCCGCCAGTTCCACGATGCGATCCCATCGCTCCGGCGTCTTCACCACGCGGCGAATCGACGAGATCCCGCTGTCGCGCAGCAGCCGCGCGATCACGCCGTTGGCCGCCACCATGAAATCCTCGATCAGCTCCGTAGCCCGGTTGCGAAAACGCGGCTGGATGCCGGTCACGCGGCCGTCCGTCAGGATCGCCTCCGTTTCGATGCGGTCCAGATCGAGAGCCCCCAGACGGTGCCGTTGCGCGCGCAGCTTCTGGGCCGCTTCGTCCTGCAAACGGAGTTGCGCCTGCAGATCCTGCGATGCGGCTATCTTCGCGGGCGCCACCCCCTGCCCTTCGAGCCACGGCCCCACGGAGCTGTAGGCCAACTGCGCCGCGTTGCGCGTCACCGCACGGTAGGCCGTGCCATCCTGCGCCGTGCCGTCCTTGCCCACCGTCAGTTCCACCACTACGGCCGGCCGGTCGGCATGCTCGTTTAACGACGTCAGGTCCGTCGACAGATCGTCCGGCAGCATCGGGAAGTTCTTGACGCCGGTGTATACGGTGGTGCAGTTCGCGGCGGCATGGGTGTCGATCGGCGACCCCTTCGGTACGTCGCTATCCACGTCGGCGATGCCGATACGGATGCGGATATCGCCGTTCGCCAGGCGCTCGGCGACTTCGATCTGGTCCAGGTCGCGCGAAGTGTCGTTGTCGATTGACGACCACAGCAGGCCGCGCAGATCGCGTACCGTGGCGTTGGCGCCCGGCTGCGCTGCATGCGCGCGCAGAGCCGCCACCTGGCGCGCCACTTCCGGCGAAAAGTCCGGAGCGAATCCTTCCGCGATCATCTCCTGGCGCGCGAGCGCCGGCAGGTCGTAGTGGGTAACGGGAATGTTGGACATGAATAGGAATCAAACGTCGTGGCGGCGCGTGCGCGAGAGCAACTGCCGCGCGCGGTCCAGCGCCTTCTGTTCGGCTTCTTCGCGCGTCGCACCGGAGGTGCGTGCCAGGGCGGCGCCCGGGGATACGTTGTCGGCCTTGCAGTGATACACGTCGCCAAGCTTATACGTAGTCAGCCTCACCTGCCAGGGTTCCACGTCCACCTGGCGCTCGCTGTAATCTTCAGCTTGCATACGCACTATCTTATCGTGGGGCAGGCGTCCACGCCTGCTGCGGGTCTCCAGACCCGCCCCACAATCGTTATACGATGGCAGCATGTTGATCGTACACATTCAAATCCATGTGAAGCCAGACTCCGTGGCAGCCTTTCGGGAAGCTACCATCGCCAACGCGCGGCAAAGCGTGAAGGAGCCGGGTATCGCGCGCTTCGATCTATTGCAGCAGCAGGACGACCCCGCGCGCTTCACCTTGGTCGAGGTCTACCGCACCGCCGCGGCGCCCGCGCAACACAGGGAAACCGCGCACTACCAAGCCTGGCGGGATGCGGTAGAGGAGATGATGGCCGAACCGCGCATCCGGGTGATGTACGCCAACGTGTTTCCCGGCGACGAAGGCTGGTAGAGCGGCATGCGCTTCGAATTCGCCACGGCTGCGCGCATCGTTTTCGGCCCTGGAACGGTGCGTGAGGTTCCCGCCGCGGCCGCGGAAATGGGACTGCGCGCGTTGCTCGTCGCGCGCGCGTCCGCCGATATCGAACGGTTGCAAATTGCGGGCGTACCGTTCCCCATACACGGTGAACCCACGGTGGGCAGGGTTCGGCAAGGCGCGGAATTAGCGCGCGGCGAGGACTGCGATCTGGTCATCGCGCTGGGCGGCGGCAGCACTATCGATACCGGCAAAGCCATCGCAGCCCTCTTGGGCAATGGCGGCGATCCGCTCGACTACCTGGAGGTTGTGGGGCAGGCGAAACCCCTCACCCGCCCATCCGCGCCCTTCATCGCCATCCCCACCACCGCCGGTACCGGCGCGGAGGTCACTCGCAATGCCGTTCTGGCATCGCCCGAGCACCGCGCCAAGGCCAGCCTGCGTAGCCCTCACATGCTGCCGCGGCTGGCGGTCGTCGACCCCGAGCTTACGCAAAATCTGCCGCCAGCGCTCACCGCCACTACCGGGCTTGACGCGATTACGCAGCTCATCGAGCCGTACGTCTCTTGCCGGGCCAACCCTATTACCGATCTGTACTGCGTGGAAGGCATGCGGCTGGCGGCGGGCGCGTTGCGGCGGGCCTGGCGCGACGGCCATGATCTCGCGGCCCGCACGGATATGGCCTTCGCCAGCTTGCTCGGAGGCTTGGCGCTGGCCAATGCCGGCCTGGGCGCGGTACACGGATTCGCCGCGCCGCTCGGCGGAATGTTCGATGCGCCGCATGGCGCACTTTGCGCCGCCCTGCTGCCGCACGCCATGCGCGTGAACATCGCCGCTCTCCGCGCGCCGCCCCACAACGCGTCTCACGCAGAAAGCCTGCTGCGCTACGCCGCCGCGCGCACCCTCACCGGCCGCTCCGGCGCCACCCCCGAGGAAGGCGCTGCCTGGGTCGAGTGCTTGTGCCGCGATCTCGAAATCCGGCCGCTCGGCGCTTATGGCGTTCGCCCGGCGGACGTACCCGCGCTGGCGGATGCGGCCGCTCGCGCCAGCAGCATGAAAGCCAATCCCATCGTGCTCACGCGCGGCCAGTTGGAGGAGTTGCTCACGCGTGCCATCTGACCAGGCGCCGCTGATCGAAATGGAGCGCGTCTGGGTGATGCGCGGAGAGAAGATCGTGCTGCGCAATGTGAGCCTGCGCATCGGCGTGGGCGAGCACGTCGCCATCCTGGGGCCCAACGGCTGCGGAAAATCCACGCTCATCAAGACCATCGCGCGGGAATGCTATCCGCTGGTGCGCGAGGGTTCCCGCATGGCTATCTTCGGACAGGAGCGCTGGAACATCTTCGATCTCCGTCCGCTGTTGGGCGTCGTGTCTAACGATTGGATGGCGCTCTGCACGCGCGAGATCACCGGGCGCGAGGCGGTGCTCTCGGGTTTCTTCGGCAGCGTCGGCGTGCAGCCCTACCACCCGATCACGACGGAAATCGAGCGTAGGACGGCCGCCATCCTGGCGCTGCTCGAGATTCCGCATCTGGCCGCGCGGACCGTGACGGAAATGTCGTCCGGGGAGGCGCGCCGCGTGTTGCTGGCCCGCGCGCTGGTGCACGATCCGCGCGCGCTGGTGCTCGATGAGCCCAGCAACAGCCTGGATGTTTTTGCGCAGCACGAATTGCGCCAGACCATGCGCAAGCTGGCGCGCGCCGAGATCGGAATCATCCTGGTGACGCATCACCTGGCCGATATCATCCCCGAAATCGATCGCGTGATTCTGATGCGCGAAGGCCGCATCCTGGCGGATGGGCGCAAACAGGATGTGCTCACTGCCGCCGCGCTGGCGGACCTGTTCGGCCTGCCGGTCGATCTCACCCAGCGGGACGGGTACTACCATCTCTGGTAAACAAAAAAAGCCGGGCGGTGGTTAGCCGCCCGGCTGGTCGTTACGCGTCTCCTCCTGGTTATCTCACGAACACCTGAGTTACGGAGGACACTGGTCCGTTTGGACCATAAGCGGTCAAAGTGTAAACCGCGTTGGCCGTCGGATTCACGGTCACGCTGCCGTTGAGGGCCTGATTTCCGGCGGGTGCGCCCGTGCCGGTGATAATTACGGAAGTGGCGTTCAGGGTCGTCCACGTCAAGACTACAGGCGCGCCAGAAGCCGGTGAGTAAGCCGGGCTCGCGGAGAATGTCAGTATCTGAACATTCGCGGGAGTCGTGGTTACGCTTACGGTAACGGTGACAGCGGCGGAAACCGACGTGACTCCATCGGCGCCCGTGGCGGTCAGGGTGTATGTTGTGGTTGCGGCTGGGGAGACAGTCACGCTGCCATTCGTCGACACGCTGCCTACGCCGTTGTTGATGGTGACGGTGGAGGCGCCCGTAGTCGTCCAGGACAGCAGAGAAGACCCGCCCTTGGCGATGGTAGCCGGCGAAGCTGCGAACCGTATGACCGCGGGCGTGGATGCGCCGACGGTAACCGTAACGGTGGCGTTGATCGTCTGGCCGCCCGATCCGTTGGCGGTCAAAGTATAGGTGGTGGTGGCCGTCGGCTTCACCGTCGCGGTGCCTGACGGATTGAGACCCGAGCCCACGCCGCCCGAGATGTTCACCGAGGTGGCGTTAGACACGTTCCAGGACAAAGTGGACGACTGTCCCGCGGCGATCTGGCTGGGGGTAGCCGAGAACCGCAGTACCTGCAGGCCCCTCTGCGTGGTCACCGTAGTGTTGGCGCTCGCGGTCAGGCCGCTCACCTGGTCGGTAACGGTCAGCGTGAAGCCATAGCTGGTGGAAGCCGCCGCGGTGAAAGTGGCGATGGCCGAATTGGCGCTCGATATTGTCACGCTCGGACCAAAAACCTGGACCCACGAATAGCTGAGAGCGTCGTGATCCGGGCTGTAGGATGCGCTGCCGTTCAGCGTGATCGTGCCCGGCGGCACGCCGATCTGGGGCGGACCCGCGTTCGCAACTGGAGCGCTGTGGCCCACCACCTTGCTCAGCAATTCATACCGGATACGCGGCACGTCCATGGGGACCGGATGCGTGAACGTGGTGTACTCCTTCGGCCGCATGAAGTTGCCGAATTGCAGCCCAACGGTGAGCTCGCCGGTATTCTTGGCGGTAATCAGCGTCGGGTTCACGCTCGCGCCAATTGTGAACGCGAGCTCCTTGCTGATGGGCTGAACCAACTTGATTTCTCCGCCGCCTTTTCCGCAGGTGCTGTTGCCGCTACAGGAAGTAGGGCTGTGGCTGTGCATGTAGCCGATATTGCCCTGAATCCAGGCATCGCCCCAGGCGCCCACCTGGAACGTTGCACCGGCCTGATCCAGGGGACGGGCATAGGTTTCGACATATGAGCTGGGACCTAGCTGAGTCAGCAGCATCGCTCCGGTGCTCTTGAAACCTTCCGTGCCATAGAAGCCGATGCGGCCCCGGCTGAATATATAATCGAGCAGGAAGGCGCCCTGGCCCATGCTGCCGCCATTGGTGTCACCGCCCAAGCGAATGTACTTGAAGCTCGAGAACAGGCCGGCTTGCAGGTGATCCCATCGGTTGACCAGACCAATATCGAACTGGCCTTCCTGGTCGCCGGGGTAGCGGATATATTCGCCTTGCGCCTGCACCGCGTGCGTTCCATCGCCGCCGAACGGCGAGAAGAACTGACCGCTGCCATGCACGGTCACGTCGCCCTCCGGCCGGCCGCCGCCAAACGTCGGACCGATGTCCAGTCCCAGCAGCGAGAATTTCTTGTTGCGGTTCTGCGCTTCGTTCAAAGCGTCCGTGCCAGCCTTTTCGGCGATAACCGTGGTCTCGTCCTTCGACAACGGCTTCGGCATACCGTTCACTTTGTCCTCCAGAGCTTTCTCTTCTCCCTGGAGTTCGGCCACCTGGCCCTTCAGCCGGTCATTCTCGCCCTTGAGGCCGTTTAATGCGGTGAGAATTTGGTCCAGCTTGTCGAGGCGCTTCAGGATGGCATCGCAGCACTCCTGCTGCTTCTTCAGGAGATCCGCCAGGGTGGGCATCACCTCTGTCGCTCCGCCGGCGGCCACGATCTTGCCTTGGCCATCGGTGACGATCATGACCACGCGCCTGTTCATGAAGCGCCCTTCCTTGGTCTTGTTGTCGACCTCCGGGTCCTTCTTGCCGTCGCCGGCCGTCGAGACCTGGTCAGCCGCGGCTCCGTATTTCACCAGAAAGTCGCGAACCGTGTCGGCGCGCCGCATCGCCAGGCGGTCGTTGTAGCGCGCAGAGCCGACGTAGTCGGTGTTTCCCACCAGCTTCACGTGGTAATCGCGATGCTGGCTTAGAATTTCGGCCAGCCGCAACAGACTCGGATATCCGTCCGAAAGAATGGAAGAATTGAACTCGAAGTTGATCTCTTCCCATTCTTCCTTGGTTTGTTTCGTGTTTAATCCCTGAGCGAATAGGCACGTCGAAAACACCCCGATAGCGCTAATCGCTGCCAGTTGCTTCATCATGAGTATCTCCTCAACACTCCAGCGTGTACGCGAGACTTTCTACGAATGCCAACAAACAACCAGTGGTAACTAATTTAGGATACACCGGCAATCTTTCCACATCTACAACATTTTGCGGCTCTTAGTCAATTGAATGGGCGTTCCCTCACAGAAAAATGGGATAATGCTGGTTGTAGCCTGCCGGATGGGCAGCCGCCTGGAAACGGGAGGAAAGTCCGGTCTCCATAGGGCAGCGTGCCGGCTAACGGCCGGGAAGGGTTCCTTTAATGGAATCTTTACGGAAAGTGCAACAGAAAATATACCGCCCGATCCGGGCGCGCAAGCGTACGGTCGTCGGGTAAGGGTGAAATGGTGCGGTAAGAGCGCACCGCGGACGGAGCAATCCGGACGGCAGGGCAAACCCCACGCGGAGCAAGACCAAATAGGAGAGGAGGAGCTCGGGTAGGTCGCTAGAGCCGGGCAGCAATGTCCGGCGCAGATGAATGGCTGCCGCCCGCAAGGGTACAGAAACCGGCTTATAGTCCGGCAGGCTGCACAAAAGCGCCCCAGCGGGGGGTCCGATTGTGATAATCTCGTCAGCATTATGAAACACGCGTTGCTGTTGCTGCTAGCTCCGCTTTTGTTTGCCGAAGAGAAGGTGGATCTGTACACCGTTAACCGGATCAAGGCCGAGGAGTTTCAAAACTCCAAGGTGATGGAAAACGCTTTTTACCTTGCCGATGTGTACGGTCCCAGGCTCACCGGATCGCCGGGCCTGAAGGCAGCCGCCGAGTGGGCCGTCCGCCGCATGACCGAGTGGGGGCTGGCCAATCCCGGCCTGGAAAAGTGGGGACCCTTCGGGCGGGGCTGGACTTGTGTCCATTTCAGCGGCCATCAGAAGGAGCCGCAGTATGCGCCGTTGATCGGTTTCGCGCGGCCCTGGTCGCCCGGCACCAACGGTCCTGTTTCGGGCGAACCGGTGCTGGCGATTTTGAAAACCGATGCGGATCTCGACAAGTTCAAAGGGAAGCTTAAGGGCAAGATTGTACTGTTGGAGGACCCTTCGCCGCTGGCTCCGGAAACCGAGCCCGCGCTGAAGCGCTTCACCGACGCCGAACTGGCGGCGGAGACGTTGGCGCCGGATCCATCGGCGCGCTCGCCGTTTGCCAATCCGATTCCGCTGGCGCCTGGACAGCCGCCGCGTCCGGCGTTCGATCCCGAGGCGCGCGAGAAGCGCGAAAAGTTTCGCGATAAGGTGAATCGCTTCCTCACTGACGAGGGCGTGCTGGTAACGCTCGCCCCCAGCTATCGGGCTACCAGCGGTATCGTGTTCGGCTCGGCCGCCGGGTCCCAAGACCCCAAGAAGGCGCTGCCGCCGCCCTCGGTGGCGCTGGAGGTGGAGCAGTACAACCGGCTGGCGCGGCTGATCGAAAAGAAGATTCCTGTCACGCTGGAGTTCGACATCCAAAACAAGTTCCTGGACGACACGCAGGATTCTTTCACCGTGACGGGCGAATTGCCCGGCGCCACCAAGAAGGATGAGCTGGTAATGCTGGGCGCGCATCTGGACTCCTGGACCGGCGGCACCGGCGCGACTGACAACGGCGCCGGCAGCGCCGTGGTGTTGGAGGCCATGCGCATCCTGAAGGCGCTGGACCTGAAAATGGCGCGCACGGTGCGGGTGGCTTTATGGACCGGCGAAGAAGAAGGGCTGCTGGGATCGCGGGCCTATGTCAAGGAGCACTTCGCGGATCGCGAGAGCATGGCGCTGAAGCCGGAGCACGCCAAGCTTTCAGGTTACTTCAACCTGGACAACGGCACCGGCAAAATTCGAGGCGCATATCTGCAAGGGAACGATATGATGCGTCCTATCTTCCAGGCCTGGCTGGACCCGTTCAAGGATTTCAGCGCGAATACCGTGACCATCCGCAACACGGGTGGAACGGATCACCAGTCGTTTGATGCGGTCGGGCTGCCCGGCTTCCAGTTCATTCAGGATCCGCTGGACTATTCGAGCGAGACGCATCATTCGACTGCGGACGTGTTCGACCACTTGCAGGCGGGCGATCTGATGGAAGCCTCCGCCATCATGGCCGCTGTGGTCTACGATGCAGCCACGCGCGACGAGATGCTGCCGCGCAAGCCGTTGCCGAAGCCGCAGCCGCCCAGGAAGCCAAGTGAGGAAAGCCGGCCGGCGGGTGCCGGCGCGGGAAACTGAGAGCGTGCGCGACGAAACTGAGAGCGTGCGCGAGCGCCAGATGGAAAAAAGGACCGGGCGCCAACGTTGCTAAGGCACCCGGTCGAGGAGGACCTGCGGGTTGTTTGGAGGTTGCAACCCACAGGGGTGGAGGAGATCGTCGATTACCCGAGCAAGCCGCCGTGTCCGAGGCAGCCTACCTCCCAGCCTGATACCCTGTAGCGAGCCAATAATGGGGGAAGGACCAAGTCTACCACATTGGCTTTAGCGGAACGAAAGCAACCAGGCGCCGAGAGCATAGGTATGTCGTCTTTATAGGCGAGCAGCAGCAGGTTGCCCGGCTCGACCGGCGCGAGGAACCGTTCCACATGGCCGCCGATTTTTTCCATGGCCTGCCCGACCACGTCTTCCGGGCCAGCCGGAGCGGTAGTGGACGCGATCATGATCACCGCCGGTTTCGACCGCAGAAGCTGCTGCAGGCATCTGCCGACCGAAGCCTCATCCTCGGTGCAGGAGAGCACGAAGCTGGGGGGCACGCCGAAGTGCTCGAGCCGCTGGTGCATGATGTTTTCAAACAACTGCCGGGCGCGCTCGCCGTTGAGCGGATCGGTATACAGAACGCCCACGCTGGGGTTGCGCATGGGCCGCGCCTGCAAGATGGGACCGCGATCCTTCAGTATCCCGACAACGGCATCCAATTGGGAGCGGGAGACGGCGAACGGCGCGCTCTTTACCGTCGCAACGCGCTGACCCGGCATTGCGAAGCTGAAGTTGAGCGCCGTGGCGATGACCACGCTGGCCGCGCAGTTGATCTGCTTGAGCAGATCGTCGTCCACCAGCACGCAACACTTTTCGGTGGCCTGGAGATTGGCCCGGCCGCCGGCCGCCAGGCGAATCTCGAAGCTTCCGCAGCCCATCTCGCTGGCTACGGCGCAGACCGCGTCGTCTTCGCCGACTTCGCCTTCCTCCAGTTCGGTCACCCAGATGGATGCCATGCCTTCCGATTCGAGGACCCGGATATCGTCGTCGCTGATTACATGACCCTTCGCCAATAACTTTTTGCCGCCGGGACGAAAGACGGTGCAGCACAGCACCCGGCCATTGGATGATTTCACATCAACCGTTTGGGCTCGCATGTATGTTTCCTCACTTCAGGTGTTAAGGATTTTTTTATCCTGATTTAGAGTATAGTACATCTGACGTAGAATTTCACACCTGAATCGCGACAATTATTTCGGGGGTGAAGATACCCCCACTTTGGGGGTATTCCTGAGTGCTATCGGTGGTCCAACCCGCGCAGGACAGGCAATTGGACCAGGTGGGAATCTTCATGCTGGAGATACTGTTGAACATTTCGACAGTAGTCCGGCCGCAGGACGCGCATGACCGCGATTTCGTCGCAGCACTGGAACTTCGGGCAGCGTACGCAGTCTTTCCAGACCTTGAGCGGCAACTCGCCGCGCTCCACTTCCTGAAAGCCCATCTTGCCGAAGAAGCCGGCCACGTAGGTGAATGCGAACACGGCGTCGAGCGAATAATTGGACGCTTCCCGGACCAGCGCCTCGATCAGCCGCCTGCCAATGCCGAGGGTCTTGGCGTCTTCAGCCACGGCGAGCGATCGGATCTCGCCGATGGAGGGCGTATAAAAATGCAGCGCGCCGCAGCCCATCAGCCGTCCCGCCGTGACGATGACGGAGAAATCGCGGATGTCTTCCGAGACTTCCAACTCGGTGCGCGGGAGCATGACTCCTTTGGCCGCATAGCCGTTGATCAGACCCAGAATGGGCCCGATATCGTGCATTCCAGCTTTTCGGACCAGGAACTCCTCATGCGCGCCGGCGCGCCCGGTATGCTCCCCGATGCGCTCCCCGCTATGCTCAATGATGGCATCTTCTGTAAGACCGCTGATCATCCGGCGTAGACCTCCTCAAGCGCCAGGCGCGTACCTATGTCTTCGCCGGCCAGTATCCGTTCCAGGACGTCGTCCTCCGCGCCAGCACAGATGCGCACTTGCGGTACGCCCTGGCGGAGGGCGCTGTGCGCGGCATTCAGCTTGGCCAACATCCCGCCGGTCGCGATGCCCCCGGCGATGAGCGCCTCGCTGCGCGCCATCGTGAGCTGCGGCAGAAGGCGTTTGCCGGCGTCCAGCACGCCCGGCACGTCGGTGAGAAAGATCAATTGATCCGCGCCGAACGCCGCTGCGCACGCAACCGCCATTTGATCGGCGTTGACGTTGTAGAAGCGGCCTTCCCGGTCTCCCGCCACACACGCCACGACGGGCAGGAAGCCGGCCGCCAGCAGCGCATCGAGCAGCGCAGGCTCGGCGCGCGTGACACGGCCGACGCTACCCAACGCGGGGTCCATCTGCTCCGCTTCCACCAGGCCCGCGTCGATGCCGGAGATGCCCACGGCACGCGCGCCCGCGCGGTTCAGCGTGGCGACGAGTTGGCGGTTGACGCTGCCGGCGACCACCTTAACGACCGCATCCAGGACCTCGGGCGTAGTCACCCGGAGTCCATCGACGAACTGGCTCTCGATGCCGCGCTCGGCGAGGTATCGCGTCATCTGGCGGCCGCCGCCGTGTACGACTACGATCGGGACGGCGCGCGAGACTGCCGCGATCTGGGAGGCCAACCGCGCGCGCGTGGAGTCCACATCCAGAAGCGTGCCGCCGAGTTTTACGAGCAACTTCACAGCAGGCCCTCGGCCTCAGGATACCCGAGCATCAAGTTCATATTCTGGACCGCCTGCCCAGCCGCGCCCTTCACCAGATTGTCGATCGCGCTGACCACCACGGCGCGGCCGGTGGCGGCGTCCACGGTGACTCCGATATCGCAATAGTTCGTGTGCAGCACCGCGCGCAGGTCCGGCAGGCGCCCCGCGGGATACAGCCGGACGAAAGGTTCCCCGGCATATCGCTGCGCGTAAATGGCCAGCAGATCTTCGGCGCTGATGGGCGGTTCGGTGCGGAAGTAGATCGTTTCCAGGATGCCGCGATCGACCGGCAGAAGCTGTGCGGTAAAGCTGAACTCGCGCTCCTCGAGGCCCGAGATCATGAGCACCTCGGGGACATGCCGGTGGCGCAGCACGGAATAGGCCGAAAAGTTGCCCGCGACCTCGCAGAAGCTGGTGGCGAGGGTAGGCTTGCGGCCGGCGCCGCTGACGCCGGATTTGGCATCGCAGACGACACCGGCGGTGCGGTCCACCGCGCCCGCATCGAGGAGCGGCCGGATCGCCAGATTGGCGGCCGTGGGATAACAGCCCGGATTCGCCACCAAACGCGCCGCGGGGATGCGTTCGCGGCAGAATTCCGGCAGGCCGTAAGCGGCTTCCGCCAGCAGCGCGGGCTGCGTGTGGGGGCTGTTGTGCCAGGCAGTGTAGGCGGCCGGAGTGCGCAAGCGGAAGGCTCCGCTCAGATCGACGACTCTTGCGCCGGCAGCGAGAAGGACGGGCGCCAGTTCCATGGAAACTTCGGGTGGAGTGGCCAGGAAGACGATGGAAATCCCCTCGGCGAGCACGGATTCGGGAGTGCAGGGCGCGTGCCGGGGGCGGGATGAGCCTTGGGGCCGAGGGTGGGCGGCGGCGTCTTCACGGTGCTCCAGCAGGACCGGCGTGACGCGCGGGTGGCGTTCCAGTATGCGCGCGAGTTCGGCTCCGCTATAGCCGCGATATCCGACGATTCCAGCGACGTGGGCCATTGGTTAATTATTCACCGTTATGTATAAATATACCATGCCCACTGTGTGGAAGTGGGTCAAGGTTGTGTTGGTTAAGTTTTCATTGGGCCGGATTGGTGGACTTTCGAGCCGCAGCAATCTCGGGATGTAATATTTGTGCCCTGCCAGTTGTACGGTGAGCACCATTGGTACTCCCTTCACTTCAGGCGGCCACTTCAGAGGGCGGAAAATCCAGAGCCGTCCAGGTCCGAACGATTCGCGCTCACCGGATGGAAGCAGCTCCAGAAAACAACTCCGCGCCGTCAGCGCGAGGCGGGCAACTTGTGACATGACCTGTGACTGCAAAGCTCTGTTGCTGGCCGTGTGTGGTCGATATTGCGAATGGGAGCACAATAAACGGACGGTTAAGACTCTCAGTATATGGCTGGGAACGGTCGTGCTCTTTGGGAGCGCACTCTTTTGTTTGCTCGTAGTTCATCAGTCCCGGTTTGACCCACCTCCCAGTCCACGCGTTCCAGTGGAATTATTCGTGCCAGTTCTCTTGCAGGCGCCGAGCAGTTCTGGTGTTGTTCTCCAAGCGATAGCGGACTCGAAACTCCAGATTACTTGGAAAGGTGCGGTGATATGGCAATGTCCGAAGAGCATGGTAGAGCAGAATCCCTATACCGTCATTCTACGCGTCGAGAAGGCCAGGCTAGACAGCTTTGAGCAGGGACTGGATCAATCTATTTCCAGGAAGAAAGTTAATGTGGCGACAAGAACCGAGGCGCAGCTATTCGGTGAGGATTTCAGCATCATCCTCGAGGAGGCATCTGCTCGCAAGGTAGTCGGCGAGGACACGTACCAAGAATGGAGATGGCAGATCACGCCAAAATCTTCCG
>Ga0302325_10015316_pt1 | contig 16303 bp, 16 predicted proteins | sample Palsa_T0_2_FD_201948 | JGI IMG/M metagenome (GOLD analysis project Ga0302325, IMG submission 201948) | Peat permafrost microbial communities from Stordalen Mire near Abisko, Sweden - Palsa_T0_2 | ecosystem: Environmental > Terrestrial > Soil > Palsa > Peat permafrost | place: Sweden: Abisko... | reverse complement strand
TCAATATACGATTCGTACCTGCTACCCTTATATCATTGCATATCAATTGCATTGCATTCATCCTACAATTCCGCTGTCAATTGCTCTCATATCCTAACAAACTTATGCGATTATGGCCGGAAATTAACCGAATTTGGACTTTTTTGCAGTGCCCCACCAAAAAAAAACTGCAAAACAGCAAGAAATTGTCATTTTGCCTTGCACTACCACGCCTTTGACCTTCCTAAATGATGTGTTTTATGTAAGCGACGAGGCATGCTCCCGGGCAGCAAACGACGGAGCATTTGTACAGGAAATATCCTCTTCTTGCTGTTCCTCATCATCATTTGCATCGGAATCACAGCGCAATTTTTGGCCCGCCGCCATCCCCTTTTCTCCTACCTCACATTATAAAATATACACCTAGATTTACACCTCTTATTTCCGTAACCCCTAGCCTCACCTATAAAATATACACCGATTTTCCTACATATCCTATACATATCCAGTCAATAGCCTCTTAATTGAGTTGAGTAGGCAGCCCGGGGGCCTTCGATCTACCAACTAGAGGCTCCCCCTAGGTTAGTTGTCCTGCCAAAAACTACATTCCCTACCCTAGTGAAGCGTGATGGAGGATGCGAATAAATAGGAAATATTAAAGCTTGCATATGCCACGAAAGCGCCGTCCCTTTGCACCTCTTGCACCTTTTGCACCCCTTGCAAAGCCCTTTGCTTTACCCAAGTGAAGGAACATACCTATAGGTAAATATCGGAATTCAGGACACCTGTACGAAGTAGATGGTGATGTAGTTCTAAATGAAGACGTAGTCCGGGCATCGGAGATACGTCTTGCTCAAGACGCTAAAGACGCCACTTGCAAGGTACTACCCACACTGCCCACACTGCCCACCCTGTGATGGATCGGGGTTTGACCTCTTTCATAGATCACGGAAGGATAATATTCAAGAACGATTAAAGAAGCAACAAAGTAATAAAACGGATGAGAGGCGCTTTGGGCCAAGCTCTGCCAGAGGAGTTCGACTACGCTATGACCTGCCTAGAGGCATTGCTTGCGAATCAACTCTCAAATTGCTGGCACTGATTGAGACACATCATCTTGAATGAGACAAACTTTCAGTCCTTTATTTTTCGAAGCTTGAGAGGTAGCGTAACAAGCAGTCGAGTTCGTCAAAGCTAGTCTAAGGCGCCCATAGATTTGCCAGAGCCTTTTAAGAAGGACCGCTTCTTTTGGTGTTTGTACCGTTTGTGTTCTGAACCAATGAACAATTCTACATCACTTTGATTCGGCTTTCTAGATCACTGTCTCGAGCAAGAGTCGAGAGAACCATAGAAGGAATTGCGTATAGGATAAAGACTCTTAAGAAGTTACCTTACTGTTTCAGGAAAGGTAAAATCTTACTGCACGTGATCGCGGCTTATCTCCGTAGAGCTCTCCTGAACCGCGATTGCCGTCTTTCGTCAATCATCGCAATATTTTCGACAAAATTAATTACTTGCAGGATTTAGCATGAAATATATTGTTTCTTGAGGAAATTCAGGCATGATATACCTTAATAAGCCTTCACAGACTGTCGTCAGATCCCCTCCTGGAGAAGAGAACAAATACTATTACCGCCTCCTGTCCATATGTGAACAAGTCATTCCCCATTCTCCTACTCGATAATATCAACGATCCCACTCGAAACGCCATTGACGTCTCCTCCGATCCATACGATGTAGGGAAGTGCAACCACTCAGCAGTCCTTGTGACCGTGACCTTCCCTGCCTCTGGAATCTGAACCACAACTTCTGTATCGAATTACGCGTATACTGTTATGTCACGGGGATTGTCGGCAGCAATTGCGTTTGAGCCGAATGAATTAATGCTAGAGTCCGCCCTTCTTGTCCATTTCGAAAATCTAGAAGGAGTCATTGAAAGTAGGTGGGGGACGACGGTATTGATGAGCGGTTTGAGGGTAGGCCCGCACGCACAACAAATTCCAACATTGACTTCCACAGCTGACCAGACGACTACGGCGAGATTGTTATCTGTAATTCACGAATTTAGTAAAGAGCAAATAGAGGAGAAAAATACATTTTGTTGCTTACAAGTAATGTTCGTAGATGCAGAAAGAATATATAAGCTCCGAAGTCGCAAGATGCTTGTCAAGCAACCACTAAAACAGATTAGAGACAGCGAACGAAGGGAAGAGGTAAGCTATAGAGCCAGGCACGTACAAAAGTCCAATTCCAAAGAGTAGTACCAGACTAGTCTTTTGCCTCCGCGGTAGTTGTAATTTCCGTAGTATTGGCAGCGGAAGTCCAAATAGTATGAAATCGGTAACGATTTGAAAGGGCGCATTTGTAAAATAGACCCAAAGAGGGTTAAAGCAACGGCCCTTAATCGATTTGATCCAGAAGTAGTCTACCGGGGTGCACATGAACATCCATCCGAAAACCGTCCAAATAAGGAAAGCTGCCATAGACGCAATTACAATCCAGCAGATCTTAACGAATTGTTTATCCGGGAATAAGCGTAGGTATAAGAGAAGGATAGAGACTTTGGTAAGAAATAGGGCAATCGAATATATTGGAACGCTAACAAAAAACGGCTGTTTATCACAGTTAGTTTGCAAGCTTCGTGGCAGCACCCTTGGGGTAAGCAAATACTAGCAAAATATGCTCCTGCTGCGCGTCTGACAAATTCCCGACGTCATTCCCTAATCCATGCCAAATTTCTTGTTTTCCTTAGCATTTCGTCAGATATGTAAGGCGGAGGAAAACTTACGGACACACACTAAGCTTGTGTGAATCACGGAAAAGACCTATTATAACACATTAGCAACGTTGGAGACTGGAGCTCGCTGCACTTGAAGCTAAATATTTACTCCATAGGTGGGGCTTGCGAGATATGAGGAGAGAGTGTGGGAGGACTACGAGTAGTACGCATTACCGAGCAGAATCTCGAGCTTACCCAAGCGAGAATAATAGCTAGTTCTTCACGACCAGGATTCTTGGCTAGGAAATATCGAGTATAAAGTCGAAAGACCAAAGTAAAAGACGCGATTATTGTAAAAGCGATGACAACCTCCGCGCCTACGATTCCTCTGGGAATAGCAGACATTTATCAAGAAAGGTTATGGTGAAGGATTCTGAGCCAAGTTCTCCGGGGAGAATCGTACGCAAAGGGACAGTAGCGACTTCGAAAGGAGGGCTGAACTGAATTAATAATAGAGCTTCGGTCATTATAACTCCTCGACTGAAAGATGACGAAATGTTGGCATCCTGTACAAGCTAGTGAAAATTTGATCGTCGGCATACTGTACAAGTTAGTGGAAATTTGATCCAGGGATGTTGCTAAGTCAAACCAATCTAGGCACAGGAAATGGGACTCATAATCAGGCCTTAAGGCTTAAGCAGCTCGCGAAGGCAGATAAAGCATTTGAAGCGAGAGGCTGCCGCAAGGATCACACGTTCGTTGTCTCATGTGTTCAAAAACTGTTACTACTCACCAACACATCTATTTGACTAATAGAATGGCGTCTTTCACCAAAGCTACCCCGTTTTGGCCGATAAAAGCAGGTTCATGAATGGATCACTAGTTTCACTAAATTATAAATACAATAACCCCCACTAAATACAGTGTATGCGTTTAGCTGCGGCCAGCTTTGCGTTGGTCCGTGCCGGCTTAACGAGCAAATTAAACTGTCGGAATCTTAGTTTAAGACTTTTAATTGGCTGTAATCTTGCGTGTATAATTGATCACAGAAACGCAAAGCTGGCCGCAGCTGAATGGATAGTTGGTCTAGCGTATTTTATGCACATTCGCTCAAAGCAGTCTGTTTCACGCGCTCTTATTTTCGACCCTTGCAAAACTTCCTGGATTCGCTCCAGAACATGATCTGTTGCTCTGTGCCAGCCTAGCAGATTTTAAAGTAGAAGTTTGTACAGTATCATCGACACACGGTTCCGCGCCTTTTACCCCCCCGGTTTAAATGTTAGCGTAGCCAGGCTCGCACGAGCCAGTTTACAGCAAAAAAATGTCCGTGCCAACGTTGACACGCTAGCATTTAAACCGGGGGGGCGGGCGGGGAGGTGGGGTGGGGAGAGTATCTTCCTGAACCGATCATCTGACGGCTGCATAATCTGCCGCAAGGCCCTGGAAGGACGAAAGCAACTTTATGCTGGCGAAGATCATCTATGTCGCCTATCCTTCTGTTGAAAGGCTCTAAGGCAACAAACAAAAAGACGCTGATTTGAGGCCCGTGCATCACTAGTAAACTGCGATGAATTACTAATATTAATAATACCTTGTCAATTTCCCTTTCGCTCTTTTACATTCCTATAGTCCCCTTATTATAGAAGTCGCACTGATTGTGAATATCTTTTAGTCCATTTCCTCAAAGACCTTCTTAAATCTAGCTACTGTAGCTTTCTCTGTTATGTGATCCCAAGCACGACAGGCCACGGAAGCAAGTCTTGCAGGGCTTGATTGATTGGTTGATTCAGCACCAAAAGGGCAGCTTTAGCTAGTCACCGACGCGTGTTGGGATGGGCCAGCGGGCATCGCTTTAACATGTGGCTATGATCAGCGGCCTCCTTCCCCCCTTTTGTCCGGCTTCTACCCGCGTCTGTCTATATATTCGCTTCAAGAAGTGGTCTACGCGTTTCAGCCGCTTCTGCTATTCTTCCTGCACACTCATACCTTTAGTCTCCCCCTAGCGCTTAGCTTTGCCTACTCCATGATCCGAAATTACCCAAGGATCTGTGTTTGTCCATGAAATTTATGGTTCTCGTGGCTGTTTTGCGCTCGTTCAGGATTGCCCGCAAGTCAGAACGGCTCGGGACAGGCCTGTCCCGTATTCTCGTCGCTAAGATACAAACGATAGAACTACCCTGCCGCTGCACACCCCGCAGCAGCACTATTGCCCAGAGCACTCACTGCCCATAGCACTCGCTCTAGCGCACTTATCGCTTAGAGCACTTACTTACTTGATAGCAAGCTAAGAAATAAAGTAATAAGTGCTAAGCTAAAGAGTAAGTAAGTGCGCTGCCGTGGTTGTGCAGCCGTGGGTGCATTGCAATTCGAAGGTGGGCTGCATTAAAACGGCAGAGTCGTTGATTTTCGGTTTCCGGCGTTGCAGCCATTCGCAGGGGGTGCGTTTGCCACCAGGAGCAGTTTATCAGGAATCGAATATTACCAGCCACTGTACGATATGTGATTTCGGACTACGTATGCAGGCCTTCTCTTGTAATTCTAGGAAGAGAGGGCAGGCGGCATTAAAATCCACGGCCATTTGCATAAGACCCAAGAATACCAAAATCTCTAAGTTTTGAAAATTGCGTATAACACCACAACCCTCGAATATTATAAATCCTAGTTAGCAAAATAGCAAAGAAGCTAAGTATCGCCTTCAACGCTCGAGTCGCTCAAATCCGATAAACCAACTTCTCACCTCTAACCTTTTCTGCCTTCAGCTCCTCCAACTTCGCAAATTGAATCCCAAGACAAGCGGATGTTGTACTTCCGCCATAAACCAACACCCATTCGCTGTCTCCTTTTCCTGACTCCTGTAAGGCTAATCCAAGACCTTTTCCAGGCTGAAGCATGCCTTGCCCAGCAGTTATGGCGCACAAGGGGGCGGCACATAGACCTTACATGGCCAGAGCGGAACATCTCCTTTTACCATGGCGTACTCTGCGAATACTCCATCGTATGCTTCATTGGAATTGGCGCCGCGGACGCAGCCACGCACATTGTCGCCAATCTTGAATGACTTGGTGACTTCAGAGTCGATTGAGGCGACGGTGCCGGCGTAGTCGCAGCCCACGATGCTAAATGGTGAGGCGGCTGTGGCCTATTTGACGCATTTCTATTCTGTCGGGTTGATGGCAACTGTGTCTGCTTTAATGAGGAGGTGGTTGGGACGCTGTTCAGGGAGTGGGGCCGATTTGATTGGTACTTCATTTGACCATCCTCGGTGGTGAAGGTTATGGCTTTTATTTCATTGGGAATAGACATTGTTGCTCCTTATGAATGATTAACTATAAACTTGCGAGGCTAGAATAAAGGTCCATAATGAGTCTGGAGAAGTGTTCTTACGAGATGTAGTTCTGCGGATAATGGGAGTTGAACTTTTGAAGCGAGAAGTCTGAGATCGTGAAAAACTTGGCAGGATATGCTTGAACCGAGCTTAAATGCCATTGAAATGGAAGTTGATGGTGAGTCAGAGATCCATACTTTCTGCGAGTTAAAACTTCGGGACTCGAGATAAGGCACAGTAGAAGCGGCGAAGGATACATTAGATCTAGCCAGCTCCCTTCTTGGGAAGCTCGTACGACATGCCTTCGGACAGCCAGTAGCATAGGCCGGGAAGGATTTTAAATCGTCAGAACATCCGTAATGCGTATTCAGAGTCTCTCCAAACAGAATCGGCTTCCATTGTCGAGCAAAATGAGAAGGGCATCACGTACTTTTGTTGCAAATCGCAACCTGAACTGATCAGTTGAGATCAATCAGATCAGCTACAGTAGAGTCCACGAACTTCATTCTGCCAAAGGCGGTGAGCAAGAAATCCTAGCACTCAAATGGACTTGGGAAGCATTTCCACCACGTAAATGCCCGTAAGCTGCAATATGCGTGATAGCTGAGAACTGATGAAATTGTAGTATGGAAACCAATAATTGCACCAAGACAACATGGAAGACTTGGAAATAAATAAGTTTATGATCCCGAAATAACTGGCCTCTGGCTCTAATTTAGGCTAGACCTCAGACTGCGCCAGTCAACGCTGAAGGTTCCCGTAGCCCGCAACTTCAATTCAGATCACCACTCTTCAATCGCACATCTCACAGCCCGTAACCTTCTGACCTTCCATCCCACGAAGATCGCAAAGATGTCGATGTTCAGGTCGAAAAGACTCGACTTAGGATGCTTCGTTAACATCAAGGTCATCCGTGACCACACGAAGAGAAAGGTTTTCGCGGAGCACGAGCCGGAAAGGTATGCCCTCCCTCCAACGTCTACCACGCGCAGATAGGTCAACGACTCTCTGGCAGACTTGAATCGAATGTTTGGATGTTTTGCTAATGGTGACGGATTGGTAGACAAGCGTTACGATACATTATCCGCAATCTTAGCCTTCCTGCTCGAACACGCGCCCAGGCTCAGCTCCAATTGTGGCAGATGCATTGCTATACACGCCCAACGCAGATAAGAAATCGGTGTATTGAGGGAGGGAAGGGGAGAGGTGTATTGAGGGATTTCAAGATGACGAGGGTATGTGGAATTTGATTCTTGAGGAGATCTGGGCAGAGGAGTATGTTGGCTGACTTTGAGTCATTTTGCAGTACAATTTCAGAATGAATGCGTTGTCAGGCAATATACCGGGCGTCAAGAAGGCTGCTTGGTAGGAGGAAGGAAAACAGGTTAAAGGCAGTCCTAGTAGGAACTCTGGGAGAGCCGTGGATCCCCAGAGGGGACTTAATGCAGCTATCATACACATCGATTCTAGTGGAAGAAAATGCCGCTAGACACCAATTTTGAGGAGATGACCTTGTACAAATACTTGGAATGGCTGGAGAGATCTAGACAGTATATAAACTGTAGATATCAGGGGCGTTACGGATACCTCTCCAGAGGCGTGATGCCAACATTGGCGGAATACCTTCAGATCAAAAGCTTTTTTTTGACTTGGATATCACTCTCCGACCAATAGTGATTTCGAGAGAGAGTCGTCTAGCGAAGATTATTTCCTTGGAATGGAGCTGGCCGTTTGGAGAGTGCTCAATCGCAACCAAAATCCGGAAAGGCCTCAGCTACTCCTTCAAACAATACGTCAAGGTAATTTCAAATTCCCAAATCCGAAGTTTAAAGACAGACGTGTTTATGGCAAAGCAGTCAGCTTTGCTTTCTCCCTCCTTTATCAATCAATTACCTGCTAATGCACCTTCCCGAAAGCAAACGGCTTCCATACTTTCTGCTGCCTTTGCCTTCCATTCTCAATTCTTTTCGAGACCATCAGCAAGTTGGTTATCGAGCTAACAGCTTGATTTTCGAACTGAAATTCAACTAAACCTTTCTTGACCAACCTTGGCTCTCTGCTTATTGAAGTCTCCGTGCTCGTCTCCTTTCTTGGCCAGTGACAAGTGAAGGTTATGTGGAAGACGAGTCAATAAATTGGTAAAGTCCGTAAGGAAATATGTACTACTCTTGATCCTTTACTCTTCCCATTTACGATTCCCTGGAAAAGTGTGAGCATAAATTGAGATTTGGGGTCAATGACTAGGGTCGGCTGAGCCAAGTCAGCCCTCACTCACCTTGCCTCTTGTCTCTCTACCTTCAGAAATTACATTCACTTGAACCCTTCCCGCCGGCAACCACGACAATCATCTACCCCCAGTCCCGATCCTCGATATTCAACAACCACTACTCTACTCCCGTCTACTATTACCAGGTTTCTCTGATTCATTCGGCATCTCAAGCCTTCTGCAACAACTCTTCAACACCCCGAAGCCACGCCAGCATGTTCCGTCGTCTGGAATCTGGTCTCCCAAAGGACCCAGTCTTTCCAACAGACCTTAAAGGCTTAGGGTATGAAGGTCACCTCTCTACAATCTTCTTTACTAACGGATGCCTAGCTACTACGTCAATAATAAAGATGAGATCAGAAGCATTGAGAACCCGAAGGCATACTTCAAATTCTTTCTGACCAAGAATGACCGCCACAACTGTGTTCAGCGAGAGTCAATGAATGGTACGTCTGGGTTACCTAAAAATAACATTCAATCTGCTGAAAAGACAGGGGTTATCCGCGATCTCGTAGCTGAACGTCTCGAGAAATTTGGCCTTGAAAAGATTAGACTTCCACTCGGTGCCAAGGAAAGCGAGCCCAACGTTCCCATCTTCATCTCCTCCAACCTCAAAGGCAAGAAGCGAGTTGTCATACTCTTCTACGAACACACTCAAGACCTCGGCATTTTCGCTCACCGAATCATTGGAGGCAAGGGAGGAATCGAGCAAGGTTCTGCCATCAACTTCGTCAAGTACATCCAGGCTCAGACGACCTCCCCAGACAATGCCGACTCTCCGGGCATCATACTTGCGAACATGGGCCAGCTGAGATGGTGGCGTCGGGGCAAGAAGGCAGTCACACAGACAAATTGGTATGCACTTCCGCAGAAGAGCGCTGTTGACGTCGCATACCGTTTTGACTTAGAGAAGAACACAATTCCAGGTAATCGTAGCACGGAGGAGCACGTCAACTACATCTTCAACCACGTTGTCGAGGAGTTGGTCGATTCAAAGGCCAAGCTGGATGTCGTTGGTGTCTCGGATGGCGCTATTCAAGTCTCTGTCTTCTTGGAAAAGCATGAGAACTTCAAGAAGTGGGGAGAGAGGGTTGCTGCTTTCGCATCCGTTGCTTCTTGGTATCCTGTAAGCGATATCAAGAATGTTGACTTTGCTGATTGGTTCATGGATGTATGTTCCGCACAATCTTTCTATTTCGTCCAAACCACTGATGTTTATCACAGCGTGGCCGCGTCTACATTATCTCCTCCGAGCCCGAGGGCACTTTTCTCGCCGATCACAAGGGCTGCAAGTTTGTCCCAGCTTATGGATGTCCAGTATTCAGCTTGGGAGAGCCATACTACAGCGAGTCCATGCTTCCTAAAGGCTATAAGACCATTATCGATTGGTTTCAGGAGGTTGGACTTGATCCGGAATATGCCAATCCTACCTTCCAGCGGTATGATGACGATGACAAGGATGAGGACGAGGAGAAGCCGTTGGAAGGCGGGATTGAAATGAAGCGGATTATGGAGATTAAGGACGACGAGGAGAGCAAGACTGTTAATGAGAAGGCAAAGGCAGTCGAGGAGTCGAAGGGGGTTTGAGAGCAAGGAGGCTGCTGAGGAGACTTCTTAGACGCTGGGGATTGGGTCTTTCTGAGGCAGGCTCCTACGGAGTTTTTCGAATTGGCAGCAGGGAGATGACGCATTAGAGCAGAAATACGCATGCACAGCAATGAGAATTGATTTTCCTTGATTTCAACTTCTTCTACATCTGCCATTTTCCGCGCTGGGTCGAGTTTCTCACACCTAGAGCATTGGCTGTTTGGGTCTTGTAATTGGAATGAGTACGTGCCGGTTCTAAATGCGAGTGATGGTATAATTGATTAATTAAAATGATGGAAACTGGAGTAGGTTTCTATGCACAGGAAAAGGGGTACAGGATGAGCCTAATCTGGAGGCCCCAGTTTTGACTGACAGTGCAACAATTCGAGGGCAAGTCTGGTGGGTCTTCAGTCTCTTGCTGACGCCAGAAAGAGTGAACACTTAACTCACTAGTCGAGCACCCCAACATTGATGAGAAGGTACCGGCAAGACAACCTGGCCCGGGGAAAGCTAACGGCTACGGCTCATGCTGATCGCGCAAAGGTGTTGGCGACTCGGCTGCCTGTTAACCAGGCGGCTTCAGGTAACCTTACGTGCCATGTTTTTGCGAAAGCACACTGCTCACTCAAGCACCCATCATGCGAAGGCAGCAGGGAGAGTTCATTCTTGGACGCTGTGGTATCATTACAGGCCAGCAGCCGCGGTAATTACAGTTCCAATAGCGTATATTGAAGTTGTTGCAGTTAAAAAGCGAGGAGTTGAACATTGGACCTAGCTAGGTAGCTGGCCTGCCTCGCCGCGTGCACTAGCAGAAATCACGTTCGCCAACTTCTAGGCTTCGCAATGCTGTTTCCCTCACAGTTTGATGATGTGGCAAAGCGACCAGATAGGAGGCTGTTCCTTTGGTCTCTCTTGGGCATCGGGATGAAGTTCCCCTTCGATGATAATTGTGCGTGGGATAGAGATTTTTGGTGTTCATTAGGCTTCATTCGCTTCAGTGATTCTACAGCCTCCGTGAGGGGCAATGAACCTTTGAGATGTGCCATGCCATTTTCTTGTGTTCATCCAAAGTTGCCGTCACTACCCAAACTTCCATGGCTTTGACGTCCTTTAAGCTTGGCCAGAGCAGGGGTGCTCGATTTTTTATCCATTGCACCAGTAGTCTTGCCCTGAATCTTCAAAATACCCTCAAGAAGTGGCTTCCCATCTATCTCTTCGGTTGTCTTGTCCATGTAATCAGCCATCGAATTGAGAAGTGGCATCAAGATATCCTTTGGCACTTGTGTTCGGCCACCAATCGTGATGCTTTCAACTAGAATCCTGATATCATTCTTGATGTTCTTCGCATGTTCGGTTGTATCCTCTGACGCCCTTCCCAATGTCTCTAGCCATACTGTCTTCGGATCTATAGATATTATTTCCGCCAATTGTGCCACTCGGTCATCCTCGTTTGGCCTTTTCAATGACTTCTTTACATCCGCAGCTTGCTTCTTCGAGAACTTGCCTCCAGCAGCAGAAAGCGCAGATTGCTTCGCATTGTTGGCATGCATCCTCGTCATGAACTTCCCACCAGCTGCATCCAGCGCATCACCCAGATAATTCCCATTCTCATCCAGCAATTGCACACCCCGTAGATTCTTGTAGACTTCTGCTGGCATATATCCTTTCGCGGCCTCAATCGCCGCAGCAGCTCGTAGGAAAGAATTGATCTTGATCCCGTCTGAATCATCAATCATATGTGAATGTACCCAATCAGCCTCCCTCGGGCTCGAGTGCTCGAAGCGGTAGTGATCCGGTATGCCGTCGACGCCGTGGAAGTATTTGGCTTTTACTCTACAGCTGCATGTCCCCCCTTCTCTTCGCCGTCTCTTCGTCTGCGGCGCTGCGCGGGAGGGTTCGTTCTCGAGTTTGCGAGCAAAGCGGCAGGCGAGGCGGATTGAATCATAAGGTATCTTGTCTGTTCAGCTATTAGCTTAGGCATGGTGGGGTTGGAGGGGCTTGTACAATCAACACCCCGGCCCATCACGTTCATTTCATCGTATCTTGACCAGATATTGTCGACGAGGGACCAGTATTTCTCGAAGACATCTGCGCGCATGGAGAATGGGACTGGCATCTCGAAAAGGAGATTCCGTATCTTCCACGTATCGGGGGGAATTTGGAGGCTTGTCATGGTGATTTTGGTGGGCGGTTGTTCGGGAATCAACGAGGGGAAGGCGTGCTAGCCGTTGGTTCGAGAGGTGTATATTAGAGGCATAATCACGCCTGTAAGGTAGTCGCGAGTGTACGCAGAGCGTAGCGTTTCGCAGCTTTGACCGGACTGCAGGTTCACAATCCAGCAGAGGTGGAACTTTCGAAGCAGTATGGATGTTGTGATGACCAGAAAGGCCTCAGGCAAAATGCCTGGATGCCTGAACGACCCCTCCCCCTTTTTGCTTTTGGGGATTCCCTTCGCTTGATCTCAACCTCGAATTATATCGTCGAACGTTCCTGGAAATTTCAACAACGAACATCGATTTTAGATGCCTTACAGTTTATCACAGTCTTCAATCATGGTTGCATTGCTGTACGTGATCTTGAATGGCTTGAAATTACACTGAAATCTCAAAATCCGAGGTTTGTGACCTGTCACACTAGAGTGAATGGCAAACAGATCCGGAAACGAAGGGGAAATCACGTTTTTGGCGAGATCCATCCTTGCCCCCTACGACTCTTCTTCCTCGGTGTATCTTCTCCCCATCACGAAAGTTCCAACACATACTGATCTCTTCGAACACATCACCAGAAGGTGTACGTCACGCGAGACACGTTCGGGAGACTGCAGCTCGTCGTCTCTGTGACTCGATCTGAGCTGAGCTGGTTCAAAGAATTTGATTTCCCTTCGGCGGATTATCACTCTCAGCGGTCCAGAAGCCATTTATTCAGCTCTTCCGTGCTAGACACCATCGAGAACAATATCCCGATCGATTGAAAGAAGACGTGCTCGACAGAGCTAGATTTGCTCGTACGGGGAAAGGCGCGTCGGTCACGTTCATTACTTGAAGAATACGTGCTCATTTTGACGCAGGCTTGTCTCCGTTGATTCGCGGTCTCATATATTAGCGGAAAGCGAACTTCACGTCAAATACTTCGGCAAAAGGCATTTAGTCCTCAAGCGAAAAGCCATGTCTCCTCCTGCGGTCTGCCCCAGAATCAATCCGCCCCAGCAACGCGATCTCTCGAAAAATTCTGCAGCCTCAGAGGGTCGCACGGGTTCCAAGTACTTGAGGACGAAATCCTCTAGTAGGAGACCCGTTGAAATATTGGACGATGACGATGAGTTCTTCCCCACACGCAAAGCCAAGAGAAGTTCCTCGCAGCCTACAAAGAAGACCACCATTGAAGTTCAGATTCCCCCATATCGTCAAGTCGGGAGCGCCATAGGCTATCAAGGTAGTTCCAATAAAGAAACCTCTCTACCCAAGCACAAAATATGGGGAAATGATGACTCTAAAGCACCTACTGAAGTTTCTGGCTGTCAAGGTACTGCCAACAAGGTACCGACTTTGTCAAAGAACAAAATGCAGGAAAAGAGTGATTCTCAACCATCCGCAGAAATCTCTGGCTATCAAAGCACTTCCAACCAGGAACCGTCTCGGCCAAGGAACAAAATATGGGGAAATGGTGACTCTCAACCACCTGCTGAAGTTTCTGGCTATCAGGGCACTTCCAGCAGAGAACCCTCTCTGCCAAAGAATAGATTGTGGGGAAATAGTGACTCTCAGCCACCCGAGGAAGCCTCTGGCTATCAAGGCACGACCAAGAAGGAGTTTTCACGGCCGAAAATTCGGACGGGAACGAGTGGAAATTCTCAGCCACCTGCAGAACCCACTCGCTTTGAGAAATATTTCCCCTTAGCTCAGAATCGTACGCCAACAGACAACCCAAACGGAAACGGAACCTACTCTGCTCATCCTCTTGGAGGAGGAGATCAGAAAATGGCAAATTCAGGGCTCGGTACTGAGATCCGATCCTCCGTGACTTGCTCATCTGTCAGTGGGGCCAATGACGAGGATAGTGTTGAAGAAGAGATCGTCACAGCTGCGGCTCAGGCTACGCTTAACAACGTCCGACCAATTCGTACAGTTCCAAGACCCAACATTCTATATGAAGGTCACCGAGAGCCCGCGGATGGCGAGTCCAGCGATGAGGAATCAGAGGAGTTAGAGTCAGAAGAATCGGAGGCGTCGAGTGTTGAGCCCAAAGACTCCAAGCCTAGACATGCCGGGTTTCCACCGGTCGAAGAGCTGCCTGATTGGTTTCCAGAGAACATCAAGCAGATGTATCAAGTAGACAGGCATGGCGGTGCTCTCTCTTACAGGGCAAGTTCTTTCTCTCTTTCGAACGTTACATCTAACAAATGACAGGAGTTGGATGAGATCACGAGATACAGAGCAGCGTTGGAGATCATCTATCGTCGCAAGTGGAGAAAGTATATCCAGGCTGGGCGAGCGCGGTGGCAATTACAACAAGCGCTTCATCATTTGAAATACCGGCCTTTGACGAAGCCTTTCTACAAGTATCGAAAGGAGCAGTTCAGGACGTGGAAGGCGAATGGGTTACGATTGTGGAAGAGACTGGAGAAGACTCATCGTGGAATCTTGATTTTGGAGGAGACTATCAACATCAACTTTCGTCAAGAGAGGATAATCTACGAGAAAAAGTTGGGTGGAGGGCATATGTGAAGCGGTGTAGGTGCTTCTATAGCACCTTCTAATGCATGGGTTCTCCTCTTCTGGTAGCAAGTCTTAGCTCTAATTAGGGACAGGCAAAGGGGGTAGCTTTTCAGATGATAGAAAGATGCTTTTATGCCTTCGTGATGGATCTCTGTGGCGTTGCTGGGAAAAGATACCAATCTGGCAAGGCGTAATCTGCATGTGAGCACACTGGGCGTTGCATTTCATTTCTGCGATGTTTTCTTATAGAAGCCCATTCACCACAAAGCATGTTATTTCTGAAATTCCTTTTACTCTCAATCAGATAAAAAAAGAGGCATAATCTCGCAGTCTAGTGTGGAGAATGAAAGCTTCGTAATTTCAAGAAATGACCCGTCCCATCTTGACCTCAGACGGCTCTTGGTAGCCAAAGCTTGTGCTTACTTTTTCTCGGCAGGGGCCAAAATTGCAAATGAGTTTATGGCGACCCTTTTGGTGGAGGGATCATGGGCTAATGGTAGACTATGGTTTGGAGCTCGAAGCTTGAAGCGTTCCGAATCAGATATCATGCCCTTGGCGGCCTTGACGGACTTTGGGATGGCATCTCTTTTGAGACGATCTCGCTCAAACTCTGGGTCTCCTGACCCCGTCCAGTTCGTATTCTTCAAGGGCATCAAAAATGCTGGAAATGGGAACGGTTTGTTGAGCGCCACCATCACTGATGGGTTGCCGGCTGGGAATTATCGTGTGTAGTATGACGCGTCCGCCGAACCATCAGCCTGTTCTCGTGCCTGTTGCTCAGGATGATTGTCAGAAGTTCACGGTTGGTGCTGCTGCAGGAGGAAATGGGGGCGGAAATGCCAATGCCAATCTGGGAAGAAATGCTGCGACGAGCAGTGCTAAGGTTACGGCAGAGGCGACGACTAGTGCCAAGGGCTCGAAAGCTACCCAGAAAGTTCGAGCCTACATCTCGTAAAGGCTATGGTTGGGAGTTTTAGTTGGATTTTGGGTCCTGTGGACCATTTATGTTCTTGGGAGGAAAGTATTGCTGGTAGATACGCTTTGGAGATTTGGGCTATGGGCAAGAGTTGAATAGATGTTGTTGATTTAAAATATGAATAGTTCAATGTGTATAATATGAGTTGAGTTCACGCAGGAGGTTTCTGGCGTGACTGGATAAGCGATGTAAGTCGTAGATAAGACAAATTCATGGGACGGGAGCTTGCTGGCTGACAGAAATCCAGAAACCTCTTGAGGTGCGATGCAAGATCGGACCCTACGGAGATAAAAGTCCAAGAACTACAGGGACGTTGGGAAGAATAGCATGTGACGTTTTCTCCTTGAGCATATTTGACTTAGGGGTCATCGAAAATGAGACAACCAAACCCACTGTTATCCTTATAAGGCTGTCTTTAGGGAGTATTTCGCTAAAGAGAACTAGAACGGAAGTACAGACGCTCGTCCTGTTTAGTGTAGATTCTGTGAAGGATCTACTGTGTGAAGTGTCTTCTAGCTAAGGGTGGATAACCTCATAGCATATACATAGGCATAAATCTAGGATAAAGTAGATATTCAACACGTCCCTGCAATGGGTGGATGGAATGTATGATACATGAACGAACGGACCCTCTTCGATATGTCGAGGAAAGCAGGCTGGTGACACCTCGAGATAAATTGCCGACTCACGAGGTTCATGAATGCCACCAAGCATGACAACTATATCCACAAAAACA
>Ga0302325_10015314_pt1 | contig 16303 bp, 14 predicted proteins | sample Palsa_T0_2_FD_201948 | JGI IMG/M metagenome (GOLD analysis project Ga0302325, IMG submission 201948) | Peat permafrost microbial communities from Stordalen Mire near Abisko, Sweden - Palsa_T0_2 | ecosystem: Environmental > Terrestrial > Soil > Palsa > Peat permafrost | place: Sweden: Abisko... | reverse complement strand
TGTCCACGAAGTTGATGCCCGCGTCCAGCGCCTTGTGGATGATGCGGATCGAGTCGTCGTGGTCGGGGTTGCCGAGGGGCCCGAACATCATCGCGCCGAGCGCGTAGGGGCTGACCTTGATGCCGGTGCGGCCGAGGGTGCGGTACTGCATGCGATCTCCCCTGGAGTGATCGAGCTTGGATGGCGGCTCGCCCGATGGCATACGATGGACCAAGCGGAACGCCTTTCCGGAAGTATACGGAATCATGTTCCGGTTAAGCAAGTCAGGAGTGTTGTGGCCGGAAATACGGCGCCGGCCGGGGTGGACCCGGCGGGCCTGGGTTCAGCCGGGCGTCCGTCGCGCCGGCTACGCGCCGACGCGCAGCGCAACATCGACTCTCTGCTCCAGGCGGCAAAAACAGTCTTCGGAACGGCAGGCGTGAACGCACCCGCCAAGCAGATCGCCGACCTGGCCGGCGTCGGAGTCGGAACTCTGTACCGGCACTTCCCGCAGCGCTCGGACCTAGTCCGGGCCGTGTTCCAGCGCGAGGTCGACGCCTGCGCCGACGCGGCGCAGGCGCTGTCCGCCGCGCTCGAGCCAGGAGCGGCCCTGGCGAGCTGGCTCGGCCGGTACACCGAGTTCGTCGCGACCAAACGAGGACTCGCTTCCGCCCTGCACTCCGGCGACCCGGCGTTCGACGCCCTGCCCGGCTACTTCAGGCAGCGCCTCGGGCCCGCCCTCGGGTCACTGCTCGAAGCCGCGACCGCCAGCGGCGAGATCCGCGCCGGCATCAGCCCCGAGGACCTCCTGCACGCGGTGGCCAACCTGTGCCTGCCCGTGGCCGGCGAGGGAGCCGCGTACAGCCAGCGCATGGTCGCGCTCCTCATCGACGGACTGCGCTACGGCGCCGGGCATCAACACTGACGGTGTTCGGCGCTGCCCGTCGCGCACCGGGCCTGCACGGCGCGCCTGACGTGAAAAGTGGCACTGAACTGGGACAGTAAGGTGTTCATCGGCCTTGATGGGTCGAGTTCGATGAGCTTTACCCCGGGGGAAGCGTACGGCACAAGGGCGCAGCGAAAGGCTCATGTATCAGGCAGACGCCTCCGGCCTCTTTAAAGTTATAAGTGTGACAATCTGGGGCCGCATCTTGGACGCCAACGTGAGCCGGGCGTATGAACAGGTCGGGGACGACCACGCGCCCGGCCCGTGGTGCCAACGTTGCCGCCCGGCAGGCTCCGGGTTACCGTCGGGCGTGTGACCGAGGCAGATAGCGGCGCCGGTGCCCCGGGCGTCGTCAGCGCGCATGCGGTGCCGTTCAGCGCGGGCCGTTGCGCACGCCGAAGGCGTCGAACGCCGCGGTGATCTGGTCACGGCCAGCTCTGCCGGACAGCAGCAGGTGCAGCAGGAGCCGTGCCTTGAGCGGAGCGAGGAATCCAGCGCTGATCAGCCGTTTGCCCAGCAGGTCCTGTTCGGATCCCGCGAAGCCGTAGGTGGCGGCCAGGACACTGCCGGCTCCGGTGCGGGAGGCCAGCACCACCGGGATCTGCTCCGCCAGCCTGGCCAGGACCGGGACGCTGGCGGCGGGCACGTGCCCGGCACCGAACGCGGCGATGACCAGGCCGTCGAACCGTCCTTCGGCGGCGCGCAGCAGCTCGCCGTCATCGCCGAGGGCCATGGTCACGATCCCGACCCGCACCGGGCGGGCCGGGAAACCGGGCGGATAGGCCGGCAGGCGTTCCGGGCGCCACAGCAGCCGGGGACGGCCTTCGGTGACATACCCGGCCGGCCCGGTTGACGGTGAGGTAAACGCGGTCAGGCTCGTGGCGTGGGTCTTGGACACCCAGCGAGCGGCGTGAATCTCATCGGCGAACACGACGACGCAGCCGATCCCCCGGCACGCCGGGCTGGCGGCCACCTCGATGGCGGCGAGGATGTTGGCCGGGCCGTCGTGACCGGCCAGCGCCGGGTTGCGCATGGCCCCGGTGACGGCAACGGGCGCCTGGCCGTCGTAGAGCAGGTCGAGCAGGAAGACGGTCTCCTCGATGGTGTCGGTGCCCTGCGTCACCACGGCCCCGGCCGCGCCGGAGCCGACCGCCGCGCGGATCAGCCCGGCCAGTTCGATGACATCGGCGATTTCCAGCGAGGCGCCGGGAACCTGCCGCACATCGTGGACCGTGACATCGGTTCCTGTCTGCGCGAGCCCGGGCACCGCCGCCAGCAGTTGCTCCCCGCTCAGCGCCGGGACCGCACCGGCACCGTGGCCAGGTTCCCGTTTCATCGCGATCGTCCCGCCCAGGGAGAAGACATCGACCCGGCCCGACGCTGGATGCGCGGTCGTCATTGGCTGCATCCCTTCGTTGGACACGGGCAAACCGCCGGAACGGCCAGCCAGCCTAACGCGTCCCGGCACGCTCTTCATCACGGGCAGCACCCTTCTCACCGGCACCTGGCTTATCGTGAGCGATCGAAAACACTCTGTTAGGAAGTCCTTAGTTTCTTGGACTCGCGTCGAACGCTCTGCTAGCGTATGCTCACGTACCGCGATCGATCCATCTTACTTCCTAGCGTGTACGCCGGACCCTGGGTTCCCTGTGGTGCCGCAGGCCGGGTATTGGCAGCGGACTGGACGGATCGGGCGAGATGGCGGCAGGTGCTGACTCGCTGGGTGAGCGTTGATGACCGGTAGGGCCGACAAGGGGGCGCGGCCTTTATTACTGCTTCGCACCGGGAGGTGTCGAGGCGGGGGGGTTTATGGGCACAATGACGTTTCCGCTGAGGAGTTCCGTTCCCCGCGACTGCGTGTGGTATGCGCAATGCGCACGACGGTGCCAGTGCGCTGGATGCCTTCCTCCGGACAGACCGGGACGACAGCGGACTGGGCGTCTTACTACGCTGCGGACGTTATTCGCGGCGATGTACTGACATTCTCTCTCCTCATTACGTGCCAGAAGATGTTTGGCGCGTTGGTGGTCGGGTGTGTTCAGGATACGCCGGCTGTTCGTGCAGCGGGCCTTGGCGGGTTCAGTGGTCGCACTGCCTGGGGCAGCGGGCGATCGTGAGACTTTAGAGCTCATGCATCGAGTATCACGGTTGCCAGTTAGTTTAATTTCCGAAGCTATCGGTCCGGCGGCGCATACCGACGCCTTGCACACGTGGAGGGGTCTCTTTGGTAAGCGATCTTATGTGGATCCTTATGTTGGCTTACTTCCGGCCGCTTTTTGAAATCTGCCTGCTAGTGCTAGGCCAGTGGTGGTTCCAAGTGCGGTTCAAGGAGGACCGCTCCAAATTTAATCGCTACATTATCCAGATCACCTCGGTCGGGCGGGAAGTCGAGCGCGTCAATGAGATTATTGATGAGATTAGATCGTATCCCATGTCGATGAGTTACCAGATCTGGGTAGTCATTGAGCCAGAATATAGTCTTGATTATCCGAACGCAGATCGCGTAATCGTCGTTCCGCGAGAGTTCGTCGCAAGATCGCAATACAAGTGCCGGGCCATAGAATACAGTCGTACTCTCCGCAAAGACCTCGGCTGGACTGGGTACGACACAAAGATAACTTTCCTAGACGATGACACGTCCCCGACTTGGGAGTTCCTAGAGACTGCTTATGCCGGGGATTATGACATATGCCAGGGCCTGACCGCCCCGCGCGTTTGGTATGGCTCCGGCCCATTGTCCCACTTCCTGCTAAGCCACATCGATGACCTGAGATTTCACAACTGTATTACCTACTGCTCGTCTTTTCAGGGGATCTTCAACGCTCCGCTCTTCGTCCACGGTGAAGGACTCACTATCACCGGTAGCACTGAGGATCAAGTCGGTTGGAACTTCCGTATTTTTGCATCAGAAGATCTAGCGTTCGGATGTAATGCTGCTCATCAAGGACTCCGCTGGGGGTGGTTCCACGAATACATCGAGCTGACCTCGCCCTGGACGTGGAAAGCGTATTTCAAGCAGAGGCGCCGCTGGATGTGGGGCAATATCCACGCCATCGTCAATCGTGATGTCCTTCCTTTGGGACCGGCCGTTCGGGTGGGCATCCGTTACGTGCTCAGCCTGTTCACCTTCCTGGGCTCGGCCATAGCGTTGGTGCTCACCTTGCTCGGGAAGATCCATCTCCAGCAAGCCTGGTTCTCGCTGTTCTGGTGCTCCCTGGCCATATGGCTGCTCAATTTCGCCATGAGCGGCTGGGTCAACGCCGGCCGACGCGAGCCAGGTCAGACTCCCGCCCGTTTTTGGTCAAACCGCATCACCCAGGTGGTCTGCGCGGTTCTGCTTTGCCCCTTTTCCGCTAGTTTCACGGTTATAGCGCTTATCTCAACCCTCTATATGGGCAACCCGAGAACTTTTGAGGTAATTGGTAAAACGCAGAAAACATCGGATGTCGAAGTTTATACTGCAAATAGCGGAACGGCGGCAACCTCTTAATGGTAAGACGAAGTAAGCCGGCGGGCTACCTGATCATCGTTATCGTCGTCTTGGGCATCGCTTTGATCGGCACGTTCGTGCTCGGGCGCACATACAGCAACCTCTCGCTCAAGGAGGCACCGTTTAGCCGTCTCCCTTATGTGCCATCATTTGACCCCATAGAAGACGTGACGCTAGGCTTTCCCCCGGATTCTACTTACGCTGCTCCGGCGACGCCGTCTGCAGCCATCCGGGCGATAGAGATTTACCCGACGCAGATTATCATGCTCACTGGTGGACGGGCCGCGCGCATTATTGACACGCGTCCCCCTCGGACTCTGAGCAGCCTTGTTAAGGTCATCGGAAACAAGCGGTGGATCTCTGAATCCTCTGGTACGGTCACGCTTGACGCTGCTGTCATCATCGAAGACGGTGCCTCGATGAGTGTACAGGCACCGGTCACATCGGGGCTCGTGATGACGGCCCGACCTGGCGTATTTCTGGGCGCAATGCAGGGCAAGCTTAGCATCACGGGCGTTTACGTGCGGGCTAGTAATACGGGGGTGCCCGACACCTCTTCCTCGCCTGCTAGCGTTGCAGACCGCCCTTTCGTGTTCGCATCCCAGGGCTCGACGATGGTGATAAAAAACAGTACGTTCAGCTATCTCGGCCGCAACTGGAACTCGTCTTATGGTCTCACATGGTCGAACGGCTCGACAGGGTCGGTCAGCAATTCGACATTCGACCAGGACTACATAGGAGTTTATTCCAGCGATTCAAGCGGTCTGAAGGTAATGCATGATAAATTTTATCACTGCACTCTCTACGGCATCGACCCACACAGCGGTTCGTCGCACCTGTCAATCGAATACAATATATCGGACTTCAACGGCCGCCACGGCATTATCTTTTCTAACCATGTCACGGACAGCATTGTGCAGTACAACGTGACAAAGGGAAACGGCCTGAACGGGATTATGATGGACGAGGCATCCGCCCACAACATAATAATCCACAACACCGTAACGGACAACGGGTCCGACGGTGTGGTGATCGCGAACTCCAGCAGTAATGTCATCTCCGACAACGCGGTAAGCGGGAACCGCGTCGGAATAACCGTTCGCGGCAACACCACCGATACGAAGGTCTACGGTAATAAAGTAATTGCCAATATAATGGCGAGCCAGGGCGTCGCCCTGGCTGGGAATACGGTATATGGGAACGGCGGCCAATGGTCGGCGCGGCGTATCGGATTGATCTGGCTGAGCGCCTTCGCGCTGCTCTTGGTGCTGTTTGGCATTACAAGGGCCATGAAATGGCGCCGCACGCCTAACCATCGCGCTGTAGCCGCCAACATTTGAGTGGAGCAAATGATAGATGGAGAAAACGCAGCCAGGGATGAGCACGAGAGCACAGGCGTCGGCGCTTCTGTCTGCACGCACGGACAGGGGTGCTCCGCGACCTGTCCGGAAATTCCGGCCGGACATCGAGGGACTCCGGGCTGTTGCGGTAACTCTCGTCATATTGTCCCACTTGGGGCTGGGCTGTCCAGGCGGATACGTCGGCGTGGACGTCTTCTTCGTAATCTCGGGCTTCCTGATCACCCGGCAGTTGACAGCTGAGCTTCACAAGACCAACGGCATCTCTCTCCGAAGGTTCTACGCCCGACGGGTCCGCCGGATCCTGCCGGCTGCGACTGTCGTCATCATCGGGACAGTGCTTGCCTGCTGGAAGTGGGACTCACCGCTGCAGGTTAAATCCGACACGCTGGACGGCCTTTACTCGACGTTCTCCGGCATCAACTGGCGGCTTGCCGAGAATGGCACAAATTACTTCCAGGCAAGCTCGTCGCCAAGCCCGTTCCAGCATTTCTGGTCACTTGCAGTCGAAGAGCAATTTTACGCGGTATGGCCTATCCTGATACTAATCACGGGGAAAGCCGCCAGCGGCATGCGCAGGAAATCACTGATATGGATCCTGCTGATAATTATGGCGGCATCCCTGACCTTGAGCATCAGGACTACCGCGACATCGCCGTCCTGGGCTTACTTCGGTACCCAGACAAGAGCCTGGGAGCTCGCACTCGGCGCGCTTATCGCTGTCACCGCGGACGTCTGGACCAAGATGCCGCCCGCCCTGGCATCCCAGATGTCATGGCTTGGCCTCGGCATGATCATGCTATCCGCGTTCATCTACAACGGCTCCACCGAATACCCCGGCTCAGCTGTCGTGCTGCCCGTCGCAGGCGCAGCCCTGGTGATCGCAGGCGGCTCCCCCGGCTGGTCCCACTCAGCCGAACTGATACTCATGCAGCGTCCCGCCCAGTTTCTGGGTAAGACGTCCTATTCGTGGTATCTCGTGCATTGGCCTATTCTGACCATCGCGCCGTCGGCGACCGGCCACCCGCTGACTACACTAGATAAATGGTTTGTCCTTCTCGGCTCACTGGCACTAGCCGTTATCATCTTCTACGTTGTGGAGCAGCCAGTCCGCAGGCGTTCCGTGCTGGTACGAAAGCCACGTTACGGCCTCGCACTAGGCATTACCCTGGCACTCACCTCAATGAGCACCGCGTTTCTGGTTGCCGACCGCGTCGTCATCCCGGGCAGCACTGGCACAACCCATGCCATCGCCGCTGCGTCCACCCTTACCACGGTAGAACGAGCCATCGTAGCTGCCACAAAAGTGACAAAACTTCCAAATAACATCGCCCCTCCGCTCAATAAGGCAGGAAGCGATTGGCCGTTCACCACCATCGCCTGCGTGGTAAATACCATGGGCACCATTCCGGTACCAAATAGCAATTGTACCTTCGGAGATCTGGCTAGCAGCCGAACGATGGCTGTTGTAGGGGACAGCCATGCCAATCAGTGGATCCCAGCGATCGATGCCTTCGCCAAGACTAATCACTGGAAAATTGTGCTGTATATGAAGGCCGGCTGTCCGCCAGGAGTGTATTCCGACTGGGTCTCTTCGCTGACCAGTCAAATTTATACACAATGCAATGAATGGCGTAGTGGAGTCTTTGCTCGAATTAAATCCCTAAGACCGGAGGTCGTGCTTATCGCTTCTGAACTTCTGCCTATAGAGATCGATCCAGATGGAATGGTGCAAACAATACATAATTATCAGGAAGACGGCGCTCGGGTAATTTACTTGGAGGACACGCCTAATCCAGAAGGTCTCGGCTCCGTTCCAGACTGCCTAGCGGAGCATTCGAACGACATTCAAGACTGCTCACTCTCACGGCAGCAGCCGGCGACTCGGCTCAACGGTTTTATTGGGCGTCAAATAGACTCGGCTGCTGCACAGCGGGCCAGTGCGATCCTAATCGATCCGACGTCGTGGTTCTGTACAGCAACTACGTGCCCGCCCGTCATCAATAACATTGTTGTTTATATGGATGACAGCCATGTCTCGGCTACGTATGTAAAATGGCTAGCTCCACTCATGAGTGCAGCCCTTAAGAAGGCCGTTAGTTAAAGTTTCCTCTCATCGCAGCTTGGCTGGCGTGCAGGATTAGTGTCCCTTGATGGTCATCGGGTAGTCCAATTCTGGTTTCCCGGCCCTAGGCCACCTGGTATCGCAGAAGCGCGTCCACCGGCTGATGCAGGCTGGCCCGCGGACCTCAGCCGCAGGCTCTCCACGCTTTCGGGTTCCGGGTTTGGTTGCAGGTGAGGCGTGTCGGTCCAAAAGTGGGCTTTGCTGGCTGGGTTAGCGTGCCGGGCCTGGATTGAACCGGGTGGCGACCAACCACTGGACGACACTCAGCGCTGCGCTGGTCGCGATCAGGCGAGCGCTTCGCCATCAAGTGGTCACGTCCAATGCGACGCGTACCTCTCAGCTGTGGGACACCACCAAGCGGGAGATCTCGACCTGTCCGTACGCCGTCGGCATGTCGCCCATATTGGTGTTTGACTGCAGGTAACAGCCGGCTTTGAAGTAGCAGCCTTGCTTGTCCATGGGATAGTGAACCTTATGCGCGTTGTTGTAGAAGACATCGACATACCCCTGCGATGCCTGGATCGTCATATTGAAGTACGTACCAAGGTGATAATCATCGTCTAGGATACCGATAACCTCGTCTATGTACCGCACATACAGTCTATTGCTGTCAATTCCGACGAGAATCAGGTACTCCGTCGCACTGTGGATCTGTCCGCAGACGAGGTGCGGCTTGACCACGGGAAGGTGGTTAATGCGCTGCGTCAAATCCATCCTATGGATTCCTGATGTTGATGACCATGATGCGTTCGACCCGTCCGCATTCATCTCGCGGAGCTCCGATCGAGGATATTTGGAGCCCGGCTGCGCCTCGCCGTTGCACATGACCGTGAATTGAACCGCCCCGACCACCCTGAAGGCATCGTCATGGAAATTTGACAGCTGAGGCTGTGTCACCTGCTTGTTATGCGCAGGCAGGTTAATCTTCCAGTAAGCGAGATCGAGCACCTGGGACGGCTTGACAAAAATAGACGTAAACTTCGGCATCGGATGGGAATCCCTTTCTTTGAGATAAATAGCTCCTATCACACCGCCCGCGCCGCTGAGCAGAATCACCAAGAACCCGCGCCGAGTCAATTTTACCAACCTTAAGTCGATTTAAGCCTTTATGTCCAAAGAATTGCTTCTCTCAGGGCGTACCCATTACTGGAGACAACCAGCGCCATCATCTTATGCCACCGATGCTTCTATTTGCCGGGACGGGTGCCGGACGCTTTCCTAGCGAGTGAACATTTCTGGATGTCAGTTAAATACTTCGCCAAACAGTCAGGAACGGACCCAAGAGCAAGCGGCTCTGGTGTGTTCTCTAGATAAATTACTCGCGCCGCTTGCCTGGTATACGCGGATGGTCCGCAGGTCCCGACGCAGTCTGGTGCCGCGCCGCGGGCCCTCGCATATGCAAGGCCGGCCAGGGCGCCGGCGGCGCGCCCTTCGGCCTAGATCAGCTCGAATGGTGAGTTGGTGATGACGGCATGGTAGCGCCAAACCGAGAAAGAGTTCGTTCTGGCCGCGGCGGGCTACTTGCTCAGGTCGCGGACCGGCGGACGATCAGCAGGCAGTGACCACCTGGCCCTTCGTCGAGGTGAACGCCGTGTGCGGGACCTCGGCGACCTGGACGTCGGAGACCCAGGCGCGAAGCTGGTCATCCCAGATCGCCACTAAGCCTCGATCCACCGGCCAATTCCGGTGCCCGTTTTCCGGCTTGATTCCTGCGCGGGGAGTTTCGCAAGCTGATTCCGGGCGCGAGCGTCCTGCCGCTCGCCTGCTGTGCGGCTTGTCCCGGGTTCCTGGCTCGGGGACGGGGTTCTGGGTGGCCGCGGGGGCCGTCGGGGTGCGGACCGGTTTCGGGCTGGTCAGGCCACTGCCGCAGGTGGCCCGCGGGTCGCGTCCCACAGGTTCAGCCATTCCTGTTCGCGGTGCCAGGCCGCGGGCAGGTGCAGGGTGAGCTGGCCCCTGCCGTGGCGGGCGGTGCGGGCGGCGACCGCGATCAGGTCGCGGCGGATGGTCGCGGCCCTGGCCTTGGCGAAGGGCAGGCTGGCCAGGGCGCCGGCTGCGCGGACCAGGTTGTGTGCCATCGCCGCGATGGACAGCCAGGCCGCGTTCGCGGTGAAGACCCCGGAGGCAGGTGAGCGAGCGGGCCGCTGGTGACGTCGGCGAAGACCTGCTCGATGACCGCGTGGTCGCGGTGCTGTCCCTCGGCCTGGATGAGCTCGGACGGGGAGTCGGTGAAGACCGCGTGGTAGCGCCAGACCTGACTCGTGCCATCTCTCGTGGCCGGTAGTGATCGCGGGTGGTTGACCTGCTGACTCGCTTCGCGGTTGCGTGCGATGTGGGCACTAAGAACCTCGTCGTGGAAGCCTTTGGGGGTGGCCTCACGTTTTGTGCGCAAGGTCCGCACTGCCTCTGGGGCGGTCGCGGTTCAGGTCGTGACGCGCCGGGGCCGGCAAGTCGAGCGGGTCGAGCACGTGGGGTCCGCGCATACCGATGCCGAGCTCGCGTTGCTGCTGGCAGCGGCGCGTGAGCGGCTGTTCCCGGGGCACGGTGTCCTGGATCTGGGGGACCTGCCGGTGGTCCCTGCGCGGATGGACGAGGTCGCGGACTGGACCGGCGAACCGGAGTTGCCGCTGCAGCCGGCGACGCCGGCGGCCGGCGGGCGCCCCGCCGCCGTCTCTGCGGGCGGGCGGGTCGTCGGGACGTCCGCTGATCTGCTCTGGGCGGTCTTGACCAGCGCGTAGGCGCGGTTGGGGTTCGACGTCCTGGGCGATGACGGGTTCCGCGCGATGGTCCTGGCACGCATCGTGGAACCGACCTCCAAGGCCGAGGTCGTGCGGGTCCTGGATCGGCGCACCGGCCGTGAGCCTGCGCACGTTGTTCCGGTCCCTGGCCCGCTCGCAGGCCCGTGACTACCGCGGGCAGCTGTCCGCGGCCGCCTGGGCGCACTCGGTCCGCACGAGCGACACCGCCGCCTTGGTGCTCTACGACGTGACGACGCTGCACTTCGATCGCGGCGACGAGGACGAGCTGCGCAAGGTCGGGATGAGCAAGGAGCACCGGGTCGATCCGCAGGTCCAGGCCGGGCTCTTGGCGGGCCCGGGCGGGTTCCCTCTCGAGGTGCACCTGTTCGAGGGCAACAAGGCCGAGACCACCACTTTGATCCCGGTGCTGAGCGCGTTCGCGCAGCGCCATGACGTGCGAGACATGGTCGTGGTCGCTGATGCCGGGATGCTGTCGGCGGCGAACCTGAACGCGCTGGAGGACGCCGGGTTCGGGTTCATCGTCGGCTCGCGGATTACCAGAGCCCCTTACGACCTGGCCGCGCACTTCCAACGGCACGGCAACTACTTCACCGACGGGCAGGTCCTGGAGTCGGCCCGGCAGATGGGCACGGGCAAGGCCGCCCGGATCCGGCGGGTGGTCTACCAGTGGAAATTCAAGCGCGAGCAGCACGACAACAAGGCCATCAACGCCATGATCGAGCGTGCGGAGAAGATCGCCGACGGCCGGGCGCCATTGAAGAAGGCGCGGTTCCTGAAGGTCACAGATGCCATCACCGAGCTCGACCAGGTCACGATCGACCGGGCGCGCCAGCTCGCCGGCCTGAAAGGCTACGTCACCAGCCTGCCCGCCTCGAAGATGGACGGTGCCGCGGTCATCGCTGCTTACCACGACCTTTGGAAGGTAGAGCAGTCGTTCCGCATGACCAAGGGCGACCTATGGGCCCGGCCGGTGTTCCACCACCAGCGTGAGGCCATCGAAGCCCACCTGACCGTTGTGTTCGCTGCCCTGGCCGTGGCCCGCCACCTGCAAGACGCCACCGGCACCAGCATCAAGAAGATCGTCCAGGCCCTGCGCACGGCACGCTCGGCAACCATTGAGATCAACGGCCAGCACCTCACCCTCGACCCCGATCTCACCCACGCCGCCCGCGACATCCTCAAGCGGCTCGAAACAGGTCACTAAGCGACTGGCACGAGTCAGGCCAGACGGGGAACAGCTCGTCCTGCCCGGCACCGGCCTTGTTATTCAGGTCCCGGACCCGGCGGACGATCAGCCGCGCGGTGACGGCCTGGCTTTTCTTCGACGCGAACGCCGTGTACCCGGTCCCGGCGACCTCGGCGTCGGAGATCCAGGCGTCCAGCTGGTCGTCCCAGACCGCGTGCGGGTACCGGATGGCGGTCCAGGCGTCGTCGCCGATGGCGGCGATAGCGGCGCGGATGCTGCCGTTCATCGGGACGGTGACGGACAACCGCGCGCCGTGGCCGCGGACCGCGCCGATGACCGCGGCGTTGCAGTAGGCCGAGTCCAGCCGGACGATGACCGTGCCGGTGCAGCCGCAGTCCCGCGCAGTCGTGATGGCCTGGACGGCGAGGCTGGCCGCGCCGCGGGCCGAGGCGGCGTTCCCGCCGCGCAGCCGGGTGGCGGCGATCACTGGCGCCGACAGCGGCGTGCTGATCACCGCAGCCAGCGCGTTCAGGCCCCGGACCAGCAGCGATTTGCCCTGGATCTTGGTGTGGCCGAACCGCGCGCCCTGCTTGCGGTGCCCGTAGACGCGTTTTTGCATCGAGTCGATGCCGGTGAACGCCAGCACGTCCGCGCCGGGCAGCAGCGGCGCCTGCCGGGCCAGTTCCGTCAGGAACTCCCGGCCTGCCTTCTCCAGCTGGGTGACGTTGCCCCAGGTATAGCAGCGCAGGTGCGAGCCCAGCGTGGACGGGGCGCGGACGCCGCCGAACACGATGCCCATCGCGCCGTGCCGCAGCACGTCCATGTCATCGATGCTGTCCGCGCCCGCGGCCATCCCGGCGACCAGGCACCCGACTTTCAGGTGCGCATTGACGCCGCACCCGCCGCCCGGCGTGACATGCTCCGCGACCAGGTCCGTCAGGCCCGCCCGCTGCGCCAGGGCCATCACCGGGACCAGCCCGGCGTGCGACACGAGATTCGGGTCGTCGAACGACGCGCGGGTCCGCACGAGGCTATGCAACAATCGCACTTACAAGGTGTCCTCTCGAACCGGGTCCTGGAAGCTTCGCAACTCTCATCATCCCAGCTCAGAGGGCACCTTTTCATTTTGACACGCCGGAACCGGGCCTAAATGGCCGGTGGATTGAGGCTAAGCTGTCTCGATTGCGGCTCACCGTCGGCCGCTGATCGCGAGGGATTGCAGGTGGTGTTCGTATCCGATCCCGTAGGCGGTAGGAGTACCGGTGTAGCTGGTGATCAGGCTGGGACCACTTGCGCACCCGAAGCCGGCGTTCCATGCCCAGGCTAGGTAGCTGACGTGCTTCGTGTCCAGCCAGCTGGTCAGCAGGTCGATGTAACCATCGGCGCAGCCGTTCTCGCCGATTTCCCCGGTGATCACCGGGACTTTGGCGATCACCGGGGAAATCTGGCTGACCCAGCATGACCGTGTGTTACAGGGGTTGAAGTTGTAGGAGTGCCAGGACGCGGCAAGGTTGTGATCGGGGTCGGTCGGCTTGTAGGTCAGCCACTGGCTCAGGTTGTTGGAATAGTTCAGGCCGCCCAGCATGATCACGTTGTTAGCGCCGGCCGCCCGCACGGTATTAACAAGGGTCTGCATACCCGCCGCGGGGTACGAGATGCCTGGCCTGCAGGCCGGGCCGCCATTGAGCCAGCATTTCCAAGCCGCCGTCTCACTCGACAGCGCGCGGTCCGGGTAGGGTTCGTTGAAGAGGTCGAAGATGACCGCGTCGTTCCCCTTGAACGCCGTCGCCATCGTGGACCAGAAGGGCACCGACTCGGCCGAGTCCGGCATCGGCTTCTGACAGAGGGCCTCGGCCGACGAGCAACCCGAGGAGTTGCCGGTGTACAGGCCATCGGTCCAGTGCAGTTCAAGGATGGCTACGATGCCGTTGGCATTTAGCAAGCGGACGTAGGCCTCGATGGCGCTCTGGTAGTTCGCGCCGGCGTAGGCGGGGTTGACGTAGGACTCGCCGTTCCAGCAGGCCTCGTTCAGCGGCACCCGGACGGCGTTAATGTCCCAGCTCTTCATCGCGGTGATCGACGTTTGGTTGCTTGGCCCGTCGAAGATTTTATTGCCTTTCAAGCACTCGTAATCGGTGCCGGCGCGATCCACGCCGTGCAGCACCACCTGGGCCCCACTTGCATCGACCAGCTTGTTTCCTTCCACATGCAGCTGCGGCGCGACGCCGCTCTCGTCTATCGCGGAGCTGCTCAGCAACGAAGTCTGGGTGGGCGTGGGCGCAACCGACCGGGAAGACGGGATGCTCGGCGTGGCCGCCCCAGCAGCGGTCGTGCTGATAGCCACCGCCCCGGCGGTCATCGCGCAGGCTATGACGGCCAGCCAGCGGCGGCTGAATGTGGCAGTAGTGAATCGTTTCTCGATTGCTTTTATGAATTGCCCGATCAAGATCATGGCTTTGTGGCCTCTTAAATTTCTTCTGTGACCTACTCACCACTCTCCGTGTCTGCTGGTTTGATCTGCAGAGGAAAAATACCCATGCCGGACCAGGAATTCTTCCTGTCTTTTCGGCCCGGGTAATTCGTCCCGGGCCTTTCGGCCCCCGGGGTCGGTCGGTAATTGCGGCGGCCCGCGAGGGCGCAGTCCAGCCGCCACAGCGTGTCACTCTGCGGCCACTGGAAACCTGATGCCCGGGTTAGCCCTGATGGCTTCACGCGGACGGATGGCTGATCCGCGACGGCGGCTTAGCTGCTGGACGGTTCGTGATTTTACGGTCGTGGTTTGGCGGCCAGATCAGCGATATCGAGAGTTAGGCGTTTCGTAAGTACTCGGAATCCTGTGACGGAGTCGTCGGCGTCTCACGGACCGGCGGTCTGGTGGCGAGGCGGGCTGGTCACTGACAAGTGACAGCGCGACAACGCCCGTATTACTGTGGTCTGGTCGGATGCGGACGTGCGGGCGTGCTGAGTCCAGGCACCGAGGCCCGTTCAGATTCGAGCGGGTGCCGAGTGCACACACCGAGGCCCGTTCAGATTGATAATTGAAATTTGTTGGCGATCCAGGTGCGGCCGCCGTCGCGGGTGGTCCAGACCAGGTCGCCCTGGGCGATCCGGCCGGTGACGGGGTCCTGGTAGCCGACCAGGACGACAGGTGCGCTGGCGGCCGGGTTCAGCGTGGCCGACCAGGTCCGGCCGCCGTTCTCGGTGAGCAGGAGCCGGCTGGCATGTTGGCCTGTCTCGAGGACCAGCAGCCGGCCCGCGCTGGCGGCGGCCAGCTGGTAGCCCTGGATCGTGCCCGGCGGCGCGGCCGGGCCGGACGGTACGGTCTGGGCGGGCCCGAAGCTGGCGCCGCCATCGACCGAGACGCGGACCCAGGCCGGCCCGAACACCCCGGTCGGGCCGGGCATCTGGTGCTGGCAGAGCAGCACGAGCACGTCCGGCGGGGCCAGGGCGACACCGGAGGCATAACCGTCCTGGCCACCGCAGCTATCCGGTCCGCTGGCCCAGGTCCGGCCGTCATCGCCCGAGCGGGCGATCTGCATGGTCGCCCGGACGCCGCCGGCCGGTTGCCGTAGCCCACCAGGACCAGCCTCGCCCTGCCGGTACAGAACCGGCGGGCAGATCTCCGAGATCGCGGGAGCCGCAAGCGCCCGCCACGCCGTGCTGCCGAGCGGCGCGGCGTCGACCTGGTACGCGGCATGCTACTGCAGCCGGTACCCGCGGACGCGACCCGGACGACGGTCCCGTCCGCGGTCTCAAGCGAACTGGGTTGCATCTGCCGGCACGCACACCGGTCCTGTCCGTCAGGGCGCTAGAGGCACGCGCGAGGACGGCGAGCCCCGGTGTCACCGGGAGCAGAGGCCACGGCGCCGTTGACGCCTCGTATTGCTAGGCATAGTGTTCCGTGGTATGGACCGTGAACGGCTCAAGGGAAACCTGGACCTGCTCCTGCTGTCGCTACTCTCGTCGGGTCCCGCGCACGGGTACGCGATCATCTCGGCGCTGCGCGACCGCAGCGGGGGCACGTTCGACCTGCCCGAGGGGACCATCTATCCCGCCCTGCACCGGCTGGAGGACTCCGGCCTGCTGGTCAGCACCTGGGACCAGGCGCAGGGCCGCCGCCGCCGCGTCTACGGGCTGACCGACCGGGGCGCGGCCGCGCTGGCCGCTCAACAGAACGAATGGCGTAACTTCGCCGGCGGGGTGCACGCGGTGCTCGGCTGGGCGGCTCAGGCCGTATGGCCGCCGACCGTCGGCCCGGCCCAGGCCGAGCCGGGACGGCCGACATGAGCGGGGTGGCTCCCGACCTGATCGCCGGGTACCTGGAGGAGCTGTCCGCCGGGCTGCGGGTCCCGGCGGCCGAGGCGGAGCTGATCGCGGCCGAGGCCGAGGACCACCTGCGCGAGACCGCCGCGGCGGGGATAGCGATCGGGATGACCGAGCTGGAGGCCCAGCAGGCCGCGATC
>Ga0302325_10015311_pt1 | contig 16305 bp, 24 predicted proteins | sample Palsa_T0_2_FD_201948 | JGI IMG/M metagenome (GOLD analysis project Ga0302325, IMG submission 201948) | Peat permafrost microbial communities from Stordalen Mire near Abisko, Sweden - Palsa_T0_2 | ecosystem: Environmental > Terrestrial > Soil > Palsa > Peat permafrost | place: Sweden: Abisko... | reverse complement strand
TCCGCCGGCCAGCAAAAATGAAGTCCTCCATAGAAGCCATAGTGCAAATCCTCATACCGGGATCCAACATGGCCATTTGCAGCAGCTGATCGGGCCGACTGTATTGACGTGTTCGATCGCCACCGCGAAGCCCTAGCCGAGCCATTGGGACTTTGTACTTGTCGGGTCTTGGACTTGTGGGCCGTCAGGCGCTATGCCTCGAGCAGCGGTGTCTGAACAGAATCAGCAAATCTGCGGTTCCTCGCCTGGGTCGAGGAATGAATGGACACTACCAGAGAATGCAACTCAAAAGGGTTCCAAATATGGAAGAGTGAGGGTACCCCAAGTCCCAATACTTTTCTAAGTCCAGGCATACGTCAATGTCCCATCGCCTACGAAAATCCAAGAGACCTCATCCGAGTGAATGGCATAGGTATCCCATCAAAGACTATACTCATGCCAGGGGACGGGATCTGCGAAAAATTCGAAGACAAATCGAAACTATACTGGAGACCGCTTCCTCCCCTTTTGCGGCTTTTCGACAAGACGGAGGGAGTGCATCGTTTTTTTGCATGGCCATTTTTTCCGATTTGGGGCGGGATCCTTCGTTTTGGCATTGCGGGAAGCGGGAATGTGAAATCATGAGACCAAAAGAAGGAATACAGGGGCGGTCACGAAAGATTGGAAGGGATGAAATCCTAGAGGGAGCGAAATTGGGGCGCCTATATATTAAGATATATAAAACACAAAAAAGGGGTGGGATAAAACTTAGTTTGCGGTTTCGCGGCAAGGGCGATTTAAGAGTACGGGCCGGAGGATATCCTCGTTTTCATGACCAGCACGTTAAGTGAGGATGTATCTGTGCCACAGAGATTTGTGTATATCCAAAAGCCGCGGAGCAATTGCACAACATAAATGCCACAAGGAAATTGGGCAGGATGCAGACTGCCCCGATTGAGTTTCAAAATCTTCGCCGACGGTAACGGGAGCCTGGCTTGTTCGGGGTAGTCTTTGAGTTTTGTGGAACATGACTGAAGAAGAACTTGATTTTTCTGATTGGATAGGGTGCGTGTGATGGAGAGTGGGGGGAGAGGGATAGGGGGGTGAAGCCCTTTGACGTATTGAATCAGATGGAATCGAGTCCATTGAATCTCCCGTCTTTCGACTTTTTGGATTTGTCGCAGATCCCAGACTTTGGTTGCCATCAATGCACCACAAGAGCATGTGATGAAAATGGAAGAATTCGGGAGCCAATCGAAGGAATAAGGAGCACCTGTCTTCCGTCGAAGTGGGAGTACAGTGGCGGCTGGAAGAATATCGCGAGAAGATCTTGAATCGATTTCGGCCCCAAAGCGGAAAATCAAGATAATCGGGGTTTGAATCGTTTTCCGAGAGGATCGAGGATCTAATAAATAATTAGAAATCGAGCATGGATTTTTTGGATGGGTTATCGCGCACCGGAGCCGCCGGAAAGCGCTTGTGTAGTTTTTCGAGTTGATGAGGATATATGAAACTCGTTTACGTGCTGTATCAATTTGCGCATTGTCCCATGACGCTTGGTGCAGTGGACCAATTCCTTGCCTTTTGATTTGTGGTGCCGAAATGGCAGAAACGTCGGATTCCGCCATTTTGGCACCACATAATAACGTCACGTGACGTTTACCTCTCGTTCTGGAGTCTGCAGCCGACAACTCAAGATATTCTTTGGTGATTACCTTTTGCGGGAGGGAGACGGTTGGATCGCCTGATTAAGCGGCTCTGATCCGTTCGATCGGAGAATGGCATCCTGCCGCTGGCAAAACTGTGATCCTTGATGCATTTGGCGACCTTGTTAGTCAAACCCCCACTTTGTGCAAAGCCATTCATACCCCAATTGCAACGTACGGTGGTGAAGGCCGGTGTTAGAATCTTTCTATGCCGTTTATGTCCCTCTCCAGTGAGTCGTCTAGGGACGTTAAGCGTGATTTCGGTTTTTATGTATTGGCGAGAGTCTCGAGCAATGTATGTAGTCCGCGGGAGTAGTCCTTGTCATCCAATCCGAGGAAAACAGTTATGATGACTCGCGGCGAGATGCGGCTGGAGTATATTATCTACAGTCAATTGGACGCAAGGTCTTCCACCAAAATCTGTGGTGGATAACTTCGAAGGGAAACTACCGATGTGAATCTTCAGAGGAGGTGCACGTTCTGCGTGGCTCGCCTGGTCCCCTAGGCTACTCTCGATCTGCCGAACCTTAATGGAGAGCCGCCGACGCCAGTATCGGTGGCCAGTTTGGACGTATAAGCGGTTCGTCGCAAATCTCGCAAATAGTCAAGGCGGGTGATTGTGATCACCCCGAGTGTGATTGATCACCCCGAGGACAAGCGGTCGGATGGTGTTGACGGTGGACTTCGTTCGAGCCGCTTCAATATTGAGACTGACGTTAGGGACGTGGTCTATGGCAGTATTGCGGTGGAGATGTCGGTGGTGAGTGGCGGGGCGCTGTCCCTTTTCCCCCATCGGTATACGCATGTTGTCGTTGGCGAAGCGGATCATTTGAAGACCGCTAGCGAATCGTTATTGCAACATAATCCGATCCAGCGGTCCATTCGACCTTCCTTCCTGTCGAGAGCGCTGTAAACTTGTCTCGTTGAAAGAGGTATTTTGGGGCTGGGAGCAGTGAGAGAAGGATTATCGGGGCGCTGGTGAAAGAGTTGAGAAAACAGTCCAAGATCCGCCCAATTCCCCTCGCAAGGACGACAGGGTGCTCATCGCCCGCGCCGGCGTCACAAACGTCAATGGCAAGAAATGGGCCATTCATATCGAGCGAGCGAGTGACAAAGGAGAAAGTCAACTTTTGGCAAATGTTGGAAATGTATCCCACCCACAATTACAATTCCACGACTTCCGATCGCAGACTCAAACCTGAAATCGTCATTCGTGCAGGTCCCTTTCATGGTCCTGTTCCCACAGGGAAAATCGCCGTACACCGCGGTGCGCATTGGGACATTTCAAGACGATGACGTCAATGTTTTTCGTGTGAACCTCCAATGCTGTCCGATCACGCGACGCAGGGTGGAGATAATACCTTGATAACATGCAAGGGTCATTTCGATGATCTGTCGCCGTACGTGTGGGTGACGGCCAGCCACATCACACCGGCGGCCAGCCTCCAGGGAAAAGTAATCGTCTCGAGTTGCTGTTGTTTTTTCTTCGCTCGCCGCCCGGTACTCTGCACGTTGTTGCTTACTGCCTGCGCAATATCCATGCATGCCTTCAAGTGGCCTCATTGATCAGTACCAATTGGTCTGTGGAGGTTGCCCAGGCTTCCGTTAGCAAAATAATGCCCACGTACGTGTGGAACAGGGAAGTGATGGCATGGCGTATATGGTATGATCCGAGGCCCGCACATGGTGCAATTGCTTGATTGAACGCGATTTCGATCCAGACAGACGGTGACATACATAATTCGTCAGTTGACTCGTTGAAAGATTTGGATATTCATTCCCAACATCCTCGATCGCCTTGTCCTTTTGCTGAGCCGGGGAGTCCGGGGAGTGTCCGGTTGATCCACGTTCGATGATATTTACCTAAATATTTATTCCGGTAGATATGTAAATACGTAAACTTAAAATCCCGGCGCGGCGCCCACGTATCAGCCGTCGACAATGCCAGTTGTGTTTGCCGCAATGAGGGGTGGTTTGTCGTCGACGCCTTCAATCGACTGAGAGCCCATGACTGGTGCCGCAGAAATGGCTACAATCACCATTAGCTGTATTGGCAAAATGGAGGACGATAAGCGCAGACTGAGCACACGCCGAGCTCAGCGCGATAATTCCACAAACAAAGTACGTACTGTCCGAGTGGTGCGTCGCCGGCCCTGAGTTGGATAATTCGCAGGGGAAAGTTGACCGACAGCAGAGTCTCCCTCATCAGAGTCTACTTGATCAATAAACGGTCTTAGCCTCCAGCGCCTTACTGACATTTTAGAACGAATACTACAACAACTACCAGCCCGCCGCACTGCCATCGTCGCCGCACGTGAGCCTGTCACCTTATACGTCTAGTCCCGCCGTCTTCACCCGTCTCTCTTTTCTCTTACGGGCGCAGTCCCGCGGTCCCGGGAGATTTATTCGACACATGGCTGCGGACGACCTGATACTGGATATTGACATTCTTCGACTGACAATGGTTTATATCTTCATGCCGGATAATTCGGAAAGAACCAGAGGTCATGAGAAGAGATTACAATGCCTATCCCATGCGAAAGAACAGGTTGTCAAAACTTCCCAGCGGTTCGCCCGAGGACGATTATGTTTTGCTAATCATTAGATCGGACGTGATTAGTCCTGGTCAGTCAGGCCCGTCTTTTCACAGGCGTTCAAATTTTAAAGTTTCTCCAGAAGGCCAACCTTTCTCACGATTTGAGGATCACGCAAAAACATCACTCACCACTCACCAACAATACCACACCGAACGAAGAGAAGCAGTATATGGATCAGATGGGGAAAACAACAAAAAGGTAATCCGAATATAGGGTCAAACTAATGCTGTAGCAGGATCGGCGCCCCTATTTTAAGACCCAGGAGGGGGTATGCGGTTTATCACGGCAGCAAAACCTCTCATCAATTTCAAACGTTTATGAAGGAAGTATCAAACTCATAGAGGTATATCTGACATTAGGGTGACCTGCTCATGCATTGGAGGGGATATGTCGTCAGATCAAGGTTGAGCAAGAGAACGCACCGACAGTCAAAGAATTGCGCCAAACGCATAAAATGGCGGCTCAGGTACCTGCCGCCTGCCGCCTGCCGCCTTCGTCCAATGGCCCTAATCACAGGATTGCGCCAAAGATATAACCCGGTGACTCAGGTGCCCTCCGTGTCTTCCGCCACTTCCTCTTCTTCCTTGGCCGCCTCTCTCGAACCGGTCCCTAGCTCTCGTCTCTTGGATGGAAGTTCTTCTTCCATTAGGGGCCACAAATATTATCTCTTTCAGCAATAATACCATGCCGACTACTAGGTCTACTGGGCAATCTGCACCTGATTCTCAACATGCCAATTTCCACATTACTAGACGATACAATTCCCATTACAAGCGACTGAATCCAATGGTCGGTGACAAAGGATACCTGCACCTCGGAGTTGGATACAAAGTATTGAGTGTTACCAAGTCGAAACTGACCACGGCCATGGGTGACCAACGAGTTGGGCCTTTAGAAGCCGAGGAATTCGAAATCCAATCGATTGCGCGATCGGCGCACCGAGGTCGGGGTCGGCAAAAGCACTACTGGGTTCGCTGGAAGGGCTACGGGAGTGAGTACGATGGATGGATCCCTACAGATGAGCTGACGCACGCTCCGGAGACTGGAGGTCGAGAGGGCGAAAAAGGATAACGCGCGTACGATAATTGTGGGAGCTCGAAGAGCTCGAAGGTGAATGATGGTTTGCTGTGGGTGCTAGAAGCTGGATATATACGGAAGGTTCATAAGGGTATATCCCTTTCAGATCTTTCCCTCGATGGGGAACATCGATTTTTTGGCATGCTAACGATTGTTAGCGATCGAGGGGGGTAATTTCGGAGATTCGAACTGGTTTGATGACCAACTTCTCGATGGGACCGAGGGTGGTGATGACTGTGGAGATCATTTAGATATATGGGCCCACCGAATTTGATGATGCTGACGAGGTTGGATATGACAGGGGTAACTCGATCATGAAAGAGAGGATGAGTGGATGGAGATCGAGGCGGAAGGTCAGGAAAATGAGGGATCTGTTTCATCTGGTGTGTTCCCGCACAACTCGATTAACAGTTAGACAATGATTTGCCCTCTGTCCCGGATGTCAACCGTGGAGATTCGACACCACCTCCCGCGCCGCGCGCTCTTCCAAACTTTGGGTCACGTGACGATATAGTGTGGTGCCGAAATGGCAGAAATAACCCGTTCCGCCATTTTGGCACCACACACTCAAAACCTTCAGATCACAATACCAAGCCACTCTGCATTCTCGCAAAAAGGGAACCCACTCCCGATACGATCAAAGGGATTAAGGTCCTTTCCTTTGTTTGACAATATTGACCTTAGCGCTCTGGGGCATTTCTCTTGAACTTTTTGTCCCAACTCTGTCACCGCATTGTCCCTCAGCACGACGATGTTACACGCAAGTATGTATTGTTCAAATGCACAATTCTGATGTGTGCTTTCTTCAACGAAGTCACAGAGAACGAGAGTCTCGCTGCATTTGCGACGCTCGTAGGACTTGGCGAATCTGCCCAGCAGTTTATTTGTCAGGCAGCAATTGATCTGATCACCGCCGTTTTGACTCATTGGACAAAGTCTACAATGCTGCCTCTCAGCACTGCATGGGACTGTCATTCGACTTGATCCAGCCGTACGTCACTTCTACGTCTGTTCCCAATATTATATCTCCCCTTCATCTAGTCTGGCAATCTGCGCCGAACATGTATCCCCTTAACCTCAATAAGCTAACATGTAGCTGCAATTGACCCCCGCCATGATCGAGATGGTCCTAGACCTCCCTGAAGACTTGTTGAGTTTATTCCTCAGCCTGTGGCACAAGCAGGAACGACAGGTGGAGGATTAACTGGTTTTATCCGGGGGGATGCAAAAGTTTGCAAAATGAAGGGGCTTCGGATATCTGGGTGTGGGGGAGTTCATGTTTATACACCGGCAGTAATTTAGATATTTCTAGGTTTTCGATCAAGGTATTAGATTGTTAATTATTTATTCAACGAAATCTTCCTCTTCTTGAGGTTCTACGTTACCGCTACATCGTCGAGTTTCTGAATGCCGCATAACGAACTTGTTCAGATTTGAAGGTAACGTGACGTTATTGTGTGGTGCCAAAATGGCGGAATCGGACGTTTCTGCCATTTCGGCACCACACTATAATGTCAAGGAAAAGCTACAGTGTAATAATAATCCAGCTCCAAGCAGTCAAGCATTGCTTGTTTTACGACACGGGATAAGATAAAAACTCATCAGGTGCCCCAAAAAGTCCCCAAGCAATACAATCAATATCTTGCCTCTCATTCACTTAATCAAAGAGTATCCACCTGATATCCGCTGTCACTATCAACGATATTATCGGCCTCTCCTTGCTCGATGGCCTCAATCATCGCGGCCGGAGGTTCCTCCTCCATCAAACCAGTTGTTGGAACAAGGCCCAGCAATTCTGGTACGTCCAGAGGGATTAAGGCGGCCATCAGCGCGGACGTCGACTGGTCGCTCAAAGACTATCGAGTGTGCAATACCAACTGGATCCATTCCAAGAACGTCATCGAACGGCGGAAAAGTTCGTGAGGGGACGTGACAGTTGGTACCATCCGCTCCGGAGTTCGTCTAGAACCTCCTGCCCAAACCTGGCCTAAGGGGTAGTCTTGGGAACTAAACGGTTCCCCGCTGAATACGGTCGGTAGGAGACCAGAATTCCATCTAATGGATTGACGCCATAGAAAGGTGTTAATCGATGAGCAATCTTCCCATTCGATTGAAGGAAGTTGGACTATTTCCTCAAGCACCGAGGGTACATACGAGTATTCGAAATAGCATGACGAATGAATTAGGACCTAATATCAATGTGCTTCTTTATTTTTAGTTCTTGCATTAGCTGGTGCTTTGCAATGGATTCTCGCGTTGCATTTGACAGTGCCATGTGTCTGACAGTGCCATGTATTCGGCTTCCATTTTGGAGAGTGCAACCGTTGTTTGTCGACGTGAAGTCCATGAATTCGCGCCATTGGCGGCTAAAAATAGGTATCCGGTTGTTGACCTCCTTGTATCCACATCTCCTCCCCAGCTTGCGTCTGCGAATCCGTAAAAACATTGATGTCTGGAGCTCCTCCATAGTTGATTTGGAGATTACGCATCGTGCAGAGGTATCCGGTGTTTCTCGCATGTGCGCCGCAGTTGGCTTTTGGAAGTATCTGGCAGGTTTGAGACCGCATTGGCGATATCAGGTCTGGAATAAAAAGCTGCATGATTTAGCGAGCCGACGAGCTTTTGATATTCCTTCTGCTTGACCCCAGTTCCTCTCCCTCTTGCGCTTCATGTAGCTGGAGTGATACGTGCATTGGTGTTGTTCTTGGAGCGGCGTTCTCCATTTGAAACCTCTTGGCCATTCTCTCGACGTACCCCTTTTGATTGACTGAATTCGAATGGCAGCTTCGTGAAACGATGTTGAGGCCAAGGAACGTTGTTGGCCCTCCGATGTATTGCATTTCAAACTGCTTTTAAGTTCGACATACTCATCCTCGCATTGTGCTTTTGTTTGGCCTAAGATGAGGATATCATAAACGTATACTACAGAAGTGGTTCGCGATAAGTCCCTGCCATGGGGAATGGACTGCCCCCCTCCCGGTGAATAAACTGTCGTAATTGTCATCCCCGGTGAATGAACTGTAGTAATCGGTTTCCCCGGGGGTGGTCCCCTGGGGAATGAACTGCCCCCATCCCAGCGAATGAACTGCCCTCGTCGACATCGCTGCTGAATCTCAGTTGTGGATGAACACTCGACAGCCAAACGGTTGATGGGCGATACACCCGCGAGAAGTTTTGGGAGGAGAGCGTTAGTGCCACCCTCAAGAGCTGAAGGGCTCGTGGGCGAAAAGCCCACGAGAAGTTTGGGATGGAATGTTGGCGCCAGACGAAGAGCCGAAGGGTTGACCCCGCTTTCCTCAATAGCAACATTAGGTACCATTCTCGGTTTGACCGGGGAAACGCCCACGAGAAAAGTGGGATGGAACGAAGGGACGGGGTTGTGGGGCAAACCGGGCGAAACACCCAGGAGAAGTTTGCGACGGAGTGTGGTGCCAGATGACGCGCCGAATGGTTGACTGGCGAAATGCCCACGAGGACTTTGGGCTTTGGATGAAGATCCGAATGGCGAAATGCCCACTAGAAGTTTGGAATGGAGTGCCTCGGTCCGAAGGGTTGAGGGGCGAAACACTCACGAGAAGTTGGGGATGGCCACGTTCGACAGGAGACGACGTATTAGTATATAAATCTTGTCGGCTGCCGGGTGGGTGAAATACAAGTGACTCTTGTGAAGGGGGAGGATTTGCGACGATATCGGAAACTTGTGGATCTGTCGTTTCTGGTCAAGAATTGTTCCTGTTTTTGGGTGCCGGGAGATGCTTTGGCCCGATTCTCGTGCGATGAAGCCGAACCTCTGAAGGTGCGAAAGCAGCAACAAATACCAGGGTTCGCGATGCTTGTTTCAGACTGCAAAGCGGCCTTTTAGCTTGAGAACCTTTGAAGGGTCCCTCTGGTCCACGAAGCCGGTTGGCTGCTCGATGTAGAGTGCCAGGTCGCTCTTGCTATGAAGGGAGGCCGTTTTGGTGTCCATCTGAAGGATTTTGAGGCCTTCGTATGCTGCTAGCGCGAATAACAGGCGCTCTGTCTCGATTCGAACGACTGGGGCAAATGTTTCATCGGTATGGATTCCAGCTTGTTGTGAATAACCTTTGGCAACTAGACGTGCCTTGAATTTGATGGGTATGTTGTTCCCGTCGACTTTGATCCGCCGAACATCTCGCTATCTTGGAGTCGCGCCAAAACAATGAAGGTAACGGATAACGCAGGAGGTGGGCGCCTGATTGCGAGGGCTGTCCTTTGAATTTGTTCGGCGTCAAATTGTCCCTTGCGAAAAGGGTGAAGAAGGAATTCCAGAGGACTGCACAAGTTAGCATGCACCTAAAAATTGAATAGGATGGTACATTAGGAGATGGGTACAACCCATACACGGGGCTACATTTGTCCCCTTTGTCGTTTTTTGGCGGATTGGGTTTCCCGCTTCACGATTTTCAGTTATCGCCCTTTCGACTTCGAAGCAGGAGATTCCAGGATGCCCGACATCTGCGTACAATGGTGTAGCCGATTGAGCCGAAGGTCCGGGAAGAAATCTTGGGTTGGTGGGATATTGGCCCATGGGAGTTGGTGGAAGGGGCATCGACAAGGAAGGACCGCGTGGTGGTGGCGAAAGGAGTTGCGCAAGCACCTCCCGAGCGTCGGGCATTGCCGTGTCGTTAGATCGCAGGTTACGCGGCAACGATCGCAGGGATGGTGGTGTTCGACATCCGGACAGAACAGCTGTGACGTGAAGCAATTTGAGGACATTTGGTTGACGAAGAAAAACTCCGGCCAAAGAAGGAGGTGGATTATCCTCAGGAACTTCATCCTCTCGTCTTTGGGATTCGCTCTCTCTTATAGGGGAGGACCTTCGGCACTGCATCGACTAACAAGTCTTGTACACGGATCGCTTTCGTGTTGTGACCAAGCTGAGAAGACCAGTTTATTCCAACGTCATTTCACTCGAACGTCATTTTATTCCAGCGATTGTCTCTGTGCATTTCAAGTAACCGACAATTTCGCTTTTTGTGGGGTGCCAAAATGGCTGAAAGATCTGATTCTGCCATTTTGGCACCACGGGGGTTGATGAATTACAAGGACAATCGACGGCGAAACCAGAGAACTCGTTTGCGCTCAGCGCCTCCATTTGCCTCGAAAGGTACTCTTTCGCATCGTAATCAGTGCGCGGCCTTGTCATTCTGGTGGGCTGCCTTTGTCGAATTGCTTTGGCCGATCCTATCGGGTTGGCAAATTTGGTCGACGTCCCGTTAATCGCTTGTAATGCCGCCCCTCGCCTGCTGTGCCACAGAGTCGCTCGTCGCGGAAAAGTCTAAAGGAGAATCCAGAAGAGCGGCCGACCGCTGAGATCTATACGACACGCGACCTCCAAAACAACTATGGCCTGAAAAAGCTTTCCCGCGTCAAACGGAGTCATACCGGGGTAGTTGTCCAGCATACGAACCTGGGCAGAGCACTGATGATGCCGTATGCCTCGTCTGAATCAAGGTTATGATTGATTGATCGCCTTGGCTTGACACTTGACCCTCCCAAATTCCGAATGGATTTGTCAAAGAATTCGTCAATCACTGCTTCATCGCGTTGAGAGATCGTGTATCTGCCTCTGGATTCGAGCACCGCACCTTCCTTCAGTGGGATTTGCATCCAATCTTCTTCGAGCTGGATGAAACTTCCGATACAGTACTCGGCGAGCGAAGGGAATTCGGCTATGACGTTTGTAGTCCTTTGATCAGGTCGGCTGTTATGTCATCTGTCGTGTTGATATTGACTGCCTCTGGTCCGAATTTGGAAGAGTCATCTCGGGGCTCGTTGAGCGGTGGTCACAAGGAATAGACGCTCACCGAGGCAGATGGGAAGCAGCTGGGCTGATCGGCTGCAAGCAATGCTGTCGACGACGGTGCATAACGAATTCCCTCGAGAAAAAATGGCTTGAGCTCCCTGCAAGGCGGAAAGTCCAGTGGTCATTGCGAATTTGACATTAGGAATGTGATGTTCGCGGTGCTAAAGAGGCAGTCGATGACGCTTAGATCCTCGTTTGTTGCTCTTTCGTCGCCTTCCCATTGGGAGAGCTCGATGATAGTATTGGTAGGCAGATAGATATCGGCTTTGCTGTTATAATGCGCAACAAACATCGAATTCGTATCCAAGACAGCTTCCGGGAATGTTCCGTCCACTGCGAGATGCGAAGTAGACGGACTGTAATGCGCCTGGAAATGATAATCGCGGTCGTCGGGGAGCTTCTTGGATAGGACCGGAATTATCTTTTGGTATGCTTTTGAAAATCATATCCCTTTTCGTGCGAACCATCCTGTGTTCGCCTGGTTTGCCACGTGGTGTGATACGAAGAGGGCAGACAATGTCTTTGCACGAACGAATTGTGATTTTGCGCTTTGAGATGAAGCCTTCTGGATCCGGATCTGCAACGTCGTTACCGATGAGCATGTTGCAAGGCAGGAAATCGACGACGTGAACTTCCCGATTGATGGCGACAAGGACGGCTTCTTTCTCTTTATAGCCGGGGAAGTGCATTGTAACAACAGCGTATTCGTTGGATTGACGGACCTTCCTGCCAAGGCCACGGGATTTCAACGGCTGAATGGTACCGGTTTGGATTACTGCGCCCTTGAATTGCGTATTCATGCACTTCCTGTCGACGCATGACATGCCGCAGCCGGTGTCGACACAAACGAGTTTATCGTCGGTGGGACTCGATCGAACTGATATTTCGAGGAAGTTCGAGTTGAGAAAGGCCAATCCAGGGCAAGAGACGGGGGGCGACTCAAATTTGATAATTTTTAGGCAATGTTGGAGAAAACATGTGCCGTGCGTTTCGGAGTTCGGGTCACTGTCGTACTCAAATGCTTCATCTCACGGAGGTGTTTAAAGAGTTTATTTGTGGAGCTAAGTGTTGTATAGCATGTGCCGCAAGAGAAGGTTGTAGGAGAAGTGACAAAATATCCCAAAGTGTTGTCATGCTCGTCGTAATAGTGGTGATCAGATTTGAGCTCTTGATGATAATCATTCGTGCCGTGGGCATTAAAATCCATAGGGGGTCCCTGCTCCACATCGTAATATTTAGCATCGTCGTGACGCGACTCACTGTAATCGCTATGGTCCTGTTCTTGAAAATTGATGAGCTCGATCTTTGGAGACTCTTGGTCTAGCACGAATAGGCCAAACCCCTCAATTTTCCAAAGGGATCGATAAGTTGCACACCCAGTGTTGTTTCCCGGATCGCCAGGTGGCAGGTACCGGTCGCGTGTGTATGAGATAAGATGATGATTTATATGTGCCAGTCTAGACTGCTGAGTCGCAAACGGCCGTTGCGGCATCAACGACCACCCCGGGGGATGCGGCGGCCGTCGAAATCGAGAAAGCCGATCAAGTCCGCGTCCAATGGCGCTCTCATGCCATGCATGCTCTTCGAGGGCACGAGAAAAGGACGTCGTCTCTGAGCCACAGACGGGGTTCTTGCCCTCCATAAACTTCGTGTTCCAAAGACATTGGGCCCGGACAACGTCGATCAGACCATTAGATTGGGGACGGCGCGGAAATGCGCGCCCGCGACGGATGTCCGAGATGGGCGGGCCTAGCTGCGAAAGAGAGGGAGTGTACCCACCCATGCCCGTGCGCGCCGATCTTCTCCACCGAGGGCGATACGAGCTAAAGTTGTCGTTTCCCGCGCAGTCAAGACAAGCAATCGTGGAGTCGGCATCCCCACTGATACGTCGTCGGCGCACTAAAGTCGGCCCACAAATCGAGCATATAGACTCGGCAACATCTCGTCTAACAGCGGCCACATAATTCCGTTAACGCGGGATATCCGCTTGGTGTTGGAAAAATCCGCGGCCATGCTGATTTGACGCTGTCTTTCTTTTGCTGGATTGGACGGGGCCACGTCCATTATCGAGACCGTAAGGGCCGTCGAGTTCAGCGACTTCTTCTCCACTTCATCCTCTCGTTTCCCACTGTAAGATGGGCGATTTTGGCCAATGATTTTCAAAACAATTATCCGCATTGTCTCGACGACATCGGAATGCCGTCTTCCACTCTTCGCCCATGGCCTTTGCCGGAGCGAACAAACATCAAATTCAAGACAGAAAAGGCTGCAAGGACTCTCAGAAAAAGTAATAGGGCCTCGAAAAAGGACTGGGAGGAGGCGAGCGGTATTCCTTCGAATGTGAAGGACATATCGAAATGAAGTGCCGCGCGCTAAATACACATTACCAGTCGCAGCGGCTGATAATATTTGGCGCACCGTCCACGCTCATTTGAATTTGCAGCAGGCGACTGAATGCGAGATATGGCGTCGTGTGGAGTCGTGGCATTTCGAGGTGATTCGTTCTATGTATGTTAATATGGGCTGATAAAGATAAAAAACGTTTCTGAGACTTCTGAGATTTCTGCGCTATCTCGCTACGAGTTCAGTCCAGATCGCTCATAGTTTCAATAATTGGCCACGTCGTTTGATGCAGAATTAGTCGACAAGGCGTCCCCGCCGAGGGAGTGAACTCCGAGTTCTGGGCTCCTAAACGAACTGTTAGCACATCTCTCACATTCAAAAGAACGTGGGGATTACCTGAGAAGGTAGTCGAATAAGTTGTCGTGGCTGCTCAAAGTTGCCCTCGTTAGAAATTGACTTAGCGGGATTTCGTTCGGAAACAATTCTATCGGGGTTGATCAAGACCTTTTTGGAGGAACGGAAGGAAAAGGACGCGGTTCCGTAGGTCGAGTTTGTGGAAGACTCGTTCGTTAAAAAGTGAGAGTCAAGGCCGGTACTCCTGAAGACATATTTGGTTTAAAAAGGCGCCCTGAAAATAAGTATCTAGGTATGAAAAAGCAAAGGGCGGTGTTATCGCGGTGGTGGTGCAGGTTTGCTTTGCGGGGGACCATACCTCTGTAGAAGGAATGTATGCAGATGATTTCTTGGCTACCCACCGAGCCCGCCGATGGTGTTTGTCACCCCCCAGAAGGACATGATCGTCAAACAGAGCCGGAACGTTGATGCAAATGGGAAATGGTTAACCCAAATTTGGCATGCCAAAACGGTGGATAATTGAAGGGCATGGGGTTCCACCCAGACGACAGTCTGGAGTTCCTCGCTCGTTGGCCTACGAAATTGCAATGGCTCGACATGTCGTCACTACTGCCCAAGCACATGTCCAATCCATAGAGCCCAAAACCAAGCGGTCGATGCAAACGGGGGCCGCAATTCGTGCCAAATGATCCGATGGCCGTAACCAATTTAACAGAACAATTATTAGAGAGCATGGTTCACCAATGTCTGGTTCTGCTCGGATTCATCCGTCAGCAAAGTGGCAAATAAGTAATGAAGGGAGGTACCACAAGTTTTGGCGCTTCGTCGACAACTCCATCGGTTTTCTCTCGGATACTAGCCTGGAACGAAACGTAGGATCTTTAACCGGTCCCAAACTAGCGCAATTACGTAGACTGGAAAAGTCTCCACCGGCAGCCTCGCCTTTCAAAGCGCGCGGGATCCCGAGTCGTCGATCGTGGTAGAGACTTTTCGAAGATTTGGTGATCAGATCAGATCGGCTGGCACTGTTCGACACTGACATGAAACGCCAAGGCGGGTCTCGGTGACGTACGGCGTCCGTGCTACAGTGCTGGATATCAATTTGCGGATGATGCAGCAGAAGGTGCTAGATGGGTGCTCGGGGCTGCTTGTGCGTGAATTTGAGCATATGTATTCCCGTCTGAAATTCTGAGGAAGCCGACGTGAGTTTGCCGTAGGTGACGTGGATGGACTTGAACCGCGGGATGCTCCTGTGCTGCAACGGTATCCATATCCCAGATTCTTTTGATTTCGATGGCAGCATTGGTCGTGGCTAATGGCGCGCCGACCATAAATGCGCAAAGAAACTATTTGTCACAATGGGTCGCGAGAATTTAAATGGAGAGGATACCAAGTTTGAGGCGTCGGAGCGAGTCCAAGAGTCGAATTTTGCGCCGGCTTCTGGACCATAGATTATTTCTAAGAGATATCTGACGAAGGTGTGACAATTCCAAAAGACGGGATGATAAATTCCTAAGGCGGTAATCATGAGATCCCCTAAACAACATGAGCGATGAACAATAGGAAAGTACCGAGTTTTATTGATCAAGTCACGATCGTAGTATTTTGTTTCGCCCACTTTGGATTAAGTTGTGAGACTTCTCGGGATGATGTGTAGATCCACCGTGAGTTGCCTTTGAATGCTATGAAGACTGGTTGACTTGTTTAGTTGCCGGAACTCTTCGCAACACATCTCGAAAGCCAAACCGCACATTTGGTCCTGTTCGGAAACGGTCAAAGGGATTTCAGATCCCAGCAAATCGATCTGAAATCCCTTTGTCAACCAGTCTTCATAGCATTCAAAGGCAACTCACGGTGGATGAGAGAATACTTCGCCCGAGAGTGCACAAGGTCGTTTGCTCCAGATGCAATGTTTGTTCCCATCGTTCACTTGACTTATGATTAGGACATGGACACCATCTGCCACCGCTTCGACACGCCCAAGAGATGGCCCACCGTTGAGGATGCCCCTCGAAAGAGGTATTATTCGTCTTATCATCAGCAGGGATGAAAGTTCCGAAAATTGGCTATAGGTAAGGTACGTGTGTCGTCCCTCGGACCCACGGAATATCGATAGAGCCGCCCCACAGCTTGCTGACAATGGGACCGACAAACGTGTTCTGCAAAAATAGGACGTTTGCCTACGGATGACCAAGCTGGTGGGAGTTGTTTCTGTAGACCGAGTTCCGAAAGAAGTGTGGCAGATCTTGCACTTGTTGTCAGGGGTTTGGAACGTCGTCGGAAGCTGTGGCTGAGTCTCTTGTAGCAGGGCGCTCTGCACAATTGTTCGGCGGTCGATCGTGGAAGGCGGGGAAACATCATTGTCCGCTGTTGTCCTGCTTTTTTGCCCCCCTTCCCTCGATCGAGTAATTCTTGAGAGTCT
>Ga0302325_10015309_pt1 | contig 16305 bp, 18 predicted proteins | sample Palsa_T0_2_FD_201948 | JGI IMG/M metagenome (GOLD analysis project Ga0302325, IMG submission 201948) | Peat permafrost microbial communities from Stordalen Mire near Abisko, Sweden - Palsa_T0_2 | ecosystem: Environmental > Terrestrial > Soil > Palsa > Peat permafrost | place: Sweden: Abisko... | reverse complement strand
GCAAAAATCATCGACCTCGGCCTCGCCAAGGCGGTCGATCAGTCAGGCGATGAACGGACGATTTCAACAACTGGGACGTTTGCTGGGACTCCGGAGTTTGCCAGTCCCGAGCAATTCGGGGGAGTCCAGGTCGACGTCCGCTCGGACTTGTACTCGCTGGGCGTGACGCTCTGGGAGTCGCTGACTGGCGATAAGCCGTTCCAAGGCACCCCCGCGGAGGTGATGTATCAGCACCAGCATGGGCGTTTACCGCTCGAAGCGCTCGAAAGTATCCCGCAGCCGATTGCGGTTCTGATTGAAGTGCTCCTCGAAAAAGACCCTAGCCGGCGCTTCCAGAATCCGGCTGAACTACTGGAGGCGGTACAGATCATAAAAGGCGCCCTTGACGCACGGCGTAGAATCACTCGTCGGAGGCTCCAGAAGACACCCTCGAAGGCGTCGCCGTCCGGAGCGCGCAAGCCGCCGGCGAGGCCTGGGCCGAGGAAGATTTCCATCGCTCGATTGCCTGTTACCGGCAGTGATCTATTTGGTCGCGAGGAGGATATCGCTTTTCTGAATCGTGCATGGGCGAACCAGGATGTGAACGTCGTGACAATTGTTGCGTGGGCCGGCGTCGGTAAGTCCACCCTCGTGAACCATTGGCTCCGACGGATAGCTACTAACCATTATCGTTCCGCTGAGCTTGTCTTTGCCTGGTCCTTTTATCGACAGGGGAGCAGCGGGGAGATTTCGTCTGCGGATGAGTTTTTTGACGCGGCACTCCGCTGGTTTGGCGATCAGGACCCACGGCTCGGAACGGAATGGGAAAAGGGCGAGAGACTGGCAAAGCTCGTCGCACATCGTCGAACTTTATTGCTTCTGGACGGCTTGGAGCCGCTCCAAAATCCGCCTGGTCCACGAGAGGGACGCCTAAGGGAGGCTTCCCTACAGGCGCTGTTGCGCGAACTCGCTGCCTTTAATACGGGGCTTTGCGTCATTACCACGCGGACGCCGGTCGCCGATCTCGCAGACCACGAGGGCACCGCGGCTCTACGTCGTGACCTGGAACAACTCCCCAGCGATGCCGGGGCGAAGCTGCTCCGAGCGCTCGGCGTCCATGGAACTGAGGCGGATTTGCGTAGCGCCAGCAACGAGTTGGGCGGCCATTCTTTCGCTCTCACGCTGCTCGGCAGCTACTTGACCGATGCGTACGATGGGGACGTCCGTTGCCGGAGGGAATTGTCACGGCATCTTGCTCACGACTCACGACAAGGAGTCCATGCCCGGGAAATCATGGAGTCCTACCAAACCTGGCTTGGAGAGGGTCCTGAACTGGCCGTTCTCCGGATGTTAGGACTATTTGATCGTCCCGCAGACGAAAAAGCGATTGAAGCTCTCCTGAAATTCCCGGCGATCCCTGGCCTGACGGAGTCCCTGACGAAATTGGACCCGACCGCGTGGCGCACGGTTCTGGCCAGGTTAAGAAGAGCCAGACTCCTCGCGGGAAAAGACCCGCATCATCCCGGACAACTCGATACGCATCCTCTGGTTCGCGAATACTTTGGCGAACAGCTCCGAAATCAACGCTGCGAGACGTGGAAAGAATGTAACAAGCGGCTATTCCACTACTATCGCACGCTTGCGCCGGAGTTACCGAACAGTCTCCAGGAGATGGAGCCGCTTTTCTCCTCCGTCATCTGCGGCTGTAAAGCCGGACTGTTTCGGGAGGCCTTCCATGAAGTTTACCTTCCGCGGATTCAGCGGGGGAATGACCAGTTTGCGTCAAAGGTTCTGGGAGCGACCGCACCATTGCTCCTGGTTTTGGTTCATTTCTTCGAAGAGGGGCGCTGGGGTTCATTCGTTGAATCGGATGTCGAGGGGCAGGGTCTCACGGCCGAAGATCAGCGCTTCATCCTAATGCAGGCCGCCAAATATTTAACCGCCACGCGAGGATTGGGGGCGCCGGAGGCCAGAATTTGTTACGAACGCGCAGAGCCCTTGTGTCGCACGCTCGGTCTGCCGCTTCTCCTCTACGTGCCCCTCATCGGTCAGTGGCGCTATTATCTCCAGACGGACAAGATGTCGAGGGCGATGGAGATTGCCGAACGCCTTTATGTGCTGGCGCAGGAACAGAGCGACGCAGGGCTCCTCTTGGGAGCCTGTCGTCCTTTGTCCTGCTCCTACCACTATTTGGGCGATTTCGAGGCCTCGCGACGATACGCGATGCGCGGTCTTGAGGTCTGGCGTTTGGAAGACGTCCAGCCAAATGCGGAAGATCTTCATTCGCCAGTCGTCAGTTGTCTGTGTCATGGAGCCCTATCCGATTGGTATCTGGGAGAGATTGCCTCTTGCCGGGCGAACCTGGACGAAGCGCTCTCATTGGCTAAGAAGCTGAATGATATGAACGGATTAGCCTTCGCCCTCGCCTGGGCGGCGGCATTTGGCCAATGTGAGCGTAATCCTGCTGAAGTGGACCGGTTAGCATCGGAGTTAATTGAACTCTCCGTGCGTCACCATTTTGGGTATTGGCAAGCGATCGGCGCGATTTGGCGCGGCTGGGCGCGCAGCGCTGCCGGTGACACCAGTGAGGGTATTCCGTTGATCGAGCAGGGAATAAGCGACGCCCGGGCGACTGGCTCGTTGCTCTCCCTGCCACAATTTCTGGCCCTGAAGGCAGAAGCACTGCACCTGGCGGATCGCACCTCCGAGGCGCTGGCGGCGATTAACGAAGCGCAAGCGGTGGCTGAAAGGCATGAGCAGCTCTGGTACCTTTCCGAACTGCACCGGCTCCGCGGCGTGTTTCTCGCTAATTTGGGCCTTGAGAACCCTCAGATCGAGGCTTCGTTTTGCGCAGCCGTGACAATCGCAAGGGAGCAGAAAGCGATTTCGCTAGAGAAACGTGTCGAAGGAACCTACGAAGAATATCGCAGGCAGATAGCGAGTGGGTCGGGAGAACGTGGGCGCCTAGTAGCTCTTTGGTAATTCTATTAGAATCATTGGAGCAGGAAGCGAAACCTGTCAAAGGTCAGGCCACGTCTAAAGAGAGCAGGAAGTCGTAAGTCTACTTCGTCTAATAACCCGTGCCCTCGTTAGAGGTAGCCCTGCGGATCTTCCAACTGTTGCCCTCACGGACCAAGATCCACGAATAATGGCCGTCGATGTGTTTATTCCTGCCATCGGTGTCATGAATGGCACAACGCCATTTTCCGGTCGCACGTACATCGTTGCCGACCGCAACTATCCGATCGACGTTAAGAACGTGGTTGTTGCTTTGGTATTGCCGGAAGGAGCGTTCTGCATACTCTTTTGCGATGGCTTCCCGACCGCGAAATGTTCCGTGCACAGTCACCTGAACCGCATCGTCCGTGAAGAGCGCGGCGAGAGCACCCGAATCGCTCCTGTTGAACGCCTCGTCCCACTTCGCCATCAACGCTCGAATCTGCTGAGCTACTTTTGGATCGACGGTCTCTTTTTGTTGGGCGAAGGTCGACAAAGTAAGGCAGATTACGAACCCTGAAAGGGCAGGCAGTAAGTGTATTTTCATTGTTTGCGTGGACTAAAACGATTCGTCCCGATAACCTGCTGCGGCATTTAGCTTCTCAGTTTGTCGAGGCACGGTTACCGGCTCCGCTGGCGTTACTCCGGCGGATCTTCCAAGAGTCGCCGTCACGGACGACGACCCACGAATAGTACCCGCCATCGTCATCATCAGCACCCTCCCAATTTTTAAAAACGCAACTCCACCTTCCGGTCGAACGCACGTCATTGCCGACCGCAGTTACCCGATCAACCGAGGTAAAATGGCTGCCGACATGCCAAGTGTTGAAATCCCAACTTTCATACGCTTTTTCGATTGCCTTCCGACCGCGAAATGAGCCGTGATTATACGTCCCCCTAACCCCGTCTTGGGTGTAGAGCGCCGCGACGGCGGCTGCGTCGTGCTTGTTGATTGCCTCGTCATACTTCGAAGCCAAGACACGAATTTGCTGAGCTATTTGTGGATCGACCGTGACTTTCTGTTGGGCGGAGATCGGCCAAGCAAAGCTGATTGCCAATCCCACAAGGGCAAGTAATAAGCGGATTTTCATTGTTTCCTCCCGGTGTCTTAGGTTTTTCGCTTACCCTCGCTTCAGTTGTCACTCCCCCAAATGGGGGAACCGCGACGGTATGGTTATTGCTATCGGCGAAGTTCTTTGCCACTCTGAAGGTCACCAGTGCAAGCGTGCCTGCGATGGGAGTGGCATGGAAAGAATCAGCAGCGTGGATCAGCGCAAGATCTCGGCTTTCGTGCGCGAGTTGTATTGTCTGGGCTCTGTCAATGCGATCTTAGACCGAGTGGTTCAGAGCCTTAGTATGTTGATTGCAGCGAACAGCGTCTTCATACCTACATTTGATCCGAGAACGAAGATAATGTCCGTGTTGGCCGACAACATAGGACCTGAGCTTCACGAATTGTGGCCGACATTAGTTGCTCTCCGGCACAACAATCCTGCACTTACCTATCATTTGTCTCACGCAACTGCACCAGCTTTTACCATGGGAGATCTGCTTCCGCGGTCTCAATGGAAGAAAACAGCAGTTTTCAACGAATTCTATTCAAAGCTGGATATGCAAGAAAGGCTTAGTGTGAGTTTGCCTTTCGCTCGACCTGATTCTGTGGGCGTGGTCGCGCATCGAATCCGCCGCAGTTTCACCGAACGGGATCGTACGGTGTTAAACCTCGTTCAATTTCACATTTCGGAGGCATGCAGAACCGCAAAAATGTATCTCGTTCCTCCTTCCGCCTCAATAGTCGACGCGATTGAATCGCTTGTCGGTGGAAGTTTCGTGGCACTGAACTCTAGTGGTGCAGTCCGATATTGTTCTGATCTCTCCCAGAGGTGTTTTGAGAGCTTTTTCCCACAAGAAAAGCCGTTCCACTTGGGCCTTCCCGCAACTGTAGAACGTTGGGTGCGCCGAGAAATCGCAGCTTTTGGAACGAGCGAATTGGCCGTTCGCCCGCCGCAATCTTTGGACGTGAGGCTTGGCGAGAGAAGCCTTCACATCCGACTCGCAACTACTTTTGACAGAACCGTGCAAATTCTTTTTCTTCGAGCCGAAGATCCAACGTTGGAATTAGCGAAATTGAGTGCCCTCGAATTAGGAGCTCGCACAACTGAAGTTCTCTACTGGTTGGCAAAGGGTAAGAAAAACGAAGAAATCGGCATTATTCTGGGGATGGCACCCGAAACTGTTAAAACTCACCTGAAAGCCATTTTCTATTGTCTGAAAGTAGAGAATAGAGCAACAGCAGCCTCGGTGATTTCAGAGCTTCTGGCGCGCGCTTAGAGAACTTGGAGCGCTTTCGCAGGAACGAGCAAAGCTCCAGGACCGATTGGCTTCTTGCGAGTAAATCGGAGCTTCCTCTTTCGGCTCCGCGGCGTTAGCGTTGCATGCACGGTGCAAACCGCAAGCTCGCAGAAAGCCGCCACCTTTTGCGAGTTTTTCAGAGACTGAGAGGCTCGGCAAGGCTTCGGGAGCAGCTTCGGGAATATTTTGACGGTCGCTTGAACCTCCTGATTTTTGACGATCCACGATTTTGCTTTTTCGCTGCGATGGGGTTTTTCTCCGGTGGAGCAATTTTCAAATCATCCATGATTCCTTCCAATTCGTCTCTTTCAGCCTCAGGAACGCCAGCTTCCTTTAAAGCTTTCGATGCGGCGTTCGCGATAAAAGCCGAGGTTTGCGATCCGCGGGCGAAGACGTTCGCGTTCACCGCGCAAAAGACGATGTATGGCGGTAAGCATATCGCCGAAGGCGACACGGTTTTCGTGTTCGCGAGCGAGAACGAGGGCGGGCAAGGCCTCATCGCGCGCGGCGTCGTCACTTCCGCCGAAGCGATCGCGAAGGAGCGCGGGATCGCCCGGCAAACACCGCGTGTGAGCCTCACCATCAGACGCACCGCGCTCGCGAAGGGGCCGATGGGGCGGAGCGAGCTCAAACATTTCACCGACTGGAACGACGGCCAACCTGAGACCGAGCTCAATTTCAAATTCTATCGTCAGGCAACGAACAAGATCGTCGGCATCTCGGATGAAGCGGCGGCGTTCCTTAACGAATTTTTCTAGCGCGACCAATGCGCCGGAAGCGGCTGGCCGCCGCCTCGATCGCCGCTTGGGCCGCCGTCCCGCTCGTCACATCGAGGGCTACGGGAAGGACTCGCTCGCCCGATAGAGTGCAGTCTGAAGGCGATTTGCCACATGTCCGCCGATCTCCTTTCGAATATGCATCGCCCGCTTTCCCATAGCGGCATAGAAACGCTTTGCGCGTTCAAGCTTATAAAGCCGCACCAAGTCCGTTCCGGTCCAGGATTGATTCCAGGAAATATCTACGTGATGGAAGACGAAGTTGACCTCAAATTGGAAATCATTCCGCTCCAACGACGCGCATTTTCGCACTCACCACGGAACCATCCGGTCCAAGTAATCCAGATACTGAAGACCCGCTTTTCCGGCCTGCGCGCCCATGGTATTCGCGAGGTTCGGTATGCTCTTCAATCGATCAATCGCCGCGCCAATCGCCAGACCACTATTTTTGCTGGAACGAAGAACCAGGACGTTTGAGGCTGCGAAAAGGAACGATCCGAGTATTATGCCAGATTAGGCGAGCCCCCAATATCAAGTCTAATTATGAGAGAGGAACAATCTACAATGTCCGAACCCAAGAACTCGTCACGCAGCGCAACGATCCCTGTCCGTGATCCTTCCTTGCCGCTTTCCAGTAACAAACACCTCCTTAGGTGGATTCAGAAAATGTTTACTCTCACTCAGCCCGACGCCGTCCATTGGGTGGACGGTTCCGAGGAGGAAAACGACGCGCTCTGCCAACAGATGGTCGAAGGAGGCACTTTCATCAAGCTGAACGAGGAAGTTTGGCCGGGATGCTACTACGCCAAGTCCGATCCGGGCGACGTGGCCCGCGTGGAAGACCGCACGTTCATCTGCTCCCTTTCCAAGGACGGTGCAGGCCCGACAAACAACTGGGCAAACCCATTCGAAATGCGCCGGAAGCTGAAAGAACTTTTCAACGGCTGCATGCGCGGACGCACCATGTATGTGCTCCCGTTCAGCATGGGCCATATTGGCTCGCCGATGTCGCAAATTGGCGTTCAGTTGACGGATTCACCCTATGCCGTCGTTAACATGCGAATCATGGCGCGCATCGGCCTGCCCGTTTACAAGGAGATCGACGCGCACGGAAAGCGCGTCGTGCCCTGTGTGCATTCAGTCGGTGCTCCGCTCGAGGCTGGTCAAAAGGATGTCCCGTGGCCATGCAACGCCGACAAATACATCGTCCACTTCCCCGAAACACGCGAAATCTGGAGCTATGGCTCCGGTTACGGCGGCAACGCCCTGCTTGGCAAAAAATGTTTCGCCCTTCGCATTGCCTCCAACATTGCCCGGGACGAGGGGTGGATGGCCGAGCACATGCTCATCCTCGGGGTTGAGAACCCACAGGGTGAGAAAACCTACGTCGCCGCGGCTTTCCCGAGCGCCTGTGGCAAGACGAATTTCGCAATGCTCATTCCGCCTGCTCATTTTCAGGAGGAAGGCTGGAGAATCTGGACCGTCGGCGACGACATCGCCTGGATTCGACCCGACGCGGAAGGTCGGCTCCGCGCTATCAATCCGGAGTTTGGCTTCTTCGGTGTCGCACCCGGCACTTCCGTCAAGACGAACCCGAACGCCATGGCCTCGCTCGCGAAAAACACGATTTTTACCAACGTCGCACTCACCCCCGAAGGAGGGGTCTGGTGGGAAGGAATGACCGACAAGCCTCCCGCGGAGTGTCTCGACTGGCAGGGAAAAAAGTGGACGCCCGAGATCGCCAAGGCGACCGGAGCCAAGGCCGCTCATCCCAATGCGCGGTTCACTGCTCCCGCATCGCAATGCCCGACCATCGATCCGGCCTGGGAGGACCCTGAGGGCGTACTGATCAACGCGATTATCTTCGGCGGCCGACGCGCCACCACCATGCCGTTGGTTTACCAGGCGTTCAACTGGAGCGCAGGTGTTTACATTGGCGCCACGATGGGCTCGGAGATGACCGCGGCTGCCGCCGGACCCTTCGGAAAAGTTCGACGCGATCCCATGGCCATGTTGCCATTCTGCGGTTATCATATGGGCGACTATTTTCGCCACTGGATCAATATGCAGCGTTCACTGAGCGAGACGCCTCGCATTTTCCATGTGAACTGGTTCCGCAAGGGGGAGGACGGCAAATTTCTCTGGCCCGGGTTCGGCGAAAACATGCGCGTCTTAAAGTGGATCGTGGACCGCGCTCGCGGCCGTGCACTCGGCAAGGAGGCCGCCGTCGGCTGGCAGCCTCGCTACGAAGACATCAACTGGGATGGACTGGATTTTCCAAAGCAGAAGTTCGAGGAACTCCAGCGCCTGGACCGCACCGCCTGGCGCAGGGAAGTTATTGGGCATGAGGAGCTTTTCCTCGACTTGCACGATCATCTTCCAAAAGAACTCATCTACGAACGCGAACTCCTCATTTGCCGGTTGTAGTAATAGCTAGGTCCTGCTGCGACCCGCTTGACTATGAACTTCAAGCAGAGCTGGCGAAGCACTATGAGGGTTCCATGGCCACAGGCGAAAATCTATTCTCCACAAACCGGAGCACCGGCGCCTATTTGGGTACGCGCTAGCAGAAATCAAAAACATCCGTATTTAATCGTTTTTAGGATTGAAGAAGGCATTTTTGAATTAGGGTCCGCTTACACCTCGTGCTTCAGCGGTTTCGTCCCCAGCGCCCTTGCGCAGACCATGCTCAGGATGACCAGCGGCAGCCCGACGCCGAACGACCAGCGGATGCCGAAATGCTCGGCGACATTACCGAGCAGTGGCGGTCCTAGCAGGAACCCGACGAACGAGATCTGTGCCAGCGACGCAACGTTGGTCGGCGCCGGGCGGTCGGTGAGCTGCGCCGCCGCCGACATCGCCAACGGGAAGATCACCGATGTGCCTACCCCCATCAGCGCAAAGCCGACAAGCGCCAGCCAGTCGCTGGGGGCGAAAAACACCAGCAGCACGCCCACGCCGAGCACCCTGAGCAGCACCCGCGACACAGCGGTCGGAGAATAGCGCTCGACGAACGGATCGGCAAAGAACCGCGTCACCGCCTGCGCCCCAGCGCCGAGCGCTACCGCGAAGCCCGAGAGGAACGGCGGCACCGCGAACACGTCGCGCATGTAGATCGCAGACCAGTCGATCCCCGCCCCCTCCATGATCATCGCGCTCAGCGTCACCGCGACGAGCGCCATGATCGCCATTGTCGGCATCGCGACATGCGTCGGCTTCTCGTCCGAGGTGCCAGTGCGGTGTGGTGCCGGATCGAAGCGCCCGAGGATCAATGCCACCCCCACGATCACCAGCGGCACCATAAGGAGCAGGTGGATCTGCGGCGAGAGCCCCGATTGCGCTACCAGCGCCGAAATGATGCCCGCCGAGAAAAACCCGAAACTCCAAAACGCATGCGCGCGGTTCATGATGCGATGGCCCATCATGTGCTCGGTGCGGTCGGCTTCGAGGTTCAAAATGATCTCGATTCCGCCGATCACGATCCCCACCGGAAACAGCAGCAGGAAAAACGCCAGCGGCCCGCCGGCAAAACTCGCGGTCGCATAGAGCAACGCCAAGAGCGGGATCAGCGTCAGGATGGAGCGGCGATAGCCGATTCGCTCGAGGATCGGCCCGAAGAAGCCTAGCGACACCAGCGTCCCCGCGGCGGCGCCGATGAGGCCGAAACCGAGCAGCCCCTCTTTGATCCGCATCATCCGCTGCAGGTCGGGCAGCCGTGGCGGCAGGCTGCCCATGCAGAACGAATAAACGAAAAAGCCGGCATGGACCCGCTGTTGCGGCGGCAGATCAAGCCCGAACTTCATGGAAAAAAAGTCGCTTGGAAGTTGGGCGTTTCGCGACTTGCGGTACTCCTCGTAGAAGCTAAAGTGCGCCAGTGCGGCGTCGCGGCAGGTGTGCGGGCATCCCCGTGAGGATGCCATTGAGACATCGCTCGACACTCTGGAGAGCAATGTAGTGTAGGCTTCGTCTCGGGGGTTGAATTCTCTGGCTGCGCGCTTACCAAGGTATCCGTTTAACTGCGATCGACAAGAGCGGTAATCCACGATCGAAGCACAGTCCAATACTCGGCCCGATAAGATCAACCACCGACTCTCTAATATAAAGTAGCGGCCGACCCAAGAAGTCCAGTTGCCGGTCCCCCCACTCTCCGCTTCCCCACCCTCTGAGGCCCGGCCAATTCAGGACTTCAATATTTCGCGCCGGCGCGATGTTGAGCTTGAACGGCGCCATTAATCACCTTTCGTCAGTGTTGTCGTGCTGACACGAATGATCATTGCTGGCTGAATCCCCCCGCGCAATTAAACTCCGCAGTCGTCTTGCAGCGATGAAAACCAATGACGCCACGCACAATACCACGAGCATCGCCCGCAGGTACGTGGCGGCCGGCAAAGAGATCCCGATGCCAGTCGCGAGGGCCAGATACGCCGCCACACATGCGGGACACTTGGGAAGCAGTGCCAGCGTAGCGGTCGGAACGATCCAGCCAGCGATCTCCCCGCCACCGCGCAACCGCGACGCCGGCCGACGAGCGTTGTCATCGGCTCGCGCCTTGATCTGGCAGCAGTGGCGAGCGTTCACGCGTCCGCCTCCGCCGATCCACAGCCGCAGGTCGCGGACGACGCCGACGCCGTCTCGGGCCAATAGGGTTTATCCGCGTCGGCAAATTCGTTGGTGCCATAACGATCATGGTACCGCACCCATTCCATCGGGAAACCCAGGCGGTCTTCGTCGCGGCCCTTGGGCACAAGGTCAAGGATCCTGTAGGTGCCCATGAGTAACTCGACGCCGCGCCCGTAGGTGGAGTAGGTATGAAAGACGCCGCCGGCGGCGTCCTTATAGAAGACGCTGAGACCCGGCGCCTCCGCGCTGGGGAACTCCTGGATCGTGTAGTTGTAGTTGACAGTGCCCTGCGCGATCTCCTCCTTGGTGAACGATACGTGGAAGTCAGCGTTGAAATCGTCGCCGTAGGACGACACCCACTTGAAGCGCCAGCCCATACGTTTCTTGAACGACTCTATTTTAGCCAGCGGCGCGCGTGAGACTGCCACCATCGTGACGTCGCGGGCTGCCAGGTGAGGGAGCGCGCCGTCGAAATGGTCGGACACGAACGAGCAGCTTGGGCAGCCCTCCTGCCAATCCGGTCCGAACATGAAGTGGTAGACCACCAACTGGCTGCGCCCGGCGAAGAGATCCGCAAGCGCTACCTTGCCGCCAGGGGTGTCGAAAACGTAATTCTTGTCGACCTTTACCCAGGGCAGTTGGCCCCGTTCGACGCTCAACTGGTCCAGGAACCGAACGGATTCCTTTTCCTTTTTCAGCAGCTCCTTGCGGGCCGCAATCCACTCCTCTTGTGATACGATGTTGTGTTCCGGCTGCAGATTTTGCGGCTCAGACGTAGTTGCATTTGCGCTCATAAATTTATCTTTCGTTATGGGCTGGTCTGGCACCTGCCGGATCAACCGTTGTCAGTTTTCTTCAATTTCAGTGATACGACGAACGAGCAGCCGTATTTCGGATATACGTGGCTAAAAAAATCCGGCTTTGAAATACGTCCCGTCATTCTTTCTCCACAAACCTCGCCAAACTCTCGACAATTCTGTCCCATCCCCGCGCGTGACTGTCCCGACTCTCCACCGTAGCGAACCGGCTGTGCGTCAGTACCATCTCCGTGCGCTCGCCCCGGTTTAGAAACTCCACCGTGATCAGCGACGGCTTTCCCTCCACCTCGCCAAACTCCGCTCCGCTGCCGTCCTTCTCCCAATCCCACGTGTAGACCAGCCGCTCCGGCGCTTTCACCTCCTTGAACACCCCCACCGCCGTAAAAAACTCGCCGTCTGGCGTCTTCATCTGAATGCGGTATTTTCCGCCGACCCGCAAATCCATGCTCGCCAGCGGAACCACCATCCCCGGTTCCGGCTGCATCCATTGTTGAATATGTTCCGCCGACGTCCACACCTTGAACGCCCGCTCCTGCGGCGCATTCAGCATCCGCTTCAAGATTAACGTCGCATCATCCGGCTTCTGCACTTCATTATTCATCATCATCTTGTTTGGTTTCCTTCGTTTGTAGTTTGTCCAAATATTTTTCGAACTGATCCAGATTCCCCTCCCAAAATTTCCGATACCGGTCGATCCACGCCTGCGCCTCCTGCATTGGCTTCGCCTCCAGCGCCAGCCAATGCGCCCGCCCTTTGCGCCGCCGCTTCACCAACCCTGCCTTCTCCAAAACGATCAAATGCTTTGAGACCGCCGCCAGCGACATCGCATGCGGCCGCGCCAGATCCGTCACGCGCTCTCCGCCCGTTGCTAACTGCGCCAAAATCCGTCGCCGTGTCGGATCGGCCAACGCCCCAAAAGTCCGGTCCAACGACCTCGAACTATATTCAACCATACGGTTGAATATTAAATGAAATGAAACCAGACGCAAATAAATTCTTTAATCTTTGGAAATTTTAAACCCGCGAGCGATCTCTTGATGGCATTCGTCACGGGATGTCCGCGCACCTTCCGCACAGGATCCGCCCCATGAGCCGCGCTCAGCGGATGGGTGCCGGCGCGCGACCTCAACGAGGAAAGATTGGTTCGGATCACGTTGAAAAGGGGGCGGTGATGCTGTTATCAATTGGTACAATCAGAAAGGCGATGGCAGGATGAAACGCTATAATCCGTTAAAAGCACCGGCTTCCGAAGAGTGGCTTAATATGGACGAGACAGAGCGCCTCCGTTTGGTCGAGGACTATCATCATCGTGTGCGAGCTGAACTGCCTAATGTGGCGGCGCATGCGATCTTTCACGTTATCGTTGAAAATCAGGTAGCGCTCGGCGACGAAATGCCGGTACGCAGAACGATTGATCGCCTGATGAAGGAAGGCATCGACCGGCACGAGGCCATTCATGCAGTTGCCTCGGTAATGTCTCAGCATATGTGGAAACTTGCTCGCAGAGCCCCGACCGCCCTTTTGCACGGCGACCTGAACGCTCGTTATTATGCCGCGCTTGAAAAACTGACGGTCGAAAGCTGGCGGCAAGCTTACAAATGAGTGATGCAGTGCAGAGATTGGGAAAATCCTTTCGCCGCGTTTTCTGGCAAGGGCAATGCCGACGGCTTGCCTCGGTGAAAGGGAAAAGATGTCATGGATGCATATCCGGCGAATCCTGACGCCCCGCCAGTGTTCCAAATCCGCCGCATATCAAAAATGATATGACCGAAGCGATCCGCCAAAATCTCAACCCGTTTCACAGATCGGTTAAATTCCAACAAAGGTGCGAAAAGCGACATGGGGTTTCTCCAAATCCCTCTGCGCTAAGACCTTATGCGCAGGTAGGACCGCCGATTATCGGCACGATTCAAGCAGCCATTTTTGGGGGATGATTCCCGCAGGCTGTCGTAGGAGATATGTTGCCACGACATCCCGAGCCGTTGGCGACTACTTGCAGGAGCGCCTCTATCGTTGTGAGAGCGCTGCTGGCTAACGGCTCCAGGAAGAAGTTTATCGGCCGTGGCTACCACAAGATTGGAGCCGATCTCTGCACCACAGGCTCGAAAAGCACGAACTGTCGGCGCAATTTCTATGTCGCTTTTCGTACCTTTGTTGGAACTTAACCCAAAAGAAAGGGTTTCAGCAGGGGCCGAAGATCGTCGGCTGGAAGTTTAAAGTGGTCGATACTCAGGACGCTAATGGATAAAACCCCAGTAGTCTCGATAGTCATTTGTACCCGGAACAGAGCCAAAAGCCTGGGCGGCACAATCAAGTCCCTGACCCAGATAAAAAGTGGTTATGAATGGGAAGCAATTTTGGTCGATAATGCGTCAACCGATAATACCATGCAGGTTTTTAAGGAGACTGGGGACTGCGGCGGCCGGTTCCGCTATTTGCGAGTAGATCAAGTTGGGCTTGGTGCCGCCCGCGATGCGGCTTGGCGGCAAGCGCGCGGGTGCATAGTTTCGTTCACTGATGACGACTGCTATCCAGCACATGATTATGTGGACAAAGTTGTCGAGGCGTTTGGCGCTCACCCCGAGACTGGGTGTGTGGGTGGCCGGATCTTGCTTTACGACCCGCAAGATGCCCGGGTGACAATCGACGAGAGGATTGTGCCGTTTGAGATTAGGCCATTTCATTTTGTGACGCCTGGGGAGTTGCATGGGGCAAATCTCTCTTTTCGCCGTGAGGTTCTGGAACGGGTGGGCGGGTTTGATCCGGAACTAGGGGCAGGAACGAAGTTTCCTTGCGAAGACGTTGACGTTGTCGCATCCACACTCTGGGCGGGGTTTGCGGCTCGCTTCGAGCCCGGGCCGGTGGTGTCCCATCACCATGGCCGTAAATGGCCTGAAATCGACAAACTCGAGGCCAGTTATGATCGAGGCCGAGGAGCCTATTACGCCAAGTATATCCTTAGACGCGACTCGAGAAGAGCCTATATCAGTGGTTGGTGGAGGCATGCCAACGCCTCGTATTATGGCTCGACGCTGCGAAGATTATTTCGCGAGTTTAAGGGTGCTGCGTCTTATTTTATCCATCGAAAACGATATGACGTTTTGCTAATGGCATTGCCGATTTGGCTGGCCACTTATGGTGCAATCATCCTGATCGTGGGGATGCGGCATGTTGCGTCGCGCCTGTTCCCTAGTTTCAAACGCTAGGAAATATCCTCCAAAGCTCGAATCTCCTGAGCTACCTCTTCCGAGCGATTACTTCGTCCTGAGTCTCCCGGCAAAGCCCGAGCACTACGCAATGCGATAAAATGAAATCATATCGCTCGCAATATTGCCGCCGAATATCGCATTTTGCGATCGATCTCACGGACGTGTCAGTAACCGCCCGCACCACTTCCCTCGGCGCTTCTGATGTTTTGGTGCGACGATTATCGCTGTCGCGGACTTTGCAGTGTGGAAGTCACGGCAAGGCGCGCGCATGTGAGAAAATACCTGACGGCTCCCGATACGACATAGGCCGCCTTGTGCTTATGGGAAAAACCGACAACGGGTAAATACGTGTTTGAACCTGACAGGATTTCTTTGATGGCGGCATTCACATCCCACAAGACCGGGCGGCAGAGACTCGGATCCTTGAAGAAATATTTTGCGTACAAAGCGCCCGCGCCAATAGAGTACCTGCGCATCAATTTAAAACCAACAGACTTTTGCTTTCGTCCGTGAAAGTGAAAAACAGTCATGTCCGGGACGTACTCAAGGGTTATGTCCGCAAGATAGGCTCTAATGACATAATCAGCATCTGCGCCTGACGGGATAACGGCTCCCGGTCCGAAGCGTTCATCGTAAGGGCCGAGACGTTCAACTAATGCTCGGCGCATCGTCATATTACAGCCGTTCAACTGGGCGATGATGGGGTGGTGCCTTATGGGGTTTATGGCCGGGTTCATACGCCGATTGAAGCGTAACGGGGTCGGGGTGGTCTTGATCGTGAACGGCAAATCCGTGGGGTCGCCGAGTTCGATGCGTCCGCCACGCAAAACAAGCTCGTCGCCGTCGTTCGCGTCATGCTGTAGCAGTTGGCTGACGTACTCTTTGCTCATGTGGCAATCGTCATCGATGAAGGCGAGGAGCTCGCCCTTGGCCGTCCGCAGCGCCAGATTGCTCGCGACTGACACACCGACTCTCGGTTCGAATAGCAAACGCACAGGAAAGGTGGTCGCGGCCGCCCGCTGTTTGACGATGGCCGAGGTTGCATCGCCTGAGCCGTTGTCCACGACGATAATCTCGGCATCGAGCGGTGCCGCGTACGCCAAAGAGGCGGCTATTGAATCCAGACATCCGGCAATGGCATGCGCCCGGTTTCGGGTCGAAACTAACACGGAAAGCTTCAAGGGGCTGTCTCCTTTCCTACAGCATTTAAACATCTCGCCATATTTTTCTGAGTCATATCAATTGGTTACACGCTAATACCGTCGGACGGGCGAAATGCAATCGCGAATATCGGACCTTGTAGAAATAGCGATGAGGGAGTCCACAACGTCGCGCGAGATAGGCAAATCCCGGCGATGCCAAACAGCAGACTGGCAATCAGAGCAAGATACATCCTGGTTGGTCGGAGCAGCCGCGATGGCATTCCCTCAGCACCAACGATCGGCTGCGTGAGCGCGCACTCCACAATGCGATTGACCATACCCGTCGCGGACCTTAGAAAAGACTCCTCAATGCTCCTCCAATGAAGCTTAGCAGGTGTATCCCGAGTTGGTT
>Ga0302325_10015308_pt1 | contig 16306 bp, 19 predicted proteins | sample Palsa_T0_2_FD_201948 | JGI IMG/M metagenome (GOLD analysis project Ga0302325, IMG submission 201948) | Peat permafrost microbial communities from Stordalen Mire near Abisko, Sweden - Palsa_T0_2 | ecosystem: Environmental > Terrestrial > Soil > Palsa > Peat permafrost | place: Sweden: Abisko... | reverse complement strand
GCTCGCTCCAACCCTTACGGCTCTGCAGCGCAGCGAGGTAGAGAGCTTGGTCAGCAAGCTCCGCGAGAACCTCACCATCCGCCTCGTCAGCGACAGGCGCGCCAAAGGCACCGTCACCCGCACCGGATGTGCCGCCGAAGGCACAGTTGGCCGCACCGCAGGTGCCCTCTTTCACGCCCGCGCCTCCGTCGTAGCCAGCGGTACTGCCACCGTCGAAGCCGCCCTCATCGGTAACCCTTTCGTCGTGGTCTATCGCGTCTCACCCATCACCTACGCCATCGCCAAACGCGTCGTCACCGTCCCCCACGTCGCCATGGCCAACCTCATCGCGGGCAAACGCATAGTCCCCGAGCTCATCCAAAGCGACTTCACCGCCGCAAATATCGTCCGAGAAATTGAGCCCCTGCTACCCGATGGCCCCCCCCGTCAGTCCATGATGGAGGAGCTTCGGCGCGTGCGCGGATTGCTGAGCACCGGTACAACAGGTCAGACAGGCCAGGCAGAGGCGCACGGAGCCATCGACAGGGTGGCAGACATCGCCCTCGGCTACCTCGGCGTTCCTTCCCCAATCGTCGAATCCGTGCAATCCTGAACGGGAGAAATATTCCTGCGCATCCAATATCTGCGAGTGAACAAAAAACGATATGCAATCTAGAAAGCCCATGATCCAGCTCGAATCCCCAATCCGCCGCTTCGGAAACCCGCGGAATACGTGCATTTGGTCCGCATGTCTCGCCCTGCTCGCCGCGGCGTCCCTCCCGGCCCAACGCTCCGAGCGCGCCACACTCGACATCACTGGCTACGTCATCGACGCCGAGCTCGATACGGCCACCCACCACATCGCCGCCAAAGCCCAGGTCACGTTCACCGCGCCCGAAAGCGCCGACGAGGTCAGCTTCGGCTTTCATCCCGCTCTCAAGATCAACAAAATTACCGACGACGCCGGCAAGCTCCTCACCGGCGAGCGCCTCGCCGACGGCACCATCCGCGTCGCCCCCTCCAAGCCCTTCGCCGCCGGCCAATCCAACCATTGGACCTTCGACTACGAGGGAGTCATCACCGGCGATGAAGACGGCCCCGTCGAAGGCCTCAAGTTGGCCGCGATCAAGGAACCCATCACCTACCTGCTCTATCCCGCACGCTGGTTCCCCGCTGCGGGTTTCATGACTGATCGCTTCACCGCGCAGCTGCACATCAAAATCCCGCAAGGCATGAAGGTCTTCGCCAGCGGCGCGCAAGGCGCGTCCCATTCCACCACCCTCGCCAGCGGCAAACCCGGCGACGAGTTCGATTTCAACTGGGACAAGCCCGGCTTCCCCGGCACTGTCATCGCCGGCCGCTATCTCGGCCCCTTCACCGCAGGCCCGGGCAACGTCAAGGTCTACCTCACCGTCAGCCATCAGGCCTCGGGCAACCAGGTCGCCGAAACCGCAGCCAAAGAGTACGACTTCTTCACCGATAGCTTCGGCTCACCCGAAACCCCGCACCTCACCGTCGTTGAAATGCCCGATGACACCCTCCCCGCTGCATGGGCGCCCGAGCTCGCCGGCATCATGGGTTCGCGCATCGCCGACAAGTCCGGCGTGCGCCTCCTCGCCAACACCATCGCCCATCAGTGGTGGGGCTCCGAGGTCAGCCCGCGCACGCTCAACGACGCATGGATCATCAACGGCATGGCCCGCTACGGCGAGCTGATGTATCTGGAAGACGAGAGCGGCCACAGCGCTCTCCACAATGCCCTCCAGGATGTTTCTGCCGGAGCGCTGGCCTATGACACCGTGCCGCTTTCGAGCGTCGGCCGCATGAGCCCCTATTCGCCTGAATTCCAGTCGATGACCCTCGAAAAGGGCGCCATGATCTTCCACATGCTGCGCGGCGAAATCGGCGACAAGGCATTTCTTGCCACGCTCAAAGGCGTCCTCAGCGAGTACACCGACAAGCCCCTCCGCGCCAGCGATTTCGAACGCGTTGCCGAAGCGCAGAGCCAACAGCAGCTCACGCCCTTCTTCGCCCAGTGGATCGATGGCACGGGCGCGCCCACATTCACAGACAAATACACCGTCTACCGGCTCGGCAATAACAAGGGCTTCCGCACCATCGGTTTCATCAATCAGGACCTCGACCTCTTTCGCATGCCAGTCGAGCTCCATATCGAAACCGACGGCAAAACTGTCAACCAGAAGGTCGACGTTGTCGGCACTGACTCGCAATTCGTCGTCGACACCTTCGGCCGCCCCCGCCGCATCGCTATCGATCCCGGCGATTGGGTGCTCAAATCATCGCCCGACCTGCAGGTGCGCATCTCCATCCTCAAAGGCCAGCAACTAGTCGCCCAGGGCGACCTGGCCAGCGCGTTGGCCGAGTACCAGAAAGCCCTCACCGCCAATCCGCAAAGCTCGCTCGCCAGCTACCGCATCGGCGAAGTGCTCTTCACGCAGCGCAACTACCAAGCCAGCGTGAACTCCTTCCGCGACGCCCTTCGCGGCGACGATGAGCCCGCCTGGACCGAGGTCTGGAGCCACATCGCCATCGGCCGCATCTTCGACATCACCGGCCAGCGCGACCGCGCCGTCAACGAGTACCGCCTCGCCGTCCAGACCAACGACAACACCCAAGGCGCGGTCAACGAAGCCCGCATGTTGCTCCAAAAACCCTACAAACGCCCCGACACCGACTGATTCCCCGAACCACCCCAAACAGAACGGCCAGCCCGAAGGCTGGCCGTTCTGTTTCGTCCTGTCTTTCCTTAGTTCCTCTCGGGGTGCCCCATCGACAACACCTGAATCGTCACCGGCACCACCCCGGTCTCTGCCATGCCGATCTGTTCGGCGGCAGCATAGGAGAGATCAATCACCCGGCGGCCATAAAGGAGCCCGCGATCGGTGATCCGAACAATCACGGCGCGGTGGTTTCTGCTGTTCACCACCCGAACCCTGGTCCCGAACGGCAGCGTCGGATGGCACGCCGTCAATTCATTCATGTTGTAGACTTCGCCGCTCGCCGTCTGACGACCGTTGAATACGCCGCCATACCAGGAAGCGAAGCCGTGCATCACTTTCACGGGCGCTTTGTGTTCGGCTGGTGCTCGGGCCGCAAGCACAGGCGTTGGGATCGTAACCGGCGCTGCGGAAGGGGCTGCGGCCTCCGGTCGGGACAGTAGCACATCGGCCTGCACCGTCCGCGCGGGAAGCGTCAGGACTGCGCCGGCGAGAGCAATACAGGAAGCTCCCACAATGAGCCAGAACTGGACAGGATCTTTTGCGTTCACCTTGTTCGCGTTTCGTCTCATAAGCATCTCCCCATTTTACTGGTTCAGCACTAGTAACCTCAACCATTAAGAAGAGATACAACAGGAGACCCAGGGCGGAAAAGAACCGGGATTTGAGGATCTTAACTTCTAAACCCTTACCCCAGAAAAGCTTACAAATTGCACCAAATTTAGTGCAGTCAAACTTGTTTCAGGCTGTGAAACCGAATCGTGCGAACTTTAGAAAATGAATCCGCTGTTCGGTTTTTGCGCAGGGTTGGCTTCGATTTCTGACCTGCCCAATCGCGCAAGGCTATCATTCAACCCCGTTCACCGTACAGCAACATTTCGTGTTTCCAGGCCGTCTTTTTCCACAGAAGTTTGAAGGAAAGTGAACCCGCTTCTCCAGCAACCCGCCGGTACCCAAAAACTAGGGTTTCCAAGCTTATTGCGGAATAATTCCAGCTCCCTGCTAGCGTGGAAGCAGTGCCCGTCAGGGCGCCATTCAATAGATGGGGCTGCGGCCCCGAAGAGCGCCATCCGCTTTGGGTGGCGTTTTCTTTTTAGGAGGAAGCATGAAGCTGAGCGCGGCAGGTTTGGAGCTGATCAAAAAATCGGAAGGTTTTCGCAGCAAGACATATCTGGATATGGCCGGGCTGCCGACCATAGGCTACGGACACCGCCTGGTGCATCCCGAATGCTATCCCGACGGAATCTGCGAGACCCAAGCCGACGTCATCCTCTTATGGGATGTCCATGAGGCGGAACAGGCCGTCTCTCGCCTCGTCAAGGCGCCCCTCACGCAGGGTCAATTCGACGCATTGGTCGACTTCACCTTCAACCTCGGTTCAGGACGCCTCGCTTCGTCGACCCTCCTGCAGGACCTGAACGCCGGCAAATACGATGCCGCCGCTTCGGAACTGTTGCGCTGGGATCACAGCGGCGAGCAAGAAGTCGCCAGCCTGAAAGCCCGCCGGGCTGCCGAATTCCGGATGTGGGCAGGCACCGCTGCACAGCAACAGGCGGCAGCCTAGGCTAGACGGAGGCAGTTAGCGAGCGGACGATCCTTCGGGCCCGCAGCAATGTGAAGACACAAGAGCCCCAAAGCAGGATTCCTGTTCCGACCGAGACCGAGATGACGAGCGCGTTCGAGCGGAACATCACCCAGCAGAGCGCGCACCAAAGCGTCATAAGGATGCCGAGGATAACGAGAGGAGGCGCCCGAAAGATCTTCGCAAGCGGTAGAAAATGGAGCCCCACAACCATCGCGCACCAGTCGGTCCCGAGATCTGTGCGATGGAGTTGATTCGCCAGGCTCATAACCAGAAGAACTCCAAGGATTTCCATCAGCACGACAAGCAAATACCATTTCAGGGTGGTTCGCGCGGAAGCGCCAACTGCCGGGTACTTCTTGCGGAGCAGCCGGCCTCTTCGAAGAACGAAGATCGAGCAAGCTAGAAGCAACAGAGTCGTGAATCCAAACATGGGACCGGTGAATCCGTTGAACGCCTTGGCCTCTCCGAGGCCCCATCCGAGCCAGCCCGCTCCAAACATGGCCTCAACCAATGCGCCTCGGCCCGCGCCGATCACGGCCTGCGCCTGAGTCGGCAGATCCGCGTGCTCGCGCTCTATTGATGTGCAGCTATTCAGTTGGCGCTCCTTAGGATCAAGCTGAAGACACCGTAGTCTTCCTCCGCAGAGCTGTCAGCACATTTCTTCGCGTACCATCCCGGGGTCAACGTGCCAGTTCGGCAACTTCCAGCCGCTCGCCCGCTTTCAAATAACCCTTTCGTCGAAACCAATCCTCCATCGCGGGCTGAAGCCGGCCAAGGGGCACGCGGTGGCCGGCCTCCAGCAGCCCATCGGCAGCCGGCAGCGTGTCATCGAAGATTGCATCGTTGGTGAAGTTGCGCATGGCAAAGTTGTCGATCCAGTGCAACGGGCACGCATGGCGTTCGCCCTGTTCGTCGATTCTTTGGATGGAAAGCCTGCGCGCAAACATGCGTTCACCTTATCGTGATCGACGCTTCGCAGATCTGCTCACGGCTTTTTCGCCGGCGCTTCATGCGCGTCCTTTGCTTGCTGCGTCTCTACCTTGAAGCGTTTGTAGTCGTAGTCCCGCTCGATAAAGTGCTGGCGCAAATTCTTTAACAGGAGCACCCGCGCCTGCATCGTCCCTTCGCCGCCCGTGGGCAGCCAGAGCTCGCCATTCACCTGGGCCTCCGGCGATGCGTGGCCCGCAGAGCCGGGGTCGCTGGGGTGGGTCATCGGGGTCCCCGGCGACAGGTCTTCGTCGCTGGGGTGATTCACCAACTCCTGGTCAAAATGAAAATTCGAGCCCTTCTGGATATTCGCAAGCAGCCCGCCTACGACATGGAAGTTGTCGATGAAGCTTACCTCGAGGTGCGCCACCTGGTGATCGGCCTCGTCGATCCAAATCGTCCCTTGCAGTTTCTTTGAGGCATCTTCCGCCAGACCGTGCGTTTTGGCGTCCTTGCGGCCCACAAAATCGAAGACAATGGCCGGGCGCCCGCGAAAGTTCACGCGCCGTTCGTTGCGTACATCCATAATCTCCAGCACACGGCTGACGCTGATGGTTGGCCCTTCCAGCGGCTGTCCCGGCGGCGTCTTCTCCGCTTTTTCCACCAGCTTCGTTACACGCTCCGTCTCTTTCTGCTGGTCGTGATCGCTCAACGGCTGGCCATCCTTCTTCACGGTGCGCTCGATGACGTGGCTGTTGACGAAGAAGTCCTCGTTCTCCTCAGTCTCCGTCTTCTTCACCTGCCCGTTGGCGTCGATATCCTGCGTAGTCTGCATGGAAGTGTAGGTATAGGATTCGCGCACTTTATCGAGTTGCCGCTGGTGGTTTTGTACTTCCTGCATCAGCTGGCGAATATCGGGCAGAGGGGGATTCGCCACCAGGGCCACCGGTTGCGGAACTTGCCGCGCAGCTTGCGCCAGGGCCGAAAGCGAAATCGACCCGATCGCGACACAGCAAACAATGGCTTGAGCCAGCATAAATCCATTTCCCGATTGATGGTTTGTGACGGAGTTCGCTCGGTTTCCTGCGTCTTTTGACCCGGCGCGCATCGAAAAGGTCACGGCAACGCGAGAAATCGATTGCCGTTTCTCCTCATCGACATGCTATACCGTTACAATCAGGGTTTTTAGAGCTGTTCTCCAATTCATGTGGTGTTTCGAGGTCGAGCAAGGCGGCTTTTTCTTAATGAAAAGGCCACTCAGCTGACCTGCCCTCACTCTGTAGCAATTGGAGAATAGCTATCCTCGCAGGCGCACAGAAAGGCGAAGCACTCATGTTTCGATTGCTGATCCACTGGCTTCTCAGCGCAATCGCACTGCTGCTTGTATCGCGCATTGTTCCGGGCTTCTTCGTCACCGGATTGTCGGCCGCTTTGATAGCGGCGCTAGTCATCGGCTTCCTCAACGCCACTTTGGGATTCCTTCTGAAGCTGATTACCTTTCCCATCGCGATTATCACATTCGGCCTGTTTTTGCTCGTCATCAACGCGGCCATGATCCTGTTCGCGTCGCATCTGGTGGGCGGCTTCACCGTCTACGGGTGGGTTCCAGCATTTTGGGGAGCGGCAGTGCTTTCGCTTTTAAGCCTGCTCATCCGCGCCTTCTCGAAGGAGTAAGCGGCGCCTCACTCACACCGGCGGCACGCTGGCTCACGGTGCGATTGGTTCCGTCGCTTCCGCCTTGCCATTCTTGACTGGCTTCTTCGCTCGGTCCGCTTGCTTCTTCTCTGCGATAGCATCGGGCCTCGCCGGCGCAGCCAGCGGATGCGTCAGCACGGTTCCATTCAGCGTTCTCGGAGTCCGAATCGCGTTTGCGCTCGAGAACCCTCCATGTGCAGCCACCGGGGGAAGGGCGATCGCGTTGGGCGGCTCCGCCGGCTGAACCCTCGAGTAAACTTCCCAGCCGCCGCCTGCCACCACAAACACAATCGCTGCGGCAGCAGCGGTACGCGCCCAGGTGCTTTGCATCCAACCCGAACGCGGCCCAGCCGGCCAATGCAAAAGGCTCCCGCTGCGCGGGACCTCATGAAGAGCAGCTTTCACGCGCTCTTCCAGCCCCAGGGGGGCAGATAGACCGGCAATCAGCCGCAGTGTCGCTTCAGCGTCGCCTGCTCCTGCCCCAGACCCGAGGCCGGATTTCAAATCAAGGCCTTTTTGAGAATGCGAATTCATCGGAGGCTCCTCGAGTGTTGCAGCAGGTCGGCCATCAGGTTGCGCGCGCGAAAGATCCGGGAACGCACGCTGGATTCAGTAATCCCGAGAACCGAAGCAATCTCCACGCTGGTCAACTCTTCGAACGCCGAGAGAACCATCACTTCGCGTTCCTTCGTGGGTAACCGATCGACGCAAGAAAGCACGTGCGCGCGGTGCTGTGCAGCCGCGGCGCGCTGCTCGGCACTCAAACCATCGGCGGGCAGCACGCGCGCCAGTTCGGCAACATCGTCGGTTTCGGGGCGGGTCTTGGCGCGGCGCTTGCGGTCCAGAACGATGTTCCACACGATGCGGATCAGCCACACGCGATGGTCGCGAATTTCGCCCAAAGTGTCGCGATGGCGCAGGACGCGCACAAACGCCTCCTGCACGGCATCTTCAGCGTCGGAGGGATTGCGCAGGATGGAAAAGGCGACACGGTAAAGGGTCGACGCGTACTGGCCGACCAATGCCTCGAGTGCTTCCTCTTCCACTTGCTGGCGGGCCTCGTCCTGCACGGCGCTCGGTGCGATCTCCATCCAACCTGCGAATACGGATTGGCTTGCGCTCATACCTTAAGACAGACGCAGCCCACCGGGGAAGTGCTCGGAATTTAATCTAGCTCTGCCGGTTCTGGAATTTTGATTGTCCTTATTGTCCAGTAAGCTTCTGCGCCGCAATCGATCCGGCAGCGCCGTCCTTGTCCGCGTCCTTCACCTTGGCCCACAGAACGCGCGCCATATCGCGCTTGCCTGAAGCGGCATAGAGATCGGCGAGATCCAACTGCGCCACCGCTGCCGAAACGGTCACGGACGGCTTCGCAGAGATCGCGTTGTAGAGGTCGATGGCCTGGGCATCGCGATTCGTCTGGTGATAGAGACCGGCAAGGGCCAGCTTCGCAAGGTTCGACAGATTGTGATCCCATGCATCCGCCGCGGCCTTTAGCTCTGTTTCAGCAGGGCCGCTGCGGCCCAGTACGGCGTCGGTCACACCCGCAAAATAGCGCGCCTTCGATCCTTCGGGCAGCCAGCCGTATTTCTCTGCGACAGCCTGGAACTGCTGGTTGGCAGCCTTCGCACGCTCAGCCGCAGTGGCATAGATGCCATTCTCGGGTGGTGCGCCAGGAATCGCCAACGGAGACGAATAGGTGTCGATCGCCGCCCCCAACGCCGCATTGGCCGCAGACGAGTTCACGGACACGAAAACGCCGGCCCCAACGAGCAAAATCACAACTACGGCAAGCGTAACCACTCCGCGCACAACGCCGGAGCGATGACCGCTGAGCCAGGTCACACTGGTTTGGGTGGCCTGAGCAAATTTGTCGCCCTTCAGGGCGTGGCGAGTTTGTGTGTCCACTGAGTCTTAATGTCCTTCGTCGATTGACTTGCAGGCGGGGTCCTTACAGGAGGGGGCACAGCGACTGCAACCCTCCTAGTCTATCAGCGCGCAAACTGGAGCGTCCACTTGCTCTGTCCAGGTTGTACACGTTCGTTCAGGATCGATTCAGAACCTGCTCAGGAACGAGAGGGCGTGTCTTTGGAGCTCAGGGCGCGAATCCGCTCGAGTGCACTCGAAACCACTGCTCCTTCCCCCATAGCCTGACGACCCTTTTCGACTAAAAGTTCGACGTAATCAATGATGGGCAGACCGCGCGATTCCGCTTCGCGGCGCATTGCGTCCGATACATCCACAGAAACCTGCATAGTGAGCGATTCCTCTCTAGGGATCATCGGCAATGACGAAAAAAGATGCAGCGGATTGCCGATGCACAACTCAAGCAAATAGGGAGCTGCTGACTCGATGCCCTGACGGAGGGAGCGTGGGTTTCAACCCCACGAAAACTGCTGGACCAAAAAGCCAGTGCCTTCAGGCCAGGTATCTTGCAACCCGAAAACATCGCCGGCCCGCTTGCCCTCAGCGCGGCGGAACGGTAGCCTAGAACCATGTACGAGGAATTCCACGTAACCGACCGCTGGAGCGGCGAAGATCTCTATTGCAAGTGGAAGGCGAACATCGTCGCCATCGCCACCCGCCACGCCGATGCGGTCGACATACGCTTCGATGTGAATAACCATCCCATGTGGATTGCGCTCCCCTGCACCGCGTGGGTGGAGCACAAGAAACGCACCGGCATGATGATTACCGACCAGTTGGCCGCGCAAATTGCCGGTCGCTATCTGAAGCAGCTTGTCGAAGAGGGCTACGACTCCCGCCGCGAGGTCTACACCATGAGCGTCCCTGAAGTGCTGGAGCACCTCGACGCCGTAGTTGCCGAAGCCAAGGCACGCGGCAGCATGCCCGCCCTACCAGTCGGCATTTGAATCAAGTAATCAGTTCAGAGATTGCAGTTCGTTAGCGAAAGGAATTTCTCGCCGGCCAACAAGGCGTCTTGCCTGTTCCCCGTTCCCCGGCCCTACCTCACTCATGCCTCAGCGTCGTCATCGGCTCCGCCCGAGCCGCCCGTCGCGCCGGAATCCAGCTCGACCCCAACGCCGCGAGAATCAACAGCACGCTCGACATCACGAACGTCACCGGATCCCATGGTTTCAATCCATAGAGCATGGCTGCAATCGCGCGTGCCAGCATCAGGGCTGCGCCGATTCCCGCTACCACCCCAATCAGCACAACCCACGTGGCCTCGCCTAGCACCATCCAGAGAACTCGTCCAGGCCGCGCACCAAGCGCCATACGGATGCCAATCTCGTTCGTCCGCTGGGTCACCGAATACGCCATAACCCCGTAGACCCCAACGCACGCCAGCACAATTGCGAGCACCCCGAAGCCGGTCGTAAGAGTGGCGAAGATCCGCTCCTGCCGAAGATTGGCTGCGATCTGTTCGTCTTGCGTGCGCACGTCCAACAGGGGCAAATTCGGATCGACCTGCCGCACCGCATCGCGCAGGCTCAGCAGCAGCGCCTCGCCCGCCAGACTCGTCCGGACCACAAACGTTGCTTCCTCCAGCCCATCGTTCTGCCAGTATGGCTTGTAATATGTCGGCTCAACTTCCTTGCGCACGCGATAATACCGCGCATCCGCGCAAACTCCCACGATCTCGATCGTCACCGGATGATTCCGTCCCTCCTCAAACGTTTTCCCGATCGGATTCGTATGCGCAAAATACTTCTTTGCCAGGCTTTCGTTCACGATCGCCACTTTGCGCGATGTGGGCGAATCGTTCCCGCCGAACGCTCGACCTGCCACAACCCTGATCCCATACGTCGAAAAGAAATTGGCTCCCACCTCGTTCGCCAGGACGGTTGGGTTCCCTTCAGCTTTCCGTTGCTGTCCTTCCGGCGCAAATGTGTGGCCCTCTGCATTGCCCGACATCAGCGGTACATAGGTCAGTGTCTCCTGCTCCACGCCCGGCACCGACGCAAGTCTTTCCTCGAGCTTCCGCAACACCTGAATGCTCGCTCCTTTCGGATACCGCGTCTCCGGCAATTGCACGTTGAACAGCAACAGATTGCGCGAGCGGAACCCCAATCCCTCGCCCTCCAGCCGCGTCAGCGTGCGTACAAACAGTCCCGCTCCGGTCACCAGCACCATCGACAACGCTACCTGTACAACCACAATCGCCTTCCCGCCCAGTCCGCGTCTCCTTCGCGTCGCCGTCTGTCCACCGTCTTTTAAACTCGAGCTCACCTGCACGCGCGTCGCCTGCCACGCCGGCCCGAGCCCAAACACAAGCCCCGTCGCAATCGAAATGGCAGCGGCAAACAGAAAGATCGGCCAGCTGAACTTCGCCGCAAATGCAGGGGGCGCCCACGAGTCCGCCAGCATCCGCGGCAGCGCATTCCTCATCGCCCACGCCAGCAGCAGTCCCGCTGCCCCACCCATCAGCGAGAGCAACAAACTCTCCGTCATCGTCTGCCGCAGGATGCGACCTCGCCCCGCGCCCAGCGCCAGCCGTACGCTCATCTCCCGCCGCCGCGAACCCACACGGGCCAGCAAAAGGTTCGCCAGGTTCGCGCATGCCAGCAGCAGCACCAGCCCGGCAAGCGCCATTAAGACACAGACTGGCTTCTCCAGACCCTCAGTGTTCGGATTCTGCCCGCGGCTTCCATCCCGCAGCAGCAGATGCGGCAGCACGCTATCCTTCTTCACCGGCATCGTCGCGCGCACCGCCGCATTCAACGCCACGTTCAGCTCCGCTTCGGCCTTCGCTGTGCTCACACCCGGCTTCGCCCGTCCCATCACGAGCACCCACCAGAGGCTCTTACTCTGGAGTAGGGAAGGCTGCTTATCCGATCCAAGTTCCTTCGGCGCCACAATCGGCTGCATGCTGAACGGCAGAACGACGTCCGGCGCTCCCTGCGCGGAATACGCTCCGGTGAATCCCGGCGGGTTCACACCCACCACGGTCATCGGCGTCGAATTCACCAGTAAGCTTTTTCCCACCACATCTGCCGCGCGCCCGAACCGGATCGTCCACAGGCGGTCGCCGATCACCACCACCGGCCCGCTGCCCACCTCTCCGTCGTCCGACTCCTGAATGCCTCGCCCTAATTGCGGTCCCACACCCAGCACGGAATAGTAATTCCCTGACACCATCTCTGCTTCTGCGGCTTCGGCTTCGCCGCGAATGGTCACTGTCATGCGCCCGTAAGGCTTGAATGCCATCACATCCGCGAGCGACTTGTTGTGGCTTCGTATCTGTTCATACACCGGGTAGGTGAACGAGGTGGTGACTCGTCCGCCGCTCGGGTGGTCGTCCCACCATCCCCACAGTTCATCGATGACGCCGTCGCGGGACTCCTTCAAATAGAACATGCGCAACTGCTCGGGATGCGGGACATCCAGCCGGTCCAGCAGCATGTGCTGCGCCACGGTGAAGATCGCCGTATTCGCGCCAATCCCAAGCGCCAAAGAGCCCACGGCAATCGCCGTGAAGCCCGGACTCTTCCGCAGCATTCGTGCCGCATAACGCAGATCGCCGATCGTTTCGTCGATCCAGCGCAGCCCAAGCGACGCGCGCATCTCTTCCTTGTGCATCAACGCAGGACCAAGCTCAACGCGTGCACGCCGCGCAGCTTCGTCGGGCGCGCAGCCCGCGCGCATTAGGTCGGTGGTTCGCGCCTCGAGGTGATTCGCAAGCTCGGCCTCCATCTCGTCCTCAAGCTGGCCGCGCTGAATCGCCGCACGGCACCACGACCGCAGCCGGGCGACGCCGCTCCACAAAGAATCAAGCTGCCTCATAGCGCCTCCGGCGTGGTGCGCAGAATTCCGTTAATGATTCCCGACATCCGCTTCCACTTTTCGGTTTCTTCGCCGAGCCGTTCGCGGCCCAGCTTTGTCAGCCGGTAATACTTCGCGCGCCGATTATTCTCGCTCTCTCCCCAGGAACTGGCGATCGCGCCTTGATGCTCCAGCCGGTAAAGCGCCGGATACAGCGAGCCTTGCTGGATCACCAGCTCTTCACCGGAGATCTGCTGAATGCGCAACAGCACGCCATAACCATGAAGCGGCCCCAGCGAGACTGCCTTCAGAATCAGCATGTCGAGCGTGCCCTGCAGCACATCGTTGCTTTTGTCCGGGTTCGAAGGACCCATCCGCTCTCTCCTTGACCGTCTAGGAAGAAAGATAACGAAACTCTCCTAGACTGTCAAGGAAAGCGCCCAAGAAGACTTCTGCGCAGCAACATTCTTGCGGTTGAGATGGCAAACGCAATGGGCCCTTCGTGTTGCATGGGTCTTCATTTTTCGCTCCGTGAAAAACCCGCCAAAATACATATGCACAGAGCTATTCACAAGAAATAGGGGTGGGTGACGCCGATCCAGACACGGGATACAACATTCTCGTCGACGGGCAGCAAATGGTTGTCGGCGGTACCAGCGCTGTCGCTCCCTTGATGGCGGGCCTCATCGTACTTCTGAATCAAAGCCTCAACCGGCGTCTCGGCTTCGCGAACCCGGCGTTCTATGGCGTAGAGCACCTGAATTGCTTCCGCGATATTACCGTCGGCGACAACGGCACTTACTCGGCTGGTTTCGGATGGGACCCCTGCACTGGCCTCGGTGTTCCCATCGGCGCACAGCTATTGCAGGCGCTCGAGACCACTACCGCCGCCACACAACAAGGACAGCTACAAACGCAATCGCACAAGGCCGAACACGCACACGCGGGCTCAAAGTAGACAAAGCGGTCACGCACATAATCAAAACCCCGCTCAAAGAGAGGAGAGGCCATGCCGCAAGGCGTGGCCTTTCCCTTCTGGCCCGAGTTGGTATCGGCTCCGCTCTCGTGCGCCCGTCCTTCAGCGGCAACGAACGGTTCATCGAAGCGAGACCCGTTCCTAAGACGATGCCCGCACCCGAATCTGATACTAAATTTTCGGTGTTCTTACCACGTTCTGGCCTGGAGACCGCATCGAAGCTCTTGGAGGGAAAAAGACTATGGACAGTGGACATGGGTTAATTGCATGGATCATCATCGGCGTCATCGCCGGTTGGGTTACAGGAAGACTGATGAAGGGTTCCGGGCTCGGATTCCTGATGGACATGGTGGTTGGTCTCATCGGCGCAATGGTAGGCGGCTTCCTTTCGAGCCACCTGGGCTTCGGCGGAGTGAGCCAGCACGGAATGATCGTAAGCATCGGGATCGCCGTAGTCGGCGCAGTCGTGCTCACTTGGCTGTTCCGCCTAGTCACCGGCAGCCGTACAGCGGTGATCTGACCGCGCCACACACCAGGCTGAATCGGAATTACCGAAAGGGCCAAAAGGCCGCGCCGCAATGGCGTGGCCTTTTGCTTTGAGATCCGAAATGAACCGCGCACATCACTTCACTTTCGGGATGCGTTCGTCTCGCGCATTCCCCAGAACATGGAAGCGAAAGAAGACTCAAGCTAATCGCGAGAATCGCCGCAAGAGCGACGAGCTTCTGGTCCAAGCAAAACCTGAGATGTCCGCCCAGGACATTGATCTTGCTGTCGGCGACGTCACACCTGCACAACTTGCGAAGTCTGTATTTCGCAAGCGTCTGCGCAAAACCGGTACGGTGACTGTTGGCGAAAAGGTTAAGTTGAAGCTTGAGAAGCGTGCAGCGACAGTAGGGCGGAGAGCGAAGAGCCACGAGAAGTATGACCTTCTGGCAGCGGAAGCAGTGGGTACATTGACCTCGCTCGACGGCCCGCAGTTAGTTGATTTCGTGAGACGCGCCCTGGTCTTCCTCCACGGCGGAGACCCGACCGAATGGGCACGAATCAAGCAGTCGGAAGACCGCATAGACCGCGCTCTCTCTTTCTTGGAGAGTCATCAGCGCGGATCAGCCCCTGAAAGAGAGGCTCTCTGCAGGAACGACGATTTGCGCAGCGCGTTTCGAGATTGGGCGACGAAGGCAAACCGCATTCTGGGTAAAGATCGTAAGGCCATGCGCAGGAAAATCGAGCAAAAGGAGGCGACGGAGAAGATGGTGAAGGCTCTTCGCCGACAGGCAGAATCAAAATCAGCGACCAAATCGGTTGCGTAACGTAAAAGGGCCATCCCACGCGGGATGGCCTTTCTTCCTTAACAAATTAATGCCGGCGATCACCTAATCTCCCACACAGTCGCCCGTGCAGTACCATCGGCCCAGCGAGGCTTAACTTCCGTGTTCTTTGCCTTCTACATCCTATTACGATGCCCCCTACTTGCTGGTAGCATTACGGTAAAGTCTGGTCGGGTTTCAGTGGAGCACGTTCGATGAGCGAGATCATCTTTGAAGTGAGAGAAGACGAAGCCGACGGCGGATATACTGCGGCTGCCCTCGGATACGGCATTCACACGCAGGCTGAGACCCGTGAGGAACTGCACGCCATGGTGCGCGAGGCCGTCGGGTGCTACTTCGAGAATGCCGAGGAAGCACCGAAACTTATCCGCCTCCATTATGTCCGCGATGAAGTGATCGCGGCGTGAAACTCCCAAGGGACATCGATGGGCGCAAGCTCGCGATTGCTCTCCGCGTGCTCGGATACGACATTACACGTCAAAGGGGATCGCACATTCGTGTCACTACCCCAACGGGACGGCGAAAACCATGAAGTCATTCCTTGCCATTCGCCAATCAAAGCCGGAACTCTCTCCTCTCTCCAGCATTCTCAAGCATGTGGCAGCTCATCACCACCTCACGATGGACGAACTACTCGGCCTGCTTGGTCTTTAGGTCAAAAGGTCAAAACTACTCTGAACGCAAAAAGGCCATCCCTTTCAGGATGGCCCTTTTTCGCTAAATTAATGCCGGCGATCACCTAATCTCCCACACAGTCGCCCGTGCAGTACCATCGGCCCAGCGAGGCTTAACTTCCGTGTTCGGGATGGGAACGGGTGATCCCTCGCAGTATGCTCACCGGCAAGCTGAGGCGTTTTCGGGGCATCTGAACCCCGAGCCGAAGTCCTGAGCGCAATGCGCGAAGGATCCGGCCCGCCTTTAAATCTTGAGTGGCGCTTGGCGGGTGGTTGCCCGCAGCCTGCCGCGACATCTGCGTTGTCCCGGATGGATTCTCCCGGGCCGTGCAGGAACGCGGACTGCAATCTGGCGCCAAAAAAGCTTTTAGAAGCAGTGTTGAAACGAAATTGATTGGTACATACAGGGCTTGTTAGAAGAGTATCCGCGGTTTGTACTGCGCGGAGTTAATTCTATGGACAAGCCGAACGGGCGATTAGTACTGGTAAGCTACGTGCATTACTGCACTTCTACCTCCAGCCTATCAACCAGATGGTCTTTCTGGGCCCTTCAGGGAGATCTCATCTTAGAGCGTGCTTCCCGCTTATATGCATTCAGCGGTTATCACAACCGAACTTCGCTACCCAGCCGTGCCCTTGGCAGGACAACTGGAACACAAGAGGTTCGTCCATCC
>Ga0302325_10015307_pt1 | contig 16307 bp, 7 predicted proteins | sample Palsa_T0_2_FD_201948 | JGI IMG/M metagenome (GOLD analysis project Ga0302325, IMG submission 201948) | Peat permafrost microbial communities from Stordalen Mire near Abisko, Sweden - Palsa_T0_2 | ecosystem: Environmental > Terrestrial > Soil > Palsa > Peat permafrost | place: Sweden: Abisko... | reverse complement strand
GCCTCTGGTATTATTCGCCTCCCAATACCGGGTCATACGACCATAGCGTCAGCCAGTTTGGGATTCTTGGCCTCTGGGCGCTGGATCGGAAGGGCATCGAGATCCCCCTCTCCCTGTGGCAACTGTCGGACGAGGCGTGGCGCAAGCATCAATTGCCGGACGGTTCGTGGTGTTACTGCAATTCCGCCGGCTCGGCAGCACAGCGCCAGGGCACTGCGACCATGACGGCCGCCGGTGTTGCCACGCTCTTCATCACCTCCGACTACGTCCATCAGCATTTCAACTCCAACGAGGTCGCCGACGCCAACATCGAAAGCGGGCTCAAATGGCTTGGCGATCACTTCAATCTCTTTTTCGCCAATGGCATCGACAACGTCGTGACCCAGTGGTACGGCATGTACGGATTGGAACGAATCGGCGTCGCCAGCGGGCGCAAATATCTCGGCACGCACAACTGGTTTGTCGAGGGCTCCGACTGGCTTACGCACAACCAGAATGCGGATGGCTCGTGGGGCGCTCCCGGCGATATCTGGGGGTTTAACCAGCAGAACATTCTCGACACGTCTTTCGCCATCCTCTTCCTGGCCCGCGGCCGAGCGCCGGTAATCATGGAGAAGGTGCAATACAGCGTGCTTGAAGGGAATAGAACGGTCCCGGGCCACTGGAACCGCGCTCCGCGCGATCTGGCGAATTTTTCCCGCTGGATGAGCACCCAACTGGAGGCGGACTACAACTGGCAGGTTACCTCGCTGGATGTTCCGGACCAGGATCTGCACGATGCGCCGATTCTCTATATCAGCGGTGATCAGACCCTCACGTTCTCCGACAGCGATGTCGCCAAATTGAAGCAGTTTGTCGAAGAGGGCGGCCTGATTCTCGGGAACGCCGACTCCCAAAGTGCCGCCTTTGCAAAGAGTTTCAAGGAACTGGGCTCCAAGCTTTTCCCCAGCTATGCATTCCGCGAACTGCCGGAGAGTCATCCAATTTACGTCAATGAGGAGTTCCACGCCGCCAGGTGGAGGATCAAGCCGCATGTCGAGGGGCTGAGCAACGGAGTGCGGGAACTGATGCTGCTCCCGGCGGTGGATATGTCGCGGGTCTTCCAGTCCGGCCGGGATGCAACGCAATCCGATGTGTTTCAGCTCGCCGACGATATCGTCCTCTATTCCGTCGATACCAGAGGGCTCGAGCAAAAGGGAGAGACCTATACGGTTGCCGAAGACGCCAAGGCCCCGATCGAGAGAACCGTTAAAATCGCCCGGCTGCAATACGATGGCAACTGGGATCCCGAACCGGGCGGGTGGCGCAGGCTGGCGGCGGTCTTGCACAACAGCCGCAAGACACGGCTGCAGGTCGAGACCGTGAAGCTCGGCGATGGAACGCTCACGCGGCCGCCTGCGGATGCAGCCCCGCCTTCGCCGCGTCCTGCTCCCGCGCAGATACGGCTGACAGCCACCAAGCGCATTACGCCCGAGGAGTTTCAGGCAACCGGCGGGGATCCGGCGAAGATGCAGGCGTTGGTCGATGCGAAGGTTAAAGAGGTGCAAGCCGAGCTGGACGCCGCCGAGGCCAGGCGACTTGCCGCGATGGCCACCTACAAGCTTGCCCACCTCACCGGAACCGATGAGGTGAAGCTGACCGAAGCGCAGCGCCACGAGCTCAAAGGATTCGTCGAAGGCGGCGGCACATTGATCATCGATGCCGCCGGCGGATCCACGGCGTTCGCCGCCTCGGCCGAGCAAATGCTGCGCGACACGTTTGGCAGTGATGCCAGCCAACTCGAATCGCCTCTACCCGCCGACTGCCCGCTCTATCAGCCGCCGGGCCTCGCGGTGGAAGAGGTTCAATACCGGCAATTTGCCCGCAGCCGCATCAGCAACACCCGGATGCCGCAGTTGCGCGGGATCAGAATCGGCCCTCGCCTCGCGGTGATCTGGAGCCGCGAGGATCTGAGCGCCGGGCTGGTCGGAGAGCCCGTGGATGGAATCACCGGCTACACACCCGCCTCGGCCACCGATCTCGTGACGAACATCGTTCTAAACGCGGGAAAAAAATGAAGGGTCTATTGAGAAGTGTCGCGATCGCGGCGGCACTCGCGACAGCGCTCTCCGCCGGGACGTCGACGATGGGCGCAGCATGGGACAGTGCACTGGCGGCCTCCAACGTTACCTGGAACAGTCAAAGCAAAAACTCCAGCGAGTCGATGCCGCTGGCGGGAGGGATTCTCGGTCTCAATGTCTGGACCGAAAACGGCGAGATCTGTTTTCTGATGGCCAGCCCGAATTGCATGGATGAAAACGGCATGCAGGTCAAGCTGGGGCTGGTGCGGCTGCACTTTGAGCCCGATCTGTTTACGAAGGATTTCAAGCAGGAACTGTGCCTTCGCCAAAGTGAAATCCTAGTCAGCGGATCGACCGCTTCTGGCGCGCCAGTGTCGGTCAAACTGTGGTGCGGCGTGGACAAACCGGTCGTGCATGCGGAGATGACGGCAGGCGAGCCGATCGCCGTCACGGCGACTTACGAAACATGGGCGGGCTACCAGGCGAAGTTCGTGAACGGTTCTTTGCAATGGTCGCGTCGCCTGGCGGAGGTCAACACCCGCCGGGTAAGAGACATGAAGGCGCAGGGCATGACGGAATTTGCCGCCAGCGTTCCCGACCCGCTCTCGCGACTGACGATGGGGGGACTTATCACTGCTCCGGGCATGGTGGACGGTGGCGAAGGAACCGGCACATTCAACGGAATAAAGGCCGCGACGCGCTCCGTGAAGACATCCGCGCCGGTCAAGCAGCTGGACCTCTGTGTCACCGTGCGCATGGAACAAGACGCATCGCAGGGGGCGTGGGAAACGCAGTTGGCCCGAGATGCGGATCGGGCCACGCACGACGCCCAGACGGACCGCGCCGCTGCGCTCGCATGGTGGGATGCCTTCTGGGATCGCAGCCATATCATCATCAATTCTGGCGCGCCCGCGACGGACAAAGGGTGGCTGGCCGGCCGCAATTATCAATTGTTCCGCTACCAGCTTGCGGCCAACCGCAATGGCCGGGCGATGACCTTCTTCAACGGCGGAATGTTCGTCTGCGAGGGCAACCCCGACACCCGAATGTGGGACGGCTGCCAATTTATGGCGCAAAACGAGCGGCCGATGGCGTGGGCCGAGCTGAAGACCGGCGACGATGACCTGCTCAAAGTCAACATGGACTTTTACCGCGATCGAACCGCCATGAGCCGGCTGCATGCCAGGAAATTCTGGAGCGTTGACGGCGTGGCCTATCCAGAACCCTTCAGCATTTTTGGACTGGATTCCATTGGGACCACCCCCGATGGCCGATCGTCACCAAGCCACCTGCATTATCACTACACCTCCGGCATGGAGTTTGCGCTGATCATGCTGGAATACGGCTGTTTCACCGGGCAGGACATCACCGGCTATCTGGAGCCGGCCGAAGGCATCATCAGCTACTACGACCAGTTTTATCAGAAGACCTATGCGAAAAAGTCCGGCCATCCGTTGGACGAAAACGGCAAGCTGGTCATTTATCCCAGCGATGCCTGCGAGCCTTTCCACGGTTGCACCAACAACACCGATGTCGTCTGCGGGTTGGAAGCACTCACTCAGGCCCTGCTCGACTTGCCGTTGAAATACCTCACACCTGAACAACGCGCGTATTACAAAGCTTTCCAACAGCGCATTCCGCCGATCACGATTGCACAAGTCGACGGGCATCCGGTGGTGGCGCCGGCCAAAAGCTATGAATGGGTTTTTTACAACGGGAACATGGATTTCCCCAATATGTATGTCTGCTTTCCCTTCAACCATTTTTTCCTGGGACGCAGGGACAATGGCATCGAACTCGCCTCGAATACCTGGGATTTTGGGGCGATCCGTCCCGACGTACAGCGGCAGGCGCGGTGCTGGTACCAGAGTGCCATCAACCTGGCCCGCATGGGCCGCACGGAGGATGCGAAGAAATACACCCTGAACAAACTCGTCCAGAACCCGAGTTTGCGCTTCCCGGCCTTTTGGACAAATTACGGGTTCGACCAGGCCCCTGACACCGACCACGGCGCCACCGCCATGATCGGCCTGCAGGAAATGATCATGCAGACCGACGGAAAGCGCATTCTGCTCGGCCCCGCCTGGCCGGCGGAATGGAATGCCGACTTCAAACTCCATGCGCCCTACCAGACCATCGTTGAAGGTCATGTAACCGACGGCAAGGTGGTCGTGGACAAGGTCGTACCGGACTCGCGGCGCGGGGACATCGAAGTCTTCCCGCTCAAGGCGTTGCCGCCGCCACCGGTCTCCGAGGGCAAACCCGCGCGGGCCTCCAGCCAATGGTCTGGTGATTATGGCCCGGAAAAAGCCTTGGACGGCGACCTGGCCACCCGATGGGCGTCTGCGGCCGGCCACAAGACCGGTTGGCTGGAAGTGGATTTGGGTGTGCCAACCGAAATCTCGCGGGTCTTGATTCAAGAAGTCAGCTATCCGCGCGTTTCAAAGTTCGCCGTCGAAGCACAACAGGCGGACGGCTCGTGGCGGGCGGTGGCCGGTGGCGACTCCATCGGCGCCAACAAAGAGATCAAATTCGCGCCCGTGACAGCCCGGAAATTCAGGCTGAATATTTTGGACTGCAGGGAAGACGCGCCGACCATTGATGAACTGCAATTGTTTGGGAAGTGAAGCCACATGAACACGGAGGACGAACTGCGCACCTCCTTATCCTTGTCAACGACTCCGTCCACGCCGCGGCCAGTGAGACAATTGTCCATGCTTTTGGCGGATTCATCCATTCGGTTATCGCAATAGGGTGTATATCTTCGTCGCGTTAAGAAACAAGAAATCTCGCGGCAATCTCTTCCAAACCCTAGGCGTCTGCATGCGTACACCTCTTTCGCGTTCATCCCTGAGCTTCGCGGTTCTTGTAAGCGCCCTATTTTGCAACGTTTCCCGGCTTTCGGCCGACCAGACTGTCTGGCTGTCCGCCTTGGATTTAAGCAAAACCACCCAGGGGTGGGGATCGGCTCAGGCCGACAAATCTGTGGAGGGGAAGACCATTACGATCGGCGGAAGGAAGTTCGACAAAGGCGTGGGCACCCACGTTCAAAGCGTGCTGTACATCGATCTCAAAGGCGGGGCCACGCGTTTCGCCGCGCAGGTTGGCGTCGACGATGAAGTCAATGGAAGCACCGTGCCAACCCTCGTGTTCCGCGTCTGCGGGGACGATCGCAAGCTCTGGGAAAGTTCGGTAATGCACGCTGGCGACGCGGCGCAGAGCGTGGATGTCGATCTCACCGGCGTCAAGACTTTGATGCTCTACGCGTTCAATCCGACGGGCAACGTCGATTTTGGTCATGCGGATTGGGCGGATGCGCGTTTCGTCGTGTATGGCGAGGGGCCGATCACGATCGCGCCTCCGCCGCAGCAGCGGGTGGTGCTGACGCCGCCGCCCGCGCCGGAGCCGCGCATCAACGGGCCGAAGATTTATGGCGCGCGGCCGGGGCATCCGTTTATCTATCGCATTCCCTGCACGGGCGAGCGACCGATGAAGTTCGCAGCAAAAAATTTGCCCGACGGCCTGACGCTCAATAGTGATTCGGGAATCATCACCGGGACAACACCGGCAAGGGGAGAATATGTTGTGACATTCGAGGCGGAAAATGCGCGAGGCAAAAATGAGCGAGTTTTCAAGCTGGTGGCCGGCGAGACGCTTTCCCTCACGCCCCAGATGGGTTTCAACGATTGGTACGCCTATCTCGGCAACGTCTCCGATGCCAAAATGCGCCAGGCCGCGGATGTCCTGGTTTCCAGCGGCATGGCGGACGCCGGCTATCAGTTTGTAAACATCGACGACTGCTGGATGGGAGCCCGTGACGGCGCCGGGAAGATCACCGGCAACGAACGTTTCCCGGACATGAAAGGGCTGGCCGATTACATTCACGCCAAGGGCCTCAAGGCCGGCCTCTACACGTCGCCAGGCCCCAAAACGTGCGCGGGCTATACCGGCGCACTGAAACACGAGGCGCTGGACGCCAAGCAGTTTGCCGACTGGGGATTTGATTTCCTGAAATATGATTGGTGCTCGTACCAGGCCGAGCGGCCGGGCCTGGAAGGATACCAGAAGCCGTACCGGCTGATGGGTGGTCTGCTGAAGCAGCAGGATCGCGATATGGTGTTCAACCTCTGCCAGTACGGCATGGGCGACGTCTGGAAATGGGGGAAGGATGTCGATGGCGAATCCTGGCGCACCGGCGGTGATCTGACCAACGAGTTGAACCGCATCATGGACGTCGGGTTGCGCAACGCGAAAGTCGGAGAATTCAATGGGCCAGGCGGATGGAACGATCCGGACTACCTGCAGATCGGCTGGAAGGGAGACGGTAGTCCGTTCCCATTGACGCCGGCCGAAGAGTATTCGTTCATGTCGCTCTGGTGCCTGCTGCCCGCGCCGCTCTTTTACAGCGGCGACATGGCGCGTCTGGACGCCTTCACGCTGAACATCCTGACCAACCCGGAAGTGATCGATGTCGATCAGGATCCCCTGGGCCGCAGCGCCCGCATCGCGGCAGCCGATGGCGACACGTTCGTTTTGATCAAAGACATGGAAGATGGCTCGAAGGCGGTGGGTTTGTGCAATCGATCGGTGGTGGCGCAAACCGTCAGTGTTGACTGGTCCACATTGGGCATCAGCGGCAAACAGATCGTCCGCGATCTGTGGCGGGAGAAGGATTTGGGGACGTTCGAAGGGCAATTCTCCGGGAACGTGCCGCCCCACGGGGTGCTTCTGTTGCGCGTGCGGAACGCCCCCGTGTAGCCGCCGAGCTTGCTCGCGGCGTCGGAGTTTTCAGTTTTCAGCAAGAAGCATCACGACCTCTACACTGAAAACCGAAAACTGAAAACTGAAAACTCCCGCGCACTATAGACCGGTCTTCCCGCAGTACCCAAATATTGAGGTTTCGTGAAAGCGCCCGCCAGACACACCCAGTTCGTTGCGATCATTTGTGTGTCGATCGTGACGATATCCACGATCGGATCAGTCACGCGGGGCTCCGAAACCAGCTTGTCCGATCTCGATCTCTCCGGCATCACGCAGGGATGGGGACAGCCGCAGGCGGATGCCGCCGTCACGGGCGCACCGCTGCGCGTTGGCGGCAAGCTTTGGGAAAATGGGATCGGCACGCATGCGCACTCCACCTGGACCTTGCTCCTCGACGGCAAGGCAACGGAGTTTCGGGCATCCGTGGGAGTGCAGGAGTACCCGGGCCAGCCCGGTCTTGGCAGCGTCGAGTTCGTTGTCCGGGGAGATGGGAAGGATCTCTTTCGCTCGGGCGTCATGCGCGGCGGCGACGAGGCCAAGCCGGTGTGTGTCGATTTGCACGGCGTCAAGGAATTAGTGCTGGAAGTGACCGATGCCGGTGATGGGAACAGATCCGACCACGCCGATTGGCTGGAACCGGTAATCGTTCACGACGGCGCGCCGCTTCCCAAGGCGCGGCCGATACCGCCGGAAGAGGCATTGATTCCCGATCAGCCCGGCGAACCGCCCAATGCGGGAGCGACGGTGGATTGGAACGAACAATCGGGCGCGCTCCGCCTGACGTATGACGGCCGGATCCTGTTCGACGGGCACGCCGCTGGCGCGAAATTGTCCTCCGCGACCACTCGCGAGAAACAGGCCGTGACGCAGACCATCACACTGAGCGGTTCCGGCGTGAAGTTCGAAGGGGATGTGTCGGCCGGCAGCGATCTGATCGCCGCGGAAACGCGCGGGACGGCGCAGGACAAATTTCCGTGCGTTCGGACCACCATCGGGGGGCCCAGCCGCAATCTCCGCAATAACGGCGTCTACGACCGCCAGCGTGACTGGTTGCTGACCGGGCCGGACGGTCACACCCGCGTCGAACCGGTTTCCGCGACGCAATTCAAGCTCGTTTGCACCGGCGATGTGATCAAGCTCGAATTCGATCCGCGATTCTATCAGCGTCACAAGAACATCAGCTATTTTCGTCCATGGACGTATCGAGTTCGCCAGGACTCGATCACGGGCTGGTGTTCCTGGTTTGCGTTTATGCGGGGTTTTAATCAACGGAATCTTGAAGAACTGCTGGCAGTCTGGAAGGACAAGCATTTTGCCGATTACGGCTACCGTTTCATCCAGATCGACGACTGTTTTCAGGGCGCCGCCGACGATGGGCGCGAGATGACGCCGATGTCCCACGGGTATCCGGGAGGACGGCCGGAAACGTGGCTGCAGTGGCGGCGCGATCTGTTCCCCTCCGGCATGGCGGGCTATGTCAGCGCGTGCCGCAGCGCGGGGTTTGAGCCGGGCGTCTGGATTGGAAGTCAGTTCGCCGATGTGCAGATCGTCCAGCAGCATCCCGACTGGTTCGTGCAGGGGACGGACGGCAAACCTTTCGCCGGTGATTGGGTTGGTTACTCGGTTGATGCCACGATTCCCGCCGCCGCCAATGCCGTTGTCCGTCCGACCTACCGCGGCATTCGCGACGCGGGCTTTTCGTATGTCAAAATCGATATCCTGCGCCATCGCCTGTACGACAATCTCAATCACAATCCAGCCTACTGTGCCCGCCGGGGTTGCACTCCCGCCGAGATTTTCCGCGCCTACCTGCAGGCGGCGCGCGCCGAAGTCGGCCCGGACACTTTTATGCTTTCCTGCTGGGGTGTGCTGCCTGAATCCGTCGGGATCGCCGATGCCTGCCGGATCGGAGCAGACGGCTACGGGCCCGTAACCATGCAGCAATACAACTCCTGGAACGGCATCGTCTGGCGAAACGATCCGGATGTCTGCGATGTCGCGCCGCACTTCAATCCATCCGAGGGTGCCAGGACGACCGCGGTGCAGCCAGCGCCGGCCGACACGATTATTCGCCCAGCGCTGGCCTCGATCGCCGGGGGCATGCTCATTTTGGGCGACAAGCCCGCCGTCTATCGCGACGACCCCAATCTCAACGGTCTGCGCCGCTCCGCGCCGGTGCTCTTCAGCGTGCCCGGACAGCTTTACGATTACGACCCCTCGAAATCCTTCAACCTGATCCGATTGCCGCGTGCCGGCATCACCAGCGGCGCGAGTCCCTCCCCGATCGACGGCGACCAGTTTGGCCCGGTCTGTCAATGGTGGCTCAATGAATTCAACCGGCCGTTCGAAAGCTGGAACGTGCTGCACCGCCTGAATTGGACGAACGGCGCCGCCGAAAAAACGACGGTGCATTTCGCCGACATTGGCCTGGACCCGAGAAAAACATATCTCGTGTACGAATTCTGGTCGCACCAATTTCTCGGGGCGTTCCGCGACAACGTGGAATTTCCGGCAATCAAGCCCATGGGCCTGGAGAGCTATGCGATCCGAGAGCAACTCGACCGGCCCCAGATCGTCTCAACCAGCCGCCACATCAGTCAAGGCGGCGTGGACTTGCTGAGCGTGGATTGGAAAGACAACGCACTCAGCGGAAAGAGCGCGGTCGTTGATGGCGATCGCTACGAACTGGCGATCCACGTGCCGGATGGTTACGCGGTAATTGGCGCAACGTTGGACCATAAATCCTTGGAAGTTGTGAGGGAAGGTCAGATCGTCCGGATGTCCTGCACGCCGAAGCATTCGGCAGAAGTCTCCTGGTCCATCACGTTTACACGCCGCTGAACGCACAAGTGAGCGAGATCGTCCATTTACTCAGCAAAATGATTTCGTAATCTTTCGATGAATTGCAGCGAATATAGATGGACGTCGTCCGGGCGGCCACCGAGCCTGCTCGCGCTCTGTGACTTTGTTTGACGAGAGAGAGATGAGTCAGCAATTGAATAAAGACGCAATAAGAATGAATTCAAAATCACATTGGTTTCGATTAGCGCTCGGCTCGTTTATCGCTTGTTCAACGGTGGGCTATGCAGCGGAGAACCATCCGGCCGATGATCCGGCCAAGCTGGCGTCGTATAAATCACGGGTTGCGCACATCATCGTGATTTACCAGGAAAACTGGAGTTTCGACGGCCTGTACGGAAAATTCCCCGGGGCCAATGGGATTGCCAACGCAGGTCACGCGGCGATTCAGGTTGATCTGGCGGGACGTTCCTACGAAGCGCTGCCCACCTGTTATCACGTTGATGATGACACGGGCAAGGTAACTATTGATCTCAAGGTCCCACCCGGCCTGCCGATGGCTCCGTTCGATCTCAGCCGCGCCTATACGGCCGACGAGGTGACGGGTGATTTGATCCATCGCTTTTATCAGGAGCAAATGCAGATCGACGGCGGAAGGATGGACAAGTACGCGGCGGTGAGTGATGCCGGCGGATTTGTCATGAGCTATTACGATGCCACAGTCATGCCAGAGGGGAAGCTGGCGCAGGAGTACACGCTCTGCGACAATTTCTTTCACGCAGCATTCGGGGGCTCATTCCTCAATCATCAATGGCTTATCGCGGCCAAAACACCGTATTGGGCAAGTGCACCGTACAGCTTACGCGCCAAACTTTTCGATGGGCATTTGGAGGAGGATGGACCAGTGACTCCGGAGGGATTTGTGGTGAACACAATCAATTCCCAAAACAAGCCTTGGGACGCGAATCAGCCGGGCCCGTTGCCGAGCTTGACGTATTCCACAATTGGCGATCGCCTGGACGATTCCCAAATCGACTGGGCGTGGTATTCGGGAGGTTTCGACAATGCAATGAAGGGAAAGGCCGACAAGGAATTCCAGTTTCATCACCAGCCATTCACCTACTTTGCGCGATACGGTGATGAAACGCAGCCGGGGCATCAACACCTTCAGGACGAAACGAATTTCGAGGCCGCGCTGAAAAGCGGGCACATTCCTGCGGTGTGTTTCATCAAGCCGCTCGGGGACTACAACGAACACCCAGGGTACTCGCGGCTGGTGCAGGGTCAGAATCACGTGGGTAACCTCTTGAAGGAGATTCAAGCGAGCCCGATTTGGAAGGATTCCATCGTGATCATCACGTACGACGAAAACGGCGGACGTTGGGATCATGTCTCGCCACCCAAGGTTGATGAGTGGGGACCTGGCACCCGCGTGCCCACCATCGTCATCTCCCCTTTTGCGAAACGTCATTTCATAGATTCAACAGAATATGACACCACATCGATTCTCAAGCTGATCGAAAGCCGCTGGGATTTAGCGCCGCTGAGCAGTCGGGATCAGAACGCAAACAACATGCTGAATGCGCTGGACTTCGCGCAGCCATGAATAATGCGCGTCGCCAGCCGCAAAGATGTTGTCTTGAATTTCGTCAGCGACGACTGCCGACTGTTTCAAGAGGAGCCAAAGTGAATTATGGAATGATCCTCATTGCTTTGGCTGCCGCAACGTCCTTGGGCCTCGCCCCGTCTCCACCAAAGCCGGCGTCGGTAGCGGATACAACTCAGCCGACAACGGCGCATGGCGTTACCGACGCCGCCGATTTCGGTTTCTCTCCCGTGCAGACGGGCACAGAAAACACAAAGTCGCTCCAGCGGGCCGTGGATCAGGCTGGAACCGTGGTGGTGAGCCGCCCGGGCAAGATGCAACTGGTCGGCAACGCGGTTCGCGGAAAGCAGATCGTGCTGAAGACCACCGGCAGCATCGAACCTTCGAGCAAGTTCCTGGCGGCAGTGGATGCCGGCGGCGGCACGATCACCGTCGATTCGGATCTGAGAGGGCTCGACAAATGATTTTCATTTTCTGCTGAGAATGCCGAGTTCGGGTGAGGAAAGCTCCTTACGCCCGATCGTCCGGCCGCCGAAATTAAAGGCCTCCAAGAAAGCTGATGGATAATGAGCTGGGATAGGCTGATGACCCCCTTTCCTCACTCACCCCCCTTTCCTCACTCTTGACCCCCTTTCCTCACTGGCCGGAGGTGAGTTTTCAGAACGCGAAATTTTTCAGTTTTCGGTTTTCAGTGAAGAAGTCGTGACACTTCTTGCTGAAAACTGAAAACCGAACACTGAAAACTCCGGCGCCACCGCGGCCTCACCCCTTCTTGGTCGCGCGATACTGCGCGGGCGAGAGGCTGTGGATGCCGCGGAAGCGGCGCGAGAAGTAGAGCGGATCTTCGTAGCCGAGTTCGTCGGCGATTTCCTTCACCGACAGGGAGGTGGTGTCCAGCAGCTCGGCGGCGTATTGCATCTTCAGACGCAGAAAGAAGTCCAATGCGGGATAGCCCATCTGGCGTTTGAATGCCGCGGCGAAGCGCGAGTTGGACAGGTTGGCCATGCGCGCCAGCTCCGGGACAGACAGTTGTGCGGCAAGCCGCTGCCGCATGAATGCGACGCATTGTTCGATGCGATCGGCGGTGCTTTCCTTGCTCGACCGGCTGCGGTGCAGGGCCACGAGGCGCGCGAGGGCGCGACCAACGGTCAGCGACGCCAGCAGCAGATTGTCGGCGCCGTACGACTGCTGCAAAGTCTCGAATGTTTCCGCGAACAGTCGCAGGGTTTCGGGATCTTCGCCGCAATGAAATACCGGAGTTGCGCCCTCGTTGCTCAGCAGCCGGTAGAGGGCCGGGGCTTTGCGGCCCGCGACATGAACCCAATAGATCGTCCATGGCTCTTTTCCGCCCGGCGCGTCGGTGCCATACGCATGGGGCAAATCGGGCGCGATCACCAACGCCTCCCCGGCGTTGACGGCGTATTTCTTCGCGCCCAGCGTCGCCCACCCGTGGCCGCGAACGCAAATAATGACAATCATCTGGCTGCTGCCGTTGGGCCGGGCAAAGTAATGGTTCGCGGCCGCGGGGAAGTAGCCGATGTCGGTCGGCAGCAGGTCGGGAGCCGACGGCGCCGCCAGCGCTGCTTTTACAACCGGGCGCGGAAGCACCAGCATTCGCTGTCCCGCAAAACCGTCGGCATGAGGGAGGGAGGAACTATCCATGACTTGCCGAGAGTTTACCTTTGGCGAGAGAATCGTCCATGTTTTTGGCAAAATCGTCTATTCGTTCCAAGAAACGCCACGATATTCTGTCAACGTCGAATTCGTCGAGAGAGATGGCAACGGATTTCAGTTTCATTTGGCAGGCTCCAATGACTCCAAACTCCGCCAGCGATAACCTCCGTGCCCGAGCCAAGGGGCTCATCGCATTGCGGGCCTGCGCTGGTCTGACCATCAAGGAGCTGGCCGCTGCATTGGGAGTGTCGCGCTCAACGCTCGAGCGGGAATTTGAGTCGGAACCGGGCGGCACGCCAGCCCAGATGATCAAGCTGGCTCGACTCGCCCGAGCCGGCGAGCTGCTGGCGGAAACTGACCTGCTCATCAAGCAGATCGCCATGCAGGTCGGTTTTGAGCACAGCTCGAATTTTTATCGGGCGTTCCACAGCCATTTTGGGCAATCGCCCAGCGCCTTTCGACACGCCGCCCGCGCCAAGACCAGGATTGGGGCATCGTTGGGCAGTGTCGCAGGATCTTCAGGGAGCGGTCCTTTGACCGCACAACATGGTCCGGTTGTACAGGCGATCTGGCTGGCTGGCGGGCGCATGGATCGGCATCCCCCAGAGGTGATGTGGCCTAAGCCGCTTCTGGAGTTGTATTAAGGAACTGCAATGACGCAAATTGGAGCCGGTTTTTGTTGGCTCAACCAGGGTTTGACACGTATAAGCACGGCTAGGAGCGGATGGCGATTTGGACGAGGCAGGGAGAAATCAGATGAATGAAGAAATTGATGTAAGTGCTGACCAGAGCAGCGATTTAATGCTGGAAACCAGCCGCAGGGAGAGAAAAATGCATTCGGAGAATTCGCGAGAGTCGGCCAAAAGGTCGTCACGTCATCGCAGGCGAATCGCCTCGCTCTCCCTGGCTGCCGCAGCCGCAGCCGGGCTCCTGCAAACCCGGATGGCCGCCGCCACAGCGATATACACATGGAATGGCAGTGCCACCGGAACTTGGAATACAACCGGCACCAACTGGAACCCGAGCTCTTCCACCGCTTGGGACTCCAGCGCCGACGGCGCCAACAGCCAGGCGGTTTTCAACACCGCTTCGCTTGTCGCACCGGTCAGCGGCACGGTCTACGCCAATGGCATCACTTTCAGCACCGCCGGCAGCCTCACCGGCGGAACAATTAACCTCGCGGGCACGTCGCCCTTCATCACCGCCAACGCCAACGCCACGATCAGTTCAACCCTCGCAGGTAGCGCTGGTTTGCTGCTCAACGGGTCTGCAACGTTGACCCTCAACGGCCCCGTAACCACTTATACAGGCGCAACAGTAGTAAGCGGCGGTACATTGCTCCTGGCGGGTTCCACTGATATCGCAAGCACCAGTTCCGTCACCATCAATAATAACGGCACCATCAGCATCGGTGCGAGCAATGACTATTTGGGCACCTCATCGACAGTGCTCACGACGATCAACAGCGGCGGCACGCTGACAATCAACAGCGCCGTTACCGCCCATCTGGGAAATCTTGTCCTCGCCGGCGGAACACTTGCAACCAACGGGGGCACGCCGTCTAGCACGGGCGCGTCGTTCGGCCCCTGGAATCTGGATCATGGCGTGACGGCAGGCGGTACGACGGCGACTTCTACCATCAGTGCATTGGACGTTTCCCTGACCGAATCCGGCGGTACGATATTCAACGTCGCTTCCGGGGCAACCAGCGGCATTGACCTCGACGTCACCGGCTACTTCGGCGGCGCATACGGCAACACCGGGTTGATCAAGACGGGCAATGGGGTCATGCGGCTCGACGCCGCAAACACATATGCCGCTGCAACCACGATCAGCGGCGGAACGTTGGAATTGAATTTCGCTGCGGCCGGTGCTCCGGCGAGCAATATTTTGCCGTCAGGCTACGGATTGACGCTCGCCGGGGGCACGCTGAACGTTAACGGCGCCAGCACCAACACGTCGCAAACCGTCGCCAGCCTGACCCTCAACAGTGGCAGCAGCACGATTTCGATGACCAACAATGGTGCCGGCTCCAATGCCCTCGCATTTACCAGCGGAACGATCACCCACAACACCGGAGGAAGCGTCGATTTCGTCGCTCCGTCCGGAACAAGCATTAAGGTGGGGAGTACCAGCAATGCGTTTCTTGGGACGTACGCATTTTTTGGCAGCGGATCGAGCGAAACCTATGCAGCCACCAACAGCAGCGGCGTTGTTCAGGCCGCAACGCTGACTTCTGCGACAGGGGTCAACGCATTTACTTCCGCCACCGCAAACTACGCTTACACGTCGCCCGGCACCCCGGATAATCAGACCATTTCCGCGGCGACGGCCAACACCGTGGTGTTTAACAACTCCGCTGCGCAGGTCATTGATATCAACTCCAGCGGCGGCACCAATACTCTGACGTTGAACGGCTTCATGAACGTCGGCGCAGGAGCGTTGACGATCCAGCAGTCCAACGGAACGGGCAACCTCGTCATTGGGAGCAACAACGAGCTGGTCATCGGTGGCCCGTCCAACGTGACCATCTCAGCGCCCATTGCGAATAACGGCACCTTCGCCGGTGCCCTGACCGACAGCAACACGGGCACCGTCGCCCTGACGGGAGTGAACGTTTTCACTGGCGCCACCGCGGTGGTGGGCGGCACTCTCCAGGTTGGCGGGGCCGGTTCGTTAAACAGCGGCAATTACAGCGGCACCTTGACTGTGGCGCCGGGCGCAACGTTTAATTATGCGAGCACCGCGCCGCAAACCCTCAACAGCATCGCCGGAGCGGGGACCGTCAGCCTGACCGGAAGCGGCACCGCGGGGGGATCAGGGGGCGGGACCGTCACCGTCAACGGGAATCAAAGCTTCACAGGCACCCTGAACGTGTCGGGCGAAAACCTGACTCTGACCAATGGCACCCAGGCCGGCTATAGTGGTAATAATTCCGGAATGTTTGGACCCGTCGCAGCCATCAACATCACCAACAGCACGCTCACGCTCACTCCGAGCAGCAACTCTTTCCTGGGAACGAGCGCTGCGACATCCTCCACGGTCGTCACCATCAATGGCGGCGGCATCATCACTCAGAACGGCAGTGCTACGTTCCACTTGCCGACTACTCTGATTCTTGCAGGCGGCACCCTAGCCAGCGGCGCGGCGTCCAGCAGCGGAGCAACGTACGGCACATATAACCTTGATGAAGGCGTAACTACGAGTGGCAGCACCACAACATCAACGATTAGCGCGCCCGATGTTTCCCTCACAGAAACCGGGGGCACGGTATTCAACGTCGTAGCCGGCGGCACCAGCAGCGGCATTGATTTGAATGTCACGGGCACGTTCGGCAGCGCCTACGGCAACACCGGCTTAATCAAGACCGGCAATGGCACGATGGCACTCTCCGGCTCAGGCAATAG